>OBJA01001541.1_pt1 | contig 15541 bp, 12 predicted proteins | sample 1519751 | NCBI WGS metagenome assembly OBJA01 (sample SAMEA3881238, study PRJEB22517) | soil metagenome | biome: lake sediment; feature: soda lake sediment; material: sediment, water from around vicinity | place: India | collected 2013-12-23 | depth 3 m | reverse complement strand
TCTTCGATCCCTCGTTCGCGCCATCGCCGGTCGCCGCCGGTTCGATGGAGCAACGGCGCCGCCTTCCGACCTGTCCCCCTCCTCCACCTGCAAGACGAGCCGCAAAGGCCCGCCGGCCGCACCGAAAGCGGATTCGAGCGACCGCACAGCCGGCCAGGCAAGCAGGACGCCGGCATGCAGCAGCAGCGAAAACAGCAGAAAGCGGCGCAGCCTCGTGGACATCAGGGATTCGCGGCCTGCCCGCCCCCGCCGGAGCGCCAGCCGAGTTGTACCAGATAGGAACGCTCGGCGGTCCTGAAGCCGTCGGCCAGCATGTAGTCCTTGTCGAACAGGTTCTCCACGCGCGCGCGCAGCGTCCAGTCGCGCCCCAGCGACACGGCCGCGGTCAGGTTGGCGAGACCGTAGCCCGCGAGGATCGCGTCGCTGAAGTCCGAATCGCGCCGGTTCGACGCCGCGAGCAGATCGGTGCCGAGCTGCCAGCGGTCGGCGGTGTAGGAGACGCTCGCCGTGGCGCTGCGCTTGGCGCGGCGGGGAAGCTGATTGCCGCTGTCGAGCGACTTCGGGTCCTGCATCGTCGCGGCGGCGGCCAGGCGCCAGGGTCCGGCGGCGTACTCGTAGCTCGCCTCCGCGCCCCTGATCCGCGCCTCGGCGATGTTGAACATGCCGGAGGCGGCGAAGTCGAACTCGATCAGGTTGTCGATGTCGTTCTGAAACACCTGCAGCGCGACGCGCTGCGCCGGCGAGAAGCGGTGACGCAGGCCGATCTCCACGTTTCGCGACTCCTCCGGCTCCAGGTCCGGATTGCCGCCGAAGCCGAAGCGGTCGGTCTGGTCGGGCGCGCGGAACGCGGTGCCCGCGCCGACCGTGAAGCGCGTCGCCTGCGTCAGCAGGTAGCCGTACTCGACGTTCCAGATGAAGTGCCCGCCGAAGCCCTCGTAGTCGACGTAGCGCCCGGCGATCAGGCCGCGGTGCGCGCCGTACTCGATGGCGTCCTGCAGATAGACCGCATCGATGTCGCGCTCCTCGTCGAAGACGGTGCCGAAGCTGGCGGCGGTGGTCTCTTCACGCAGTATCTCGATGCCCGCGGTCAGCAGATGGGCGCGGCCGATCTGCACGTCGTTCTGCCAGTCGAGGCCGATGCGGTCGGTGTGGGCGAAATCGTCGTCCTGGCTCTGATCGATCTCGTCCCTGGCCTGGCTCAGGCGCAGGCGCGTCACCCAGTTCGACGTCGGCTCGGCCTGCAGGCGCAGCGCGGTGACGCTGTTCTCGAAATCCTGGTCGAGCGGAGGGGGCGGAACGGACGGGTCGAAGGAAAAGCCCAGGTACTCCGTGTTGCCCTTCGCCTGATAGTGGCTCAGCTCGACGTCGAGCAGCGCGAAGCGATGGCCCAGGAAGGCGTTGACGCTGCGGTTGTCGTGACCGCGGTCGACGTCCGACGTCGTGAACGTGGGGAAGCCGTCGGTGCGGTATGCGGACCCGTCGACACCGAGCCGCGTCCCGCCCGTCGCCGCGTGCCGCGCGCCGAAGGTGAAACGCAAGGTGTCGAAGCTGCCGGCGGCGACCGAGGCGTTCGCCTCCGTCCCCTGCGACGCGCGCCGCGTGATGACGTTGATCACACCGCCGATCGCCTCGGTGCCGTAGAGCGCGGACCGCGGCCCCTTCACCACCTCGACGCGCTCGATCAGCGCCGGATCGATGTTCTGCAGCGCCGCGCCGCCGATCGTGGCCGGATTCATGCGCACGCCGTCGATCATCACCATCACGTGATTGCTCTCGGTGCCGCGCAGGAACAGCGAGGTCGACTGCCCCGGCCCGCCGTTGCGGCCGATGTCGAAGCCGGCGCGGAAACGCAGCAGGTCGGCGAGGTCCGAAGCCTGGCTGCGCTCGATCTCCTCGCGCGTGATCACCACCATGGGCGCGAGCACCTCGTCGGCGAGCTGCGCGGTACGCGTGGCGGTCACCACGACCGCACGCTCTTCGGCGGCCTGAACGACGACAGGGGGGACAGCGGCGAGCAAGGCGCCCGCCAGGCAGGACAGCTTCCGGTTCATGGATTCTCCGTTCATCGCGCACACCCGCACGCGGCGTATTCTTCTTTTGTACCGCGGGTGTGCAGACGGGGAGAATGAATGCGAGGCTCGAAGACTCGAACCCAGGCCGCCCGCCGCGACACCGTACGGTTTCCTCCCAGGCCGGTCTCCGGGCTCGCGAGCGGACCGCAGCTTCCTGGGTCCGGAACCGGCGCCTTCCCGTGCCGAGGCACAGTGGCTTTTTGCCGGTCTTATACTCACTTACCGTTGCGGGGGCAGCGTCGGGATTGCGAGGGCTGAGGCCCTGGCGCACCGACTTCCCGTTTCATCCCTTTGGGCGAAGGCCCTTGGGGACACCTGAGTGGGGGAAAGATAGCGGGAAGAGAGGACGGAGTAAAGGGCGGGGAAACTGGTTTTGCCGGATCCCAAAGCCAGACAGCGGTTCGCCACGGTGAACGGCCGAGGAGTGAAGGCGATCAGGCCACCCCCGGATAAGGCTCAAGAAAGGATCCACATAGACGCTAAGTCAATTGCCAGGCAGAAGAATCCCTCAATCTCGCGCCGCAGAGAGCCACTGCATGAGCCGCATCGACCGCATCTACGCACTCGACCGCCTGCTGCGCCAGGCGCGTCGCCCCGTTCCCGCCGACACGCTGATGCACCGGCTGGAGTGCTCCCGCGCCACCCTCTTTCGGCTGATAGCCGACCTGCGCGACCGGCGCGGCGCGCCCCTGCTCTATGACCGCGACCGCAACGGTTATTACTACGAACGGTCGCAGGACAGCGGGCAGCAGTACGAGCTGCCCGGCCTGTGGTTCAATTCCGCCGAACTCTACGCCTTGCTCGTCATACAGCACCTGCTCGCGCAGATGGAACCCGGCCTGCTCGGGCGCCACCTCACCCCGCTGCGCGCCCGCATCGAGCAGATCCTGGCTGGCGAAGGGTTGCACGCAGATGAGATCGGCGCTCGCGTGCGCATCCTCAACATGGCCGCGCGGATCCCCGGCAAGCACTTCCCCGCCGTCGCCGCCGCGCTGCTGCAGCGCCGTCAGCTGGATCTGAAGTACCACGCCCGCGAACGCGACGAAACTACCGAACGGCGCATCTCTCCGCAGCGCCTGGTGCACTACCGCGACAACTGGTACCTGGACGCATGGTGCCATCAGCGCAAGGCGCTGCGCAGCTTCGCCGTGGATCGCATCCGCCGCTGCAGCCAGATCGACAAGCCCGCGGCCGAAATCGATGCCACCGACCTCGACGCCCACTACGCCAGCGCTTACGGCATCTTCGCCGGCAAGGCGAACCGCACGGCGGTACTGCGCTTTACCGCACAGGCGGCGCGGTGGGTGGCGGATGAGAGGTGGCATCCGGAACAGCGGGGGTATTTCATCGTTGGCGGAGGTTATGAGCTGCATGTGCCCTATCGGGACGCAAGAGAACTGATGATGGATATCATGCGGTATGGGGCGGAAATGGAAGTGGTAAAGCCGAGGGCGCTGCGGGAGGAAGTGGCTGAGAAGCTGTGGAAGGCAGCAAGACAGTATCCCGAGCCGGTCAGAAGGATATCAGTGAGTCGGGATCGGCCAACAGCCCTCCCTGCGGGCGAAGGCAGCGATTCTTGACATGCGCGCATGACGCGCTAGCATGGCTGGAACGGCGCAGCACCGCATAACAACAGAACGACGGTCCCCGCGCGCCCTCAAAGACACGACACCGATATTGACAGGAGTCCGGCCCACAAAGCCGAATGGACGCGGCACGCGCGTTCGCAAGCATGGCCCTCCAGTCAAGAATAGGCCATCCGACGGTCGATGATCGCGATGGCACGTGCGTGCTCGTTCCGAGCATCCAACAGATCATCTCCAGGGCAATCCCGAACCTGGAAGCTGTATCCATATTGATGCTTTCTGGCGAGAAGACAGAATGCACCTCCAATGGAACAGTCGCCCAACCGGCTTTCGGCCATTTTGGAACGAGGTCGCGCAGAGGCTCAGGAAATGAGACGCGGGGCGGCAATACTTGGAGACGTGGCCCGGACGCCAGCGCAGCTGGCTCAAACGGATCAGGGGAACAAAAGGGATGGCGCGGGCGAACTGCTCCGGAGTTACTTTCGGGATGTCGGAAAGGTCGATGTCCTTATCCTTCAGCGTATCCATGCGCTCCCAGTTAGTCTGGGAGAAAGGAGTACGGCGGGCCTTGGAAGTTGAGTGCTTTCTCATGGCGGCTTGCCTTTCTGGCCGAGATGATGCGGAGGACTTCCTCGGCATGGGCTATGACGACGATGGACATGCTGAATATGGATGATCAGTCATGGCCCGCGGCCCAGCACGATTATTAGCAAGACCAAGAAGCCAAGCCCGACCACCATGGTAATCACGAGATTGATATCCAATGAGCGCACCGATCGCAGGAGATTGATAAATAATCGAATCCACATGCACGAAAAAATACATCAAAAAATTATTGTGGGGAAGTTGCCTTTGACAATATAACAAATCACACGCTATCTTCTATGGAGGCAAAGTTCCACTTGGCCTCATTGAAGGTGCGGCAGTTGCCTTTGCAATAAATTGATATTTAAACAATTCCGCGGCTATCAACCGCGGCCTCATTGGCTATCAGACGGGGAGCTCAGCACATGCAACTCACTCTGGAGATACTACGCAGCGCCATCGCGGGAGACGCGGCGGCATTTCGATGCGTGACTGAATATCAGCCAGCCGGAGGCGTCGGTGACAAGGTGTTTCCACCGACCTACGAAGGCGGCAAATATGCCGTGGAGACGCGGATGATCGACGGTCAGCCCGTTGACTGTGTCTTGCTCGATTCCGTGCAGTCGCAGGCCAATCGCATGGAATTGGCGCTGCTGGAAGCCTGGAGAACGAAAGAGAACGGCAAACGTCGCGTTGAATTGCCGATTATCGTGGCACGCTTTGACAGCGATAGGCTTAAAAAGAAGTTCACAGTCACGAGTCTCGACGCACCACATCGGGTTGCTGACGCGATCTTCCGAGACAGCCTGTTCGAAGGAACGATGTTCCGGAAATCGGACAAGGGCAGGATACTCGACACTGCCGACATCCGAAACGCGACCGAGCTCTTCGGCCTGTGCCCAACTGCGCTGATATTCGGCATGTGGGACTCTACCGGACCACGAGGGGGCTTGGGAGCCAAATTCCAGCGGGCTTTGGTATCAGAGATTGTGGGCCACGGTGCGATGGCAGGCGTGAAAACGAGCAGCCGTATTGATCCTGCACAGATTGTGCTAAGTGCAGGCCCATTGCACGGTCGAAAGGACGCAAGCGACACCGCACCACACTGGACCTTGAACCAAGAAGCGGGATCAAAGAAATTGGGCAAGGATGGAAAACCCTCTGAAGCTAATCACGGAAACGTTACACCTGGCATTACTGCGGGTGGTTTCACTATAAACCAAGCCGTGCAAACCACCGTGCTATCGCTCGCCGCACTCCGACGCTTGCGGTTTCCACTGAACGAGTCAGCCGATTCGGACGTCTCCGTGGATAATGCAGGACGCACTGCACTGGCCGCCCTAGGCTTGGCCGCAGCAACGTTAGCGCGCACTGACGTCGATTTGCGCTCCCGTTGTCAATTGTTTCCGCAGCAGCAGCCTGTTTGGGAGTTACTCGACGCCCCGGGGGCGACCCCAAAGCAGTTCTCGCTTACACCCAATCAAGCTGTGGAATTGCTGAATGCCGCAATCGAAGAAGCAAAGGACGCAGAACTTCCATGGGAAGGAGAGATCGAGTTGACGCCATCGGATGAACTGGTCGAACTGGTTCGTCGCAGCCAGGAATTAGCCAGCGCCGAGGGCATGGAGGGAGAGTGATGCTCGCGCTTGGCATCCGATACCTGAACGGCTGGGCGATGGCTGCGGCCGACGGAGCAAGAAAGGAGTGCGCTGAGTGGCCACCGCATCCGGATCGGATATTCATGGCACTCGCTGCCGCGTGGTTCGAGACGGGTGAACCGCCCGACGAAGGCGAAGCGCTGCGCTGGCTCGAAACATTGACACCACCTGCAATCTCCGCTTCGAATGCGTCCTTTCGTTCCGCATCGAATGACAACCGTCCCACCATCAGCTACGTTCCAGTAAACGATAGCCAACGCGGACGGAAGCTCCCCGAAACAAATGATATCGGCAAACTCAAAGATGCAGGCTTAACGCTGATCCCAGAATATCGTCTGCGCCAACCCCGCCGTTTTCCTGTAGCCATTCCGCAGAAACCAATTGTATTCCTCGTCTGGCCTAATGCCGACTCCGGACCACATCGGAACGCATTGGAACGATTAGCCAAAAAAGTGACCCACGTGGGTCATCCCGCTTCTTTCGTACAGATCTGGGTAGAAGATACGCCAGAAACCCCAAATTGGGTCCCCACAGATGGCCAAGCGGTTCACCGGCTACGCGTGTTCGGACCGGAACGGCTTCAGTATCTGAAAACACGTTACAACCGCGACAGCGTCATCGCCTATGCCGACCTTAAGGCGCGAATCGGCGAGGCAAAAGGTAAGGAGAAAAAGAAGCTGCAAGCGGAACTGGAGGATCGCTTTAAGGGTGAGACGCCCATAAGCTTGCGTCCGGAGCCAGCGCTTTGGCAGGGCTATGCTTGTCCGCCGGAAGCGCCCCCCCCTGAAACTATTGGTAGCGTGTTCGACCCCCGTCTAACCGTTCTGGCGCTGTCGGGGAAGCGATTGTCCTTAACGGCGACACTGAGACTCACCGAGACATTGCGTGGCGCAATCCTGGCGGCATGCCCCGATCCGATTCCCGAATGGATATCCGGTCATGCGCCGGACGGCAAACGATCTGCCAATCCTCATCTGGCACTGCTGCCCCTGCCTTTTTCGGGTCACAAACATGCGGACGGCCGGCTGATGGGCGTGGCGCTGGCATTGCCAAGAAGAATTGACCCAGCCGAGACAGCCCATTACCTCGGATCGTTTATACACGACGAACACGGACTGGCCCGGCGCAACAGACTATTCGCAGGCCATTGGTTTGAATGCGGCATCGAACTCGAAACGCGCGAAACGCCCCCGACAAACCTGCGGGCGGAAGCCTGGACACGAGCCTCCCGCACATGGGCGAGTGTAACACCCGTTGTGCTGGACAGGCACTTCGATGGAAAGGACAAATGGAAACATGCAGCGGAAACCATGAAAGATGCCTGCGAACGCATCGGCCTGCCTCGACCTAAGGAAGTACTGTTACATCCTGTCTCCCTGGTCGAGGGCGTTCCTCACGCTCGCGAGTTTCCCTACCTTACCCGCAAGAGAGATGGTGGGCGCATGCATCACAGTCACGCTATTTTTGTATTCGAGACAAAAGTAATAGGTCCGATTGTTGTAGGCGCGGGTCGTTTCCGGGGCTACGGGCTATGCCGACCGATGGAGGAAGGTGATGGGCATGAGTGAGCTCACCGCTGCCCACTTCGACGAATTTTTCACAGCGCTCTGGGGGAAGGATAAGATTGCCTTCTCCTGGCAGCGGGAATTGGCCAAACGCGTTATTTCCGGCACTGATAAGCCGTGGCCTGACGCCATTGCGCTACCCACGGCATCCGGCAAGACCGCCTGCATCGACATCGCAGTCTTTGCATTAGCGGCGCAAGCCGAACTCCTCCATTCAGGAAAACAGATCACCGCAGCGCGGCGTATTTTTTTTGCCGTAGATCGACGCATAATCGTGGACGATGCGTATGAGCGGGCTCGCGCGCTCGCTGCAAAGCTCAGTACCGCAAAGAGCGGCATCCTCAAAGAAATAGCGGATCGCTTGCGCCTGCTGGCCAGGGGTGAACCGGACGGCGCGGAGGGCGAAGAACCACTGGCCGTTTTTGAGTTGCGGGGCGGCATGTATCGATCCGAGGCATGGGCACGCTCACCATTGCAACCCACTGTAGTCGCCTCCACGGTGGATCAACTCGGGTCCCGACTCTTGTTCCGGGCTTATGGACGCGGACCCGGCATGTGGCCGGTGTATGCCGCGCTCGTGAGCAATGACAGTCTGATCTTGCTGGATGAGGCTCATTGTGCACAACCCTTCTTGCAGACCCTGCAAGCTGTCGCACGATACAGGAGCTGGGCGAAGGAGCCGTTACCGACACGCTTCTATCCGGTTGTGATGTCGGCGACGCCGCCCGCCGGTCTTAATGATGTCTTTCATGACCAATCCGACGAACCGTCCAATCCGGACCATCCTCTGGGCAAACGCCAATTGGCAAGCAAGCCGACAGCATTGAGCGTTGCGGTGAAGGCAAAGGGGAAGAATGCGATCATCGAATTGGCCGAAGCGCTGGTTGCCGCGGCAGATAGCCTGACTCAAGAAGGGCGAAAGGCCGTTGTTATCTTTGTAAACCGTGTCGCCACCGCGCGGAAAGCACATGAGCTTCTTGCCGGCAAGCATGGTGCGCGTGCGGTGCTTTTAACGGGGCGCATGCGGCCTATCGATAAAGATGACACGGTCCTGGAGAAACTGAAGCCGCTGGCGTCGAATGGATCAGTTGATCGCAAACTGGATCAGCCCGTTATTGTCGTGGCAACACAAACGCTGGAGGTCGGCGCCGACCTCGATTTCGACGCCCTCGTTACCGAATGCGCGAGCCTGGATGCATTACGGCAGAGGTTCGGGCGACTCAACCGCATGGGGCGACCCATCGAGGCACGGGCCACTGTCCTGATCCGTACTGACCAAGCCGAAAGCAGTGAAGATGACCCAGTATATGGAGCGGCGCTTGCGAAGACATGGGCTTGGCTTCATCAAAACCTGGACGAGAATGGAGAGATCAATTTTGGCATCAGCGCCCTTGGTACGCGTCTACCCGAGAGCGACATACTCGCCGAGTTGAACGCACCGTCGGTCAACGCCCCGGTGATGTTACCTGCTCACGTAGACTGCTGGGTTCAGACTTCGCCCGAACCAGACCCAACACCGGATGTTTCACTCTTTATCCGAGGACCCAGGCGAGGCACTGCCGACGTGCAGGTGTGTTGGCGATCAGATATCGACCTGCGTACTCCGGATATGGAGGCTGCCTCCAAGGACGTGCTTACATTCTGCCCTCCGTCCACAGCCGAGTGCGTTTCAGTTCCCATAGGGATATTCAAGCGTTGGATGACAGGAGAGAAATGCAGCGATGATAGCGCAGACGTGGAGGCAGCAGCGGACGACGGGAACGATGATCCCATTGAACCGATCGCTGAGGCAAGGCGCATCTTGCGTTGGCGGGGACGCAAGGAGACCGAGGCCACTACCGATGTGAATATGATCCGACCGGGTGATATCGTCGTAATACCAGCCCAAGCCGGGGGATGGGAAGCTCTGGGTGACATACCGCACGGGCTGAACGCCATGCCGATACTCGACTGGGGTGACCGCGCACATCGCCAAACGCGTGCGAAGGCGCAGTTGCGCCTGCATCCGGCGGTCGTTGCACAATGGCCCGAGTGTGCTGCAAAACCGCTACTGTTGGAATTGGCCAATGATGCCCGGGTCCGCCTTGAAGAAGATCCTGACAAGCTGGTCGATGATCTGACTGATGCCTTGAAATCCGCTGCAGAAGACGAACGTACTCCAGCATGGCTACGTGAGATCGCCTCGGCTCTTGCTACGGACCGGAACCTATATCGGAGCATCAAGTTGCATCCGCTTACCGGCCTGATCACCCAAAGTGCCCGGCGCTTGCCCCCTATTCTTGAGGCCACAGATCTGTTCAGTGATGAAGACGACGCGGCGGCATCGGGTACCGTGCACGTCCCCCTGTTCGATCACCTGCCCGGAGTTGCCGCATACGCAAGACGCTTCGCCGCTGGCTGCGGCCTGCCAAAACCGCTAGTCGATGTAATCGAGTGCGCGGGGTTGCTGCATGATCTCGGCAAAGCTGACCCGCGTTTTCAGGCCCTGCTGCGTAACGGAAACCCGTGGATGGGAGATGTATTGCTCGCCAAATCCAATGATATCCCGCAGAGCCGCTCTGCATATGAGCGCGCGCGTAGAGCGGCAGGTTATCCGGAGGGAGGCCGACACGAACTGTTATCAGTTCGACTCGTGGAAAACTCGTCCGGACTCCTTCCCGAAAACGAGATCCTCAGGGATTCCGTGCTGTATCTCATCGGCAGTCATCATGGTTATTGCCGCCCCTTTGCACCTGTGATCTTCGATGAGGAACCGCTTACAGTAGCGCTGGAATTCCATGGACAAATACTCGCTCAATCTAGCGATACAGGTATGGAGCGACTGGATTCAGGTGCCGCTGATCGATTTTGGAAACTCGTCCGCCATTATGGCTGGTGGGGGCTGGCATGGCTGGAGGCGATCCTGCGATTGGCGGATCATCGTCGCAGCGAAGCGGAAGCAGCACAGAAGGAGTATACAGGCGATGCATCCTAGCCATACATCACCACTTGTCTTAAATGGCCTTGACGGTAGCAACCCGCTCGGATTTCTCGCCGCCTTGGGCGTATTTAGAACAGCGACGCATGCACTGCCGGATATTAATATTCGCATGAAGTGGAAGATTGATCACGGGTCATGGCGCCCATTGCTGATGAGCAGGCTGGAACTATCTGCTGATATTCTTTTAGATCGCCTGGCGCCCTTTCTGAAGGCTATGGCCGGTCATCCCGCCTTTGCATTTGCAGACGATCTGGCTCTTCCTGCGGAAGAGTTCCGAGCAGTAGCTAGAAAGGCCTTCGCTCAGGCAAGCCAGACAGATAGAATTTTTGCTGATTTTATTTCCGCTTTTGGCTGCGAGGCTCTAACCACCAGTGATAGGCAACCGAATATTCAGGATACCGCGCTACGCACTATGAGCGGAGCAGGCCATCAGCATTTTCTCGGTTTCATGCGTCAGTTGGTGGAGCAGACCGACATAGGCCATCTCCGCGACGCTCTATTTAAGCAATGGATGTATGAAGACGATAAACCCAGCTTACGCTGGGATCCCGCAGACGATCGCCGATATGCCCTGCGCTGGAAGGAACCGTCAGGCGACCCTGTCAGGACTGTTCGTGGCGCCAACCGCTTAGCTATCGAGGCGTTACCACTACTGCCTACGGCTCCAAAGGGAAAGACACTCAGCACCACGGGATTCTTGCAACGATATAGGGTAGGCGCATTCTTTACATGGCCGATATGGGAAACCCCGATTTCCTTGGACGTAGTACGTTCCCTGATTTCACGGCATGAACTTCATACGGAAACACCAGACCGCCGCTTGCTAAGGAAAACCGGGGTTGTGGAGATCTATCGTAGCCAACGCATAACTCAAGGGAAATATCGTAACTTTACTCCAGCTATGCCAGCGTAACCTCCCCTGCCCCGCTTTAATTCTCACACCTTGAACCGGCACCCTAGATACATTTGATCCATCGGAAACGCCAAGAGAAATCTTACATGACTGGGACACATGGCTGCCACAAATGCGGACAAAACCGCCCCTGCGAAACAGCGCTCGCCTCCGATGGGTGATCTAGTAAAAAGTGTATGCAGCTGCGGCTTCGAAAGCGACCTCCTTCCTATCGGATGCGGAATGGCGGGTATTACATACGCCCCCTGTCTCTGCACGCACTGCAGATCCTTTGGATCGGAAAAGTACAATGAGAAGGACGGTAATTTTCCGCAACGCTTGCCGTGCAGAGATTGCGGAAAACCCATGCACTTTCTCAATGAGCAGGGCTTCTATCGGCCGCCCGGGATCGAGATGGAATTTGATGCCATCTTTCCCTGGCACATTCACCGTCCCATCCTTGGCCGGAAGCGCCACGATATCTATCCGACGGTGTACTACCGCTGTCCGATATGCGATCGATGCGAAATGCAATTAATAGAATGTGGACTATGGGATTGATCTACGGGTCAACGCTGACAGGCACCCCTCATAGACTGCCTACGTGAGATACAGATTTGAACTCGACACCTGAAAAACCCGAGAAAAGGGATACCGAAGGTACTGCGCCGACCATTACCATCTCAATAGAGATTGTACCCATCACAGAACCGACACGACGAACAGGATCAGAACAGAAACAGGACGCCGAAGAAATTTTTACACTCCGGAGCCTGACGAAATCGGCGCTGATTGGTCTGCTCCTCGCCCCCGTGATACTGATCGTCGGCTTTCTCGCGCTTGTCATTTTCAGCGGGATCCTGAGCGAATGGATTGGATATGTCCTGCGTTAAGGACGTAATCCTGCACTCGAAGCCAGCTAAACTCCTGAAACCAGAAAATCCACCGCCCCCACAATCTCGCTTCTATATTCACCCACGTCAGCGATCACATCACCCAACTCAGCCTGCGCAATACCCGCCATCAGGGGTGTCATTAACACATAGTGCTCGCCTGCAATCACGATCACCGGCATCAGGCGCTTCAGCGGACTTTTCCCGAAATCAGCGGCCTTCCCCACCGGCACCACCACGCGCGTTCTCAGATCGTCGAGCAGGTCGTTCTGGATATCGATCAGATAGGGATACAGCGCGGCAGTCCTGAGATTCTTGTTGCGATGAACGGTGAACTGGGCCACTCAGAAGCTCCGCAGGTCGTCTGAAAACACGCCGTTGCGCTCGACATGCTCGTTGTATGCATCGATCGCTTCCCGGTTTTCCTTCAGCCAATGTTCGCGCTGGCTCTTCTTCACCTGTTCGATCAAAGCAGCCTCCATCACCGCAGACAGATTGAGGCCATACTCCCGCGCCCGCCTGAGCAGATCGCTGTTGACTGACAGATTCGTCGGCTTCTTGGGAGCGTTGAGGTCGTAAATTTCGTGCATCGCACTTCCTTTTTTAAGTGGATGCGTATATTTTATGCGCATTTTATATGCGCGTCAAATATGCGCCCTCCCGGATCTGCCTTATATCTATATTTTCAAATACCTCCCGATATCTTCCATAGGCGCCAGGACTACTTTCAAGTCGCTGTATGTCGGATCTTCTGACCACGCACTGATTGATCGACGCGGCCAAGAGACAGGATCGTCTTCGATACAACGTCTCGCTACTTCTTCATCCAAGAAGACCAAATGGCGGTGCGCGGCATCTGCCCCCTTCTAGCCGACGGCGAACACGCCCTGGACGGAAGCTGCACCGGAGCCGGAATCTCTATATCTCTGCCTTCCAGGCCAGCCCGACAGCCACGACGTGCTTGCAGCACAAGCCCCTGGCACCCATCGGGCAACCGCACCGGTAGCTCAGCTCACCGTCCTCGTCCCAGATCCGCACCGCATATGTTTCGGTTCCCCGATCCGTCGCACGCAATTCATCATTCACTTCATACAAATCGGCGACGAAGCCCACTTCGAAATAGCGCAAACCGCGTGCAACGATCTTCCTGCCAGCCAGCTTGATCAGCTCCTCTTTGGTTAGATATGAATTGAGCGCCCGGTCACGCCCCATAACTTCGTCCACGCATGCCCAGCGCTCCAGGCAGTTCGCAAAGCGCACAAGCGATTCATAGCCCGACGGCGGCTCGATAGAGCCCCAGGAATAGGTCACTCCATAACCGTTCCCATCAACGGTAAGCTCGGTGATATATCCCCAGCAGGCGTCGGTGTAGATCGGCATTGCCGGCACCTTCGACGCACGAAGTATTTCCAGCTCACACTCGATGTTGTCTCGGCTGACTGCCCGGATCCAGCACCTTCCAGCTCCCGGTCGGGGACGATGCCGGCGAGGGATCCGCGAATCGCCCAAGGCATCCTGACTTTCTCTCCGTATCGCGGTATTGATTTCGTCGTGACGGCATCGCACCTGCCAGTCGGTGAAGCCATCGGGATGTCGAATGGCGACGACCTTGATACTCAGCTCACTGGAATAATCGATTCGACAAACCAGGGCGCGCAGACTCGCGACTTCAATCCTCACCAGTTCCCGGTGCAGCATGTCATCGGTAATCTTCACGTTTTCCGTCCATTCGCTTGATGAGGTACTCGCCAGGGCCGCCTTGGCGACACTGGCCCCAACGGTGAAGCTAGCACGGTCTCCGTCTCATAAGGCGAGACGGCTACGGATCATACAAAAGCACTAAGGGCCGTGAATTCAGGGTATTTCCTCAAGTATTTCTACCCCGCGCTCGATAGCCATAACATCCTGATGAACGGACCTCCCCCCATGGACGATCATCCACCCCAGGGAGAACTCCCCCTCCCCTTCCCCGAACTCTCCGGGGACATGCCGCTATTGCCCGCGCGCATGGTCAATGAATACGAATACTGCCCGCGGCTAGCATATCTGGAATGGGTCCAAGGCGAGTGGGCCGAGTCGGGCGATACCGTGGAAGGCCGCTATGCACACCGCCGCGTGGATCAGCCTTCAGGCGACCTCCCCAAGGCGGATGCTGCCCGGGAAGACCCCGAAAAGATCCACGCTCGCTCGATCACGCTGTCATCCAACCGACTCGGCCTGATCGCACGCATGGACCTCGTGGAGGGCGAGGGTGATACCGTAACCCCTATCGACTACAAGCGCGGGAAGCGTCCGCACGTTGCGCGAGGCGCCTACGATCCCGAGCGCGTGCAGCTTTGCGTTCAGGGCATGATTCTCGAAGAGCATGGATATACCTGCAATGAAGGCATCCTCTACTTCAGCGGCTCTCGGGAGCGGGTGCGCGTCCCCTTCGACGAGGAACTGCGCAGCCTGACGCAGTCGGCCATCAACGGCCTGCGCTTCATCGCTGCTGGCGGACAGATGCCCCCACCGCTCGAAGACAGCCCAAAGTGCCCACGCTGCTCGCTGGTCGGCATCTGCCTGCCAGACGAAGTCAATTTTCTCAAGCGCGCGGATAGCAGCCCGCGACCGATGGCCGTGGCAAAGGACGAAGCACTGCCGCTCTACGTACAGGCGAACAAGGCCAAGGTTGCCAAAAAGGGCGAAACTCTGGAGATCACGGTGGAGGACAAGCCAGTCGCAACGGCGCGCCTGATCGATGTCTCTCAGGTCGTGATCATGGGCAACGTCTACGTCTCCACGCCTTGCCTGCACGAGCTGATGCGCCGCGAGATACCAATCACCTGGCACTCGTACGGCGGCTGGTTTCTCGGCCACACGATCGGCACCGGCCACAAGAACGTCGAGCTGAGAACCGCCCAGTATCAGGCCAGCTTCAACGAACAGACCTGCCTGCGCATCGCCAAGGGCCTGGTACAGACCAAGATCATGAATTGCCGCACCATGCTACGCAGGAACTGGCGCGGAGACGACAAGCCGGACACACTGATGGACAGCTTGAAGCGAGACATCCGCCAGACCCAGCGCGCGTCCAGCCTGCAGGAACTGCTGGGCATAGAAGGCGTCGCGGCGGCGCGCTACTTTGGCGCCTTCAGCAATCTGATCAAGCGCGACAGCGACGAGAAGAGCTTTGCATTCGATTTCACCAGCCGCAACCGACGGCCGCCGACCGATCCGGTCAACGCCCTGCTCTCCTACGCCTATACCCTACTGGCGCGCACCTGGACAGTCGTCGCGACGGCGGTCGGCTTCGACGCCTATCGCGGCT
>OBJA01001540.1_pt1 | contig 15542 bp, 11 predicted proteins | sample 1519751 | NCBI WGS metagenome assembly OBJA01 (sample SAMEA3881238, study PRJEB22517) | soil metagenome | biome: lake sediment; feature: soda lake sediment; material: sediment, water from around vicinity | place: India | collected 2013-12-23 | depth 3 m | reverse complement strand
GGTCAACGTGACCAATCGTGCCCACATTGACGTGGGGCTTCTTGCGTTCAAATTTCTCTTTAGCCACAGTGTATTTCCTCTCAAGGTTTGCAGTTGCGACAACTTTTGATCAAGTATTCTTCTTGATGATTTCCTGGGCCACATTGTTTGGCGCTTCGGAATATTTGCTGAATTCCATGGTGAACGTGGCGCGCCCCTGGGTTGCAGATCGCAGATCTGTTGCATAGCCGAACATTTCCGCCAGTGGCACTTCGGCGGTGATGACTTTACCCATGGGGCTTTCATCCATGCCGAGAATGATGCCGCGACGGCGGTTTAAATCACCTACTACATCCCCCATATTCACTTCAGGGGTTACCACCTCAATCTTCATAACGGGTTCCAGCAAAACCGCACCGCCGACTTGGGCCAGTTTTTTGGTGGCCATGGAGGCGGCTATCTTGAATGCCATTTCGTTGGAGTCAACATCGTGGAATGAGCCGTCAAATGCCGTCGCTTTCAGGCCCAGCAATGGATATCCCGCCAGGACACCGTTCTGCATCTGCTCGGAAATGCCTTTTTGTACAGCGGGGATATATTCGCGGGGAACAACACCGCCGACTATTTCGTTGAGGAATTCCAAGCCTTCTGCACCCTCATCGTCCGCCGGCTCGAAACGGATCCAGATATGGCCGTACTGACCGCGACCACCGGACTGCCGCACGAACTTGCCTTCTACTTCACAGGTATTTTTGATCCGTTCGCGGTAGGCAACCTGCGGCTTGCCGATATTGGCCTCGACATTGAATTCCCTACGCATTCTGTCCACCAGGATATCCAGATGAAGCTCACCCATCCCGGAAATAATGGTCTGTCCAGACTCCTCGTCGGTTTTCACCTTGAATGAAGGATCTTCAGCGGCGAGTTTGCCGAGAGCAATACCCATTTTTTCCTGATCGGCTTTCGTTCGGGGTTCAACAGCCACGGAAATGACCGGCTCGGGGAACTCCATGCGTTCAAGCACGATAACGTGATCGGGATCGCAAAGAGTATCACCGGTGGTGGTGTCCTTGAGACCGATGGCGGCGGCAATATCACCGGCCAGCACTTCTTTGATCTCTTCCCGATTGTTGGCGTGCATCTGGACCATGCGGCCAATGCGTTCTTTTCTGTGTTTAACAGAGTTGTAAACACCGGTGCCACTTTCAAGGGTACCGGAATACACCCGGATAAAGGTCAATGTCCCTACAAAGGGGTCAGTGGCTATTTTGAAAGCCAGCGCTGCAAAGGGAGCGCTGTCGTCAGCCACGCGGGTTTCGACAGTTTCACCATCTTCTAGAGTACCTTCGATGGCCTTTACTTCCGTAGGAGACGGCAGATAATCAATCACCGCATCAAGAACTGCCTGGACGCCCTTGTTCTTGAATGCCGAGCCACCCAGCACCGGCACGATTTCGTTGGCCAGAGTCCGCAAACGAATACCTTTTTTGATCTCATCTTCGCTGAGTTCGCCACCTTCAAGGTATTTTTCCATCATCTCTTCGGTGCCTTCGGCTGCCGCTTCAACGAGCTGTTCACGCAGCTCATCACACTGGCTGCGGAGCTCTTCAGGAATCTCTGCGTATTCAAAGGTCATGCCCTGGTCTGCTTCGCTCCAGAAAATGGCTTTCATTTTCACCAGATCGACCACACCCTTGAATTCATCTTCAGAGCCAATGGTCATCTGCAAGGGAACGGGCACTGCACCCAGGCGAGTTTTTAGCTGGCCAACCACTTTAAGGAAGTCAGCGCCAGCACGGTCCATCTTGTTGACGAACACCATGCGCGGCACCTGATATTTGTTGGCCTGGCGCCAGACAGTTTCAGTCTGGGGTTGAACACCGGATGAGCCACACAGCACCACCACAGCGCCATCAAGAACACGCAAGGAGCGCTCTACCTCGATGGTGAAATCGACGTGCCCAGGGGTGTCAATGACGTTGATGCGATGCTGTTCATACTGGTTGTCCATCCCCTTCCAGAAGGTGGTGACAGCAGCAGATGTGATGGTAATGCCGCGCTCCTGCTCCTGCACCATCCAATCTGTGGTCGCAGCACCATCGTGCACTTCACCAATTTTATGGGACAAGCCTGTGTAGTACAGAACACGCTCTGTGGTTGTCGTTTTACCGGCGTCTACGTGGGCGCAGATACCTATGTTCCGATAACGACTGATGGGAGTCTTTCGTGCCACGATAATTAACCTGGTAACCTGATATAAAAACCGGTATTGGCCATAAGCAAAAAAAGGCAGTCAACATGACCGCCTTCTTTTGACTCACTCTTTACCGCAAGAACATCAGAAGCGGAAATGCGAGAACGCCTTGTTCGCTTCAGCCATGCGGTGCACGTCTTCACGTTTTTTCACAGCGCCGCCCTTGCTCTGGAAGGCATCCATGATTTCACCGGCGAGGCGTTGACGCATGGATTTCTCACCGCGACCGCGGGAGTAATCCACCAGCCAGCGCATGGCCAGAGCAGTACGGCGTGATGCGCGCACTTCAACAGGCACCTGGTAGGTGGCGCCACCGACGCGGCGGGATTTAACCTCAACCATGGGCGCGATATTGTCGAGGGCTTCTTCAAACACTTCGACGGGGTTCTTTTTCAGGCGCTCTTCTACAAGGAGCATGGCGCCGTAAACGATACGTTCAGCGACAGCTTTTTTGCCGCTGACCATCACGTGGTTCATAAACTTGGCCAAGGTGACATTGCCGTACTTGGGGTCCGGCAGAACTTCACGCTTGGCGACTACGCGTCTTCTTGGCATGTTACTTCACTCATTTCTTCAGGATTTTCCGGAACGAAGACGCCAAGGGCGCCTGTCCGGCCTTACTCGGTTCTCACCGAAATCGCAAATTACTTCTTGGGTCGCTTGGCGCCGTACTTGGAACGACGCTGGCGACGCTTGTCTACACCGGAGGTATCCAGGCTGCCACGTACGGTGTGATAACGCACACCTGGCAAATCCTTGACACGACCACCTCGAATCAGGACCACACTGTGCTCCTGGAGGTTGTGGCCTTCACCACCAATGTAGGAAGTCACCTCATAGCCGTTGGTCAGACGTACACGGCATACCTTGCGGAGTGCTGAGTTCGGCTTCTTCGGCGTCGTGGTGTACACACGTGTACAGACGCCGCGGCGCTGGGGACATCCCTGCAGGGCGGGAACATCACTTTTGACAATTTTGCGTTTTCTCGGCTTACGAACCAACTGGTTGATCGTTGCCATTCACTATTACTCCGAAAATAAAGCCTTCCAGGGAAGGCATGGATAAAACCGGGCTACAGCCCACCCTGAAAAGGGAGGCAGCATTCTAAAGATACCGCCCCACTGAGTCAAGACAGCGGACTGAACCGACTGTTATTCGTCATCACCGGCATTGAGCGCTTCGGACAGTGCCGCTTCGACATCACTGGCAGACACACCGACAACCTCTGTCAATGCTGCTTCCCGGCGCTTGCGGCGCTGGGCATGGTAGGCAAGACCGGTACCGGATGGAATCAGTCGACCTACTACCACGTTTTCTTTCAACCCGCGCAGTCCATCACGCTTGCCCGTCACCGATGCTTCGGTGAGGACACGGGTGGTCTCCTGGAACGACGCCGCAGAGATGAAGCTTTCCGTGGCCAGAGACGCCTTGGTGATACCGAGCAACTGACGCTCGTACTTGGCGGGCAGCTTGTTTTGCAGTTGCAGCGCTTCGTTTTCATCCAGCACGCGGTTGTACTCAGCCTGCTCGCCCTTCACGAAGGACGACTCACCCATATCGCTGACTTCAACCTTGCGCAGCATCTGGCGCACGATCACTTCAATGTGTTTGTCGTTGATCTTCACACCTTGCAGGCGGTAGACCTCCTGGACCTCATTGCCGATATATCTGGCCAGGGAATCCACACCCTGCAGACGCAGGATATCGTGGGGATTGTCCGGACCGTCGGCAATTTTCTCACCACGGGCAACCTGCTCACCCTCGTAGACACCAAGTTGGCGCCACTTGGGGATCAGCTCTTCGTAGGACTCACTGCCATCGCTAGGGGTGATGATGAGCCTGCGCTTGCCTTTGGTTTCCTTGCCGAAACTGACGGTGCCGGAAATTTCCGCAAGAATCGCCGGATCTTTGGGTTTGCGCGCTTCGAACAGATCAGCCACGCGGGGCAGACCACCAGTGATGTCGCGGGTTTTTGAACTCGCCTGGGGAATCCTGGCAACAATATCCCCCGCGCGGATGTTCTCGCCGTCGCTGAGGGTAATGATGGCATTCACCGGCAGCATGTAGTGTGCAGGCACAGTGGAGTTCGGGAACTGCAGTTCCTTGCCATTGGCATCGAGCAGCGTCACCATCGGCTTCATATCTTTACCCGCCGCTGGACGATCATTGGGATCCAGTACTGCGATGTTGGTCAACCCTGTCAAGTCGTCAGTCTGGCGCTTGATGCTCAGACCTTCTTCCATACCGGAGAACGCAACCGTACCAGCCACCTCAGTGATGATGGGGTGTGTGTGGGGATCCCACTTGGCAACGACCTGACCTGCCGTAACGGGATCGCCATCCTTGATGGTAATGGAGGCACCGTAGGGAATCTTGTAGCGCTCGCGCTCACGGCCATTGGCGTCGGCAACCGCCAGCTCACCTGAGCGAGACACAGCCACCTGATCGTTTTCACGCTCAACCAGCTTGATATTGATAAGGCGCGCGACACCAGCAGCTTTCACCTGGATGCTGTCCACGGCGGATGCCCGTGATGCGGCACCACCGATGTGGAAGGTACGCATGGTTAGCTGGGTGCCGGGCTCGCCGATGGACTGGGCAGCGATGACACCGACTGCCTCGCCAACATTGACCTTATGGCCACGGGCCAGGTCGCGCCCATAGCACTCGGAGCAGATGCCATAACGGGTTTCGCAGGTAATCGGTGATCTTACGCAGACTTCATCAATACCCATGGCCTCGATGCGATCCACCCAACGCTCATCAATCATTGTGCCAGCGGGCACGGCGATTTCGTCGCTGCCAGGCTTGAGCACATCGCGGGCCACCACACGACCGAGGATGCGATCACCGAGAGATTCGATGATGTCACCACCTTCAATAACGGGGGACATCAGCAGGCCTTCAGTGGTACCACAATCGATACCCGTGACAACCACATCCTGGGCGACATCCACCAGACGGCGGGTGAGGTAACCGGAGTTGGCGGTTTTCAGTGCGGTATCGGCCAGACCTTTACGGGCACCGTGGGTGGAAATAAAGTACTGAAGTACGTTGAGGCCTTCGCGGAAGTTGGCGACGATGGGAGTTTCAATGATTGAACCATCGGGACGGGCCATCAGGCCGCGCATACCGGCCAGCTGACGGATCTGTGCCGGAGAACCCCGTGCGCCGGAATCCGCCATCATGAACACGGAGTTATAGGAGGCCTGCTCTACTTCAGCACCATCTTTGGCAATGACTTTTTCCTTGGAGATGCCTTCCATCATGGACTTGGCAACCAGGTCATTGGCGCGGGACCAGATATCGATCACCTTGTTGTACTTCTCACCCTGGGTTACCAGACCGGAAGCAAACTGGGACTCGATCTCCATCACTTCTTCATCAGCGCGCTGAATGATATCGGCTTTGTTGTCCGGGATCAGGAAATCATTCACACCGATTGAAGAACCTGAGCGGGTGGAAAAATCGAAGCCCATATACATCAGCTGGTCAGCGAAAATCACCGTGGCCTTGAGGCCAACCTTGCGATAACACTGGTTGATGATGCGGGAAATGGCCTTTTTGGTCATCGCCTGGTTGACCATGGAGAACGGCAGTCCCTGGGGAACTATCTCCCACAACAGGGCGCGGCCAACCGTGGTTTCAACGATGCTGGTATTTTCACTGCGTTCGCCATCTTCGTCGAAGATGACCTCATTGATACGCACTTTTACCCGTGCTTGCAGGTGCGCCTGACGGCTGTAATAGGCGCGGGAAATCTCTGCCAGATCGGCAAACACCCTACCCTCGCCCTTCACATTCAGCTTGTCGCGGGTCATGTAGTACAGCCCCAGAACAACGTCCTGGGATGGTACGATGATAGGCTCACCGTTGGCGGGCGACAGGATGTTGTTGGTGGACATCATCAGGGCGCGGGCTTCGAGTTGGGCCTCGATGGTCAACGGCACGTGCACAGCCATCTGGTCGCCGTCGAAGTCGGCGTTGTAGGCAGCACAGACCAACGGGTGCAGCTGGATGGCCTTGCCTTCAATCAATACCGGCTCGAACGCCTGAATACCGAGACGGTGCAAGGTCGGTGCACGGTTGAGCAGCACAGGATGTTCGCGGATCACGTCGTCGAGGATATCCCAGACAACCGCTTCTTCGCGCTCCACCATTTTCTTGGCAGCCTTGATAGTAGTCGCCAGACCGCGGGATTCAAGCTTGGAAAAGATAAAGGGTTTGAACAACTCCAGGGCCATGCGCTTGGGTAGACCGCATTGGTGCAGACGCAGGGTCGGACCCACCACGATCACCGAACGGCCGGAGTAATCCACACGCTTGCCCAGTAGGTTCTGACGGAAACGACCCTGCTTGCCCTTGATCATGTCAGCCAGGGATTTCAGGGGGCGCTTGTTGGAACCTGTGATGGCACGACCACGACGACCGTTGTCGAGCAGGGCATCAACGGATTCCTGCAGCATGCGCTTTTCGTTGCGCACGATGATATCGGGGGCGTTGAGTTCCAGCAGACGCTTGAGACGGTTGTTTCTGTTGATCACCCGGCGATACAGATCATTCAGATCGGAGGTGGCAAAACGACCACCGTCGAGGGGCACCAGGGGACGCAGATCCGGCGGCAGCACTGGCAGTGCATCCAGGATCATCCACTCGGGTTTGTTGCCAGAGGAGTGGAAGGCTTCCAGCAGCTTGAGGCGCTTGGAAAGCTTCTTACTCTTGGTTTCGGAATTGGTATTGGGCAGCTCTTCACGAATATCAGCGATCTCACGCTCAAGGTCAATATCCCGCAACAACGCCTGGATAGCTTCGGCACCCATACTGGCTTTGAACTCGTCACCGTATTCTTCCATGGCCTCGTAGTACTGCTCATCGCTGAGCAGTTGACTGCGCTCCAGGGTGGTCATGCCCGGATCGGTCACCACAAAGGATTCAAAGTAGAGCACACGCTCGATTTCACGCAGGGTCATATCCAGCAACAACCCGATGCGGGATGGCAGGGATTTCAGGAACCAGATGTGGGCAACGGGGCTGGCCAGTTCGACGTGGCCCATACGCTCGCGACGGACTTTGGCGAGGGTCACTTCCACGCCGCATTTTTCGCAGACAATGCCGCGATGTTTCATGCGCTTGTACTTGCCGCACAAACACTCGTAGTCGCGCACCGGGCCAAAGATCTTGGCGCAGAACAGGCCTTCACGCTCAGGCTTGAAGGTACGGTAGTTGATCGTTTCCGGTTTTTTGACTTCGCCAAATGACCAGGAGCGAATCATGTCCGGCGACGCCAGGCCGATGCGAATGGCATCGAATTCGCCATTCTGATCCTGTGACTTCAGCAGATTCAGTAAATCTTTCAAGGCCCTTCCTCCAGTGGATGCTTGCCTTTCTCACCGGCATTGCTGCCGGTGAATGTCTAGACGCTTGCTTGTTACTCGTCGTATTCCAGCTCGATGTTGATACCCAGAGAGCGAATCTCCTTGACCAGCACGTTGAAGGATTCCGGCATACCCGGCTCCATTCTGTGGTCGCCGTCGACGATGTTTTTATACATCTTGGTCCGGCCATTGACGTCATCGGATTTGACCGTGAGCATTTCCTGCAGGGTATAGGCCGCGCCATAAGCCTCCAGGGCCCACACCTCCATCTCCCCGAAGCGCTGGCCACCAAACTGGGCTTTACCACCGAGAGGCTGCTGGGTAACAAGACTGTAAGAACCGGTAGAGCGGGCATGCATCTTGTCGTCCACCAGGTGGTTCAACTTGAGCATGTACATGTAACCCACAGTGACCTCACGGTCGAACGCCTCACCAGTACGACCATCATAGAGGGTCATCTGGCCGTGTTCGGGCATATCGGCAAGCTTGAGCAGACGCTTGATTTCGTCTTCATGGGCGCCATCGAATACCGGCGTTGCCATCGGCACGCCTTTCGACAGGTTGCCCGCCAGCTCCAGCACTTCCACATCCGTGAGAGTACCGATATCGATCGGCTCGGCAGATTCACCCGTGCTGTAGATTTCCTGAATAAACTTGCGGATTTCCGCCAGCTTGCGCTGATCTTCCATCATGGCATTGATTTTTTCGCCAAGGCCTTTGGCTGCCAGACCCAGGTGGGTTTCAAGGATCTGACCCACGTTCATCCGCGACGGTACGCCAAGGGGGTTGAGGACAACATCCACCGGCACGCCATTGACGTCGTAAGGCATATCTTCAACCGGTTTGATGGCTGAGATAACACCCTTGTTCCCGTGACGCCCTGCCATCTTGTCGCCGGGCTGGATGCGACGCTTGACCGCCAGATAGACCTTGACTGTTTTCAGGACGCCGGGTGCGAGATCATCGCCACCCTGGAGTTTGCGCTTCTTGTCTTCGAAGCGTTCGTCCTGCTGCTTGCGGCGCTCCTTCAGGAGTTCTTCAGCGCGGGTCAGCTGTTCATTGAGCGCGTCATCTTCCATGCGCACCTTGAACCAGCGATCCTGATCAAAATCAGCAACCATCTCGGCGGTCAGAACATCGCCTTTTTTCAGGCCGACGGCCTTGACGACTTTCTTGCCAACCAAGGCATCCTGCAAGCGCTCAAAGGTGGCGTTTTCCATGATGCGGAATTCGTCCTTCAGGTCCTTGCGGTACTCTTCCAGGGCTGCTTTTTCGATCTGCTTGGAGCGCGCGTCTTTTTCAAGACCTTCGCGGGTAAATACCTGAACACCGATCACTGTGCCCTTGGTGCTGCTGGGCACGCGCAGGGAGGTGTCTTTCACGTCAGAGGCTTTTTCGCCAAAGATAGCGCGCAGGAGTTTCTCTTCCGGTGTCAGCTGGGTCTCACCCTTGGGCGTCACCTTGCCAACCAGAATGTCGCCGGCGGCGACTTCCGCACCAACGTAGACAATGCCGGATTCATCTAGGCGGGACAGCGCTGCTTCACCCACATTGGGGATATCGGCAGTGATCTCTTCCGGCCCCAGCTTGGTGTCGCGGGCGGTACAGGTGAGTTCCTGAATATGGATGGTGGTAAAACGGTCTTCCTCCACCACACGCTCCGAGATCAGGATCGAATCCTCGAAGTTGTAACCGTTCCAGGGCATAAACGCGATGCGCATGTTCTGGCCCAACGCCAGCTCACCCAGGTCTACGGATGGACCATCGGCGAGGATATCGCCCTTGGCGATCACGTCACCCGCCTTTACGATGGGACGCTGGTTGATACAGGTGTTCTGGTTGGAGCGGGTGTACTTGATGAGGTTGTAGATATCCACACCGGCATCGCCAGTTTCGATGGCGTCCTCGTCAACGCGCACAACAATTCGTGCTGCATCAACGTTTTCGATGACGCCACCGCGCTTGGCTACCACACAGACCCCGGAGTCACGCGCCACGACCCGCTCTACACCGGTGCCCACCAGGGGTTTTTCGGCACGCAATGTGGGAACAGCCTGACGTTGCATGTTCGAGCCCATAAGAGCGCGGTTGGCGTCATCGTGCTCCAGAAATGGAATCAGCGACGCTGCGATGGAGACCACCTGGCGCGGCGACACATCCATGTAGTCCACCTCTTGCGGCGGCTTCACGGTAAATTCACCCATGTGGCGGACGGTTACCAGCTCCTCGGTCAGTTCGCCATTGGCGTTAACCGCCGCAGACGCCTGGGCAATAATGTGGTTGCCCTCTTCAATCGCCGACAGATATTCAATTTCACTGGTGACCTTGCCATTGAGCACCTTGCGATAGGGGGCTTCGATAAAGCCGTAACCGTTGGTGCGGGCATAAGTCGCCAATGAGTTGATCAAACCAATGTTCGGGCCTTCAGGCGTCTCGATAGGACATACGCGACCATAGTGGGTCGGATGCACATCGCGCACTTCAAAGCCGGCGCGTTCACGGGTCAAGCCGCCTGGTCCCAACGCAGACACACGGCGTTTGTGAGTCACTTCGGAGAGCGGGTTGTTCTGATCCATGAACTGCGACAACTGGCTGGAGCCAAAGAACTCCTTCATGGCAGCAGCAACAGGCTTGGCGTTAACCAGATCCTGGGGCATAAGGCCTTCGCTTTCCACTACGGACAGACGCTCCTTGACGGCGCGCTCAACCCGCACCAGACCAATACGGAACTGGTTTTCAGCCATTTCACCCACGGAACGCACGCGGCGGTTACCGAGATGGTCAATGTCATCCACCACGCCCTTGCCGTTGCGAATGGCGATCAGGGTGCGCATAACATCGACAATATCTTCCCGTGCCAGCGTGCCTGAACCCTCAACCTCCTCGCGTCCAAGGCGGCGGTTGAACTTCATCCGGCCAACGGCGGAGAGATCGTAGCGCTCCAGGGAAAAGAACAGGTTGTTAAAGAGGTTTTCCGCTGACTCTTTGGTAGGCGGCTCACCGGGGCGCATCATGCGATAGATTTCAACCAACGCTTCCAGCTGGGTGCGGGTGGGATCGTTGCGCAGCGTTTCAGACATGAAGGGGCCGCAGTCGAGGTCGTTGGTATAGATAACCTCGATCTTCTTGGCATCGGCGTTATTCAGTTTGTCGAGAATGTCCGGGGTAATCTCCGTATTACATTCCAGCAACAGTTCACCGGTTTTGGGATCGATAACATCCTTGGCCAGAATCCGACCGTGCAGATAGTCTGCTGGCACTTCCAGTTTGCTGATGTTGTCATTTTCAAGCTGGCGGATATGACGCGCAGTAATACGACGCCCTTGCTCAACGATGACTTTCCCGCCCTTGCCTTTGATATCAAAACTGGAAATCTCACCGCGCAGACGGCCCGGCTCCAGGTCGAGCACGTAAGTGCCATCTTTCTTGACCTCAAAAACACTGACGTCAAAAAACATACCGAGGACTTCCTCGGCATTGTAGCCGAGAGCCCTGAGCAAAATCGTAGCCGGCAACTTGCGGCGCCGGTCAATCCTTACAAAGAGTTGATCCTTGGGATCAAATTCAAAATCCAGCCATGACCCGCGGTAGGGAATGATGCGCGCGGAATACAGCAGCTTGCCGGATGAATGGGTTTTTCCCTTGTCGTGGTCGAAGAACACGCCGGGTGAGCGATGCAACTGGGAGACGATAACGCGCTCGGTGCCGTTGATGATAAAGGTACCGTGATCGGTCATCAGGGGGATTTCCCCCATATAAACTTCCTGCTCCTTGATGTCCTTGATCGCCTTGTTGGATGATTCCTTGTCGTAAATCACCAGACGTACACGGACCCGCAGGGGGACAGCAAAAGTAACACTTCTGAGCTTGCAGTCTTCCACATCGAAGAGGGGTTTGCCCAGGGAGTAATCAACATACTCTAGGGCAGCATTGCCGGAGAAACTGACAATGGGGAAAACGGATTTGAATGCAGCGTCCAGCCCTGTATCGCTTCTTTCGCTGGCAGACACGCCCAACTGGGTGAATTTACGGTAGGAATCCAGCTGAATCGCCAGCAGCGGTGGAAGTTCCATCACCTGCTGCAGCTTGCTGAAATCCTTGCGAATGCGTTTTTTTTCGGTGTAGGAGTAAGCCATCAGTAGTCACCAGCACTTTCACTTTTGGGAGCATGGGGTTGCAGTCGAAACTGCATCCTCGTTGCAGAGGATCTTCTGTTTTACCGGTTGGAAAACAGGAAAAGGCCAGCGGGAAACCCGCCAGCCAACACCTGATTTACGCCAGGCAATAGATCGCGATGCACTATGAACTTACTTGAGTTCGACAGATGCGCCCGCTTCTTCCAGTTGCTTCTTGGCGTCTTCAGCTTCAGCTTTGGAGATACCTTCTTTCAGAGTAGAAGGAGCGCCGTCGACCATATCCTTGGCTTCTTTCAGGCCAAGACCGGTGATTGAACGCACTACCTTGATGACATTGACTTTCTTCTCGCCAGCAGCGGTCAGAACAACATCGAACTCGGTCTTTTCTTCCACAACAGCAGCTGCCTCACCGGAAACGGCTACAGCAGCGACAGCAGCGCTTACACCAAACTTTTCTTCCATGGCGGAAACCAGCTCGACAACATCCATAACGGACATTTCGGCAATGGCATTCATGATATCTTCTTTAGACAGTGACATGTGTCAATTCCCATTTGTGGAGCACTTACCGTTCAAGGAACGTGGCTCATTAACCATTAAGACTGCAAATTACTCAGGCGGCCTGTTGCTCTTTCTGATCACGAATTGCTGCAATTGTGCGAACCAGCTTGCCAGCGGCAGCTTCTTTCATCACGCTCATCAGTTTGGCAATCGCTTCGTTGTAGGTTGGCAGGCTTGCCAGCAACGAGAGATCAACCAAATTGCCTTCAAAGGCAGCCGTTTTCAGCTCAAACTTGTCATTGCCTTTGGCGAACTCCTTGAAGATGCGGGCAGCCGCACCAGGGTGTTCGCTGGAAAAAGCAATCAAAGTAGGGCCGACGAATGACTCGGTGAGACATTCATAAGGCGTACCCTCAACAGCGCGACGGGCCAGGGTGTTGCGAACAACTTTCATCCACACACCGTTGGCGCGAGCTTCCTTGCGCAGGGCTGTCATTTTGGTCACTGTAATGCCTCGGGCATCAGCGACCACAGCGGACAAGGCACCCTGTGCAGCTTGCTGGACTTCAGCGACAATCGCTTTTTTGTCTTCAAGTCCTATTGCCACGGGTTTTCTCCAAAGTTACATTGGCATTGCTGCCAACCGTTTGTGTTTCCACGCCGCTACTGCTGGCGGGGATATTTCGGTGATCAAATTCAGCAGAAATACTGAACCGGGTTTCACCGTCTGCGTAGGCAGCCCAGGTTGCTGGCAGTAATGAACCTGCGCGAGACCTGAACGATTAAAACAGGGGCTGACACCCCGTCACCTACGGTCTTTGACGGCCCGGGCTGGCTGCCCGGACCCCAAAGTTCCTTTATCGGCTCAGGCTTCCAGGGAAGACTGATCGATCGTCAAGCCAGGCCCCATTGTAGTGGAGAGGGTAACCTTCTTGACGTAAATGCCTTTGGCTGAGGAAGGTTTTACTTTTCTCAGCTCGCTGATAAGGGCCTCAATATTTTCCTTGATGGCCACAGCATCGAAACTCAGACGACCAATACCGCCGTGGATAATACCGTTCTTGTCAGCGCGAAAACGCACCTGACCTGCTTTGGCATTACGAACAGCAGTGGCGACATCAACGGTCACGGTGCCTGTTTTCGGGTTTGGCATCAGACCACGGGGACCCAGAATCTGACCCAGCTGGCCAACAACTCTCATGGCTGCAGGATCAGCGATTACCACATCAAAATCGAGGTTGCCAGCCTTCACTTGCTCGGCCAGATCCTCCATGCCCACGATGTCGGCACCGGCAGCCTTGGCAGCCTCTGCAGCGTCACCCTGGGTGAAAACCGCAACACGCACAGATTTACCTGTACCGTGAGGCAAGGTGGTGGCACCACGCACAGCCTGGTCCGATTTGCGTGGATCAATGCCGAGGTTTACCGACACATCAAAGGTTTCTTCAAACTTGACAGTGGAAAGCTCTTTCAGCAGGGCTACAGCTTCTGCAACGGGATACTGTTTTACTGCATCCACTTTTTCGCGTATTGCGCGCGCACGCTTTGATAATTTAGCCATTACAATCCCTCCACTACCAAGCCCATCGCACGGGCTGAGCCTGCGATTGTTCTCACTGCACCGTCGAGATCAGCAGCGGTCAGGTCCGGTGCTTTGGATTTGGCGATCTCTTCGAGTTGCTCCCGGGTTACCTTGCCGACCTTGTCGGTATTGGGGCGGGCGCTGCCACCTTTGACGCCAGCAGCTTTCTTCAAAAGGAAGGAAGCTGGCGGTGTTTTCATGATAAAGGTGAAACTGCGATCACTGTAAACGGTGATCACAACCGGAACCGGAGAACCGGGTTCCATTCCCTGGGTCTGGGCGTTAAACGCTTTACAGAACTCCATGATATTGACACCGTGCTGACCCAGGGCAGGACCAACTGGCGGACTGGGGTTAGCCTGTGCGGCCTTCACCTGCAGCTTGACGTAAGCATTAACCTTCTTTGCCATTTTCTATCTCCAAATGGGTAATTAACGCCTGCAAGGAAATAATCCATTCCCTGCTTTGGCTCCCCGACGGCTGTTACCCCGCCACTAAAAACGACTGCCGGAGCAATCGCACCAAAAATAATCAGGCCTTGTCGACCTGGGTAAAATCCAGCTCTACAGGTGTTGATCGGCCAAAAATGGAAACAGCAACCCGCAGGCGACTCTTGTCGTAATTAACTTCTTCGACCACACCATTGAAATCATTGAACGGGCCGTCCACAACACGTACCACCTCGCCCGGCTCAAATATTGTCTTGGGCTTGGGCTTATCTTCCGCTTCATGAACACGCTGAAGAATTGCCTCTGCTTCCTTGCTGGTAATCGGTGCAGGCTTGTCGGCCTTGCCTCCGATAAAACCCAGGACCCGGGGGGTCTCTTTCACAAGGTGCCAGGTTTCATCGTCAAGCTCCATTTGCACCAACACATAGCCCGGGAAGAACTTGCGCTCACTCTTGCGTTTTTGGCCACCTTTCATCTCCACCACTTCTTCGGTGGGGACGAGAATGTCACCAAATCGATCTTCCATACCAGCCAAGGCAACACGGTCTTTCAGCGTGTTGGCAACCTTCTTCTCGTAACCGGAGTAAGCATGCACTACATACCAGCGCTTCGACATTCGTAGTTCCTACCCTATTATCATTGAGGTTATCCAGCCCAGAAGACTGTCCAGCCCCCAAAGGATCAGGGCCATCACCAGGATGAAAGCGACAACCACAAGTGTCGTCTGGTTGCGCTCCTGGCGTGTTGGCCACACGACACGACGGGCCTCTACCTGCGCGCCCTTGAGCAAGGTCCAAACGCCAGCACCCTTTTGGGTGTTGAACGCCAGGGCAACAGCAGCAATGACAATGACTACAAGGCCGATTACGCGAAACAAGAGCGGCTGGGAGGCGTAAAAGTAATTTGCGTAGATACCACCCGCCAGCAACAGCAGGATCAAAATCCATTTAGGACCATCGAGACGATAAGACTTTTCCTGGGCAGCAGAACTCATTGTCTGTTATCAACCTTCGGTCTACAAAGTGGCAGGCCAGGAGGGACTCGAACCCCCAACCCCCGGTTTTGGAGACCGGTGCTCTACCAATTGAACTACTGGCCTGTAATTTTTTGCGCGCGGCATTCCAACTAACAACCAAGCCGAGACACCCCAAAAGCGCCTCGGCTCGGTCACCGCATTCAGTATTTAAGCGAGGATTTTTGCCACCACACCGGCGCCCACAGTGCGGCCACCTTCGCGAATGGCAAAGCGCAGGCCTTCTTCCATGG
>OBJA01001539.1_pt1 | contig 15544 bp, 11 predicted proteins | sample 1519751 | NCBI WGS metagenome assembly OBJA01 (sample SAMEA3881238, study PRJEB22517) | soil metagenome | biome: lake sediment; feature: soda lake sediment; material: sediment, water from around vicinity | place: India | collected 2013-12-23 | depth 3 m | reverse complement strand
TCCGCGAAGGTGGCCGTACCGTGGGCGCCGGCGTGGTGGCGAAGATCATCGAGTAATCGATCATTGTAGGAGCGGCGCAAGCCGCGATCGGGTTCGTCGCGAACCGAGGCTGATCGCGGCTCGCGCCGCTCCTACAGGTTTTTATATAGGCCAGTAGCTCAATTGGCAGAGCGGCGGTCTCCAAAACCGCAGGTTGGGGGTTCGATTCCCTCCTGGCCTGCCAAATATGGCAGGGTGATGACGGGTCTTTTCACAGCATGTATCGAAGCCGGATGGTATGAACGCGAAGCTTGAAGCCCAGGATTCCAAGATGGACACGCTGAAGCTTGCGGTGGTCGTTGTGCTGCTGCTGGCCGGCGTGGCGGGTTTCTACTACTTCGCGGACCAGATGCTCCTGGTGCGCGTGCTGGGGCTTCTGGTCATGGTCGGTCTGGCCGCGGCCGTGGGTCTGCAGACGGACAAGGGTCGGGCGCTGGCCGGTTTCGTGAGCGATGCGCGTAACGAGGTGCGCAAGGTGGTGTGGCCCACGCGCGCCGAGACGGTGCAGACCAGCCTGGCGGTATTTGCAGTGGTGATCGTCGTCGGCATCATGCTCTGGTTGTTTGACATGTTTCTGCTCTGGGCGGTGCGTTTTCTGACAGGGCAGGGGGGCTGAGCACATGGCGATGCGTTGGTACGTGGTGCATGCCTATTCGGGGTTCGAGAACCAGGTCAAGCGCTCCCTGATCGATCGGGTGGCGCGCAGTGGCCTGGAGGACAGGTTTGGCGAGATCCTGGTGCCCACCGAGGAAGTGGTGGAGATGCGTGAGGGGCAGAAGCGCAAGAGCGAGCGCAAGTTCTTCCCCGGCTACGTGCTGGTCCAGATGGATATGGACGATGAGACTTGGCACCTGGTGAAGGACGTGCCCAAGGTCCTGGGCTTCATCGGCGGCACCAGCGACAAGCCGGCGCCCATCAGCGACAAGGAAGCCAATGCCATCCTGCAGCGGGTGCAGGAAGGGGTCGAGAAACCACGCCCGAAGGTGCTGTTCGAAGTGGGCGAGGTGGTGCGTGTCACCGACGGTCCCTTCAACGATTTCAACGGTGTGGTGGAAGACGTCAACTACGACAAGAACCGCCTGCGCGTGGCGGTGATGATCTTCGGGCGTTCCACCCCCGTGGATCTGGAATTCGGTCAGGTCGAGAAGGCCTGATTCTATCCGTGGGGGCGGCCTTGGCCGCTCCCACGCATAAACCACAGGGGAGCCTGGCAACAGGCGCTTGTACCCACAGGAGTTAGCAATGGCTAAGAAGATTCAGGCGTACATCAAGCTGCAGGTCGCCGCCGGTTCGGCGAACCCCAGCCCGCCCGTGGGTCCCGCGCTGGGCCAGCACGGCGTCAACATCATGGAATTCTGCAAGGCGTTCAACGCCAAGACCCAGGAGCTGGAAAAGGGTCTGCCGATCCCCGTGGTGATCACGGTCTACAGCGACCGCAGTTTCACCTTCATCACCAAGACCCCGCCCGCCTCCGTGCTGCTGCGCAAGGCCGCCGGCATCCCCAAGGGTTCCAGCACGCCCAATACCAACAAGGTGGGCAAGCTGAGCCGTGCCCAGCTCGAGGAAGTGGCCAGCATCAAGATGCCCGACCTGACAGCGGCGGATATGGATGCGGCCGTGCGTACCGTCGCCGGTACCGCGCGCAGCATGGGTCTGGATACGGAAGGGGTGAACTGATCATGGCGAAGATGAGCAAGCGCGTAAAGGCCATCCGCGAAAAGGTGGCACCGGGCAAGGCCTACGGCATCGATGAGGCGCTGGGCCTGCTCAAGGATCTGAGTGCGGTGAAGTTCGCCGAGTCGGTCGACGTCAGCGTGAACCTCGGTGTCGACCCGCGCAAGTCCGACCAGGTGGTGCGCAGCTCCACCGTGCTGCCCAATGGTACCGGCAAGTCGGTGCGGGTGGCAGTCTTCACCCAGGGCGCCAACGCCGACGCCGCCAAGGCCGCCGGTGCCGACGTGGTCGGCATGGACGACCTGGCCGAGGCCATGAAGGGCGGCGACCTGAACTATGACGTGGTCATCGCCAGCCCCGACGCCATGCGCGTGGTGGGTCAGCTGGGTCAGCTGCTCGGCCCGCGCGGCCTGATGCCGAACCCCAAGGTAGGCACGGTGGCCACCGACGTGGCGGCGGCGGTGAAGAATGCCAAGTCCGGCCAGGTGCGCTACCGCACCGACAAGGCCGGCATCATCCATTGCTCCATCGGCAAGGTCGGCTTCGAGGTCGATGCCCTGAAGGAAAACCTCAAGGCGCTGCTGGCCGACCTGCAGAAGCTGAAGCCCTCCACCGCGAAGGGCGTGTACATGAAGAAGGTGACCGTCTCCTCCACCATGGGTCCCGGCATCCAGGTGGACCAGGCGAGTCTCGAGTTGTAAGGATTTTTGGCGCTGCGGCCCCGTCTCGGCGGGGTCGGACTGTCAAAGACCGCAGGTGCCCGAGGGTCTCGACCCGGGGGCTTAATGGTTCGCCAGCCTGCGCAGATGGTGGCGTTGGACCAGGAATGCAGATTCTTGTTCGTAGCCACCGAAACAGAAGTGGAGGTCTCAGGACCGAAGCTTCGTAAATCAGGTGGGGTGAGTTCCGGTTGTTTCGGGCGAACCCTGGGAGAAAACAGGTGGCACTTAGTCTTGAAGAGAAAAAGGCTGTAGTGGCTGAAGTGGCCGAAGTGGCCAGTCAGGCGCATTCCGCCGTTGCCGCAGAGTACAGCGGTCTGACGGTGGATGAGATGACTGAGCTGCGTGCCAAGGCCCGTGCGGATGGCGTGTATGTGCGCGTGGTGAAAAACACGCTTGCCCGCCGCGCGGTCCAGGGTACCGAATTCGAGTGCATGCAGGCGGGCTTTACCGGTCCGCTGGTGCTGGCCTTCTCGAAGGATGATCCCGGCGCGGCCGCTCGCGTGGTCAAGGACTTCGCCAAGACGCACAGCAAGCTCATGCCCAAGCTGGTGGCCGTAGGCGGCCAGTTGCTGGGTCCGGGTGATCTCGATCGCCTGGCGAGCATGCCGACCCGTGACCAGGCCATCAGCATGCTGATGTCCGTCATGCAGGCGCCCGTCGCCAAGTTTGTCCGTACCCTCAACGAGGTGCCCGGCAAGCTGGTGCGCACGGTGGCCGCGGTCCGCGACGCCAAGTCAGCCTAATACTTTATTGATATCAACCCGCCACTCGCGTGGTGGAACTACGAATGGGAGTTTGCCGTCATGGCCGTAACCAAAGAAGACATCCTGGAAACCATTTCCAACATGACCGTGATGGAGGTCGTTGATCTGATCTCCGCCATGGAAGAGAAGTTCGGCGTGAGCGCCGCCGCTGCCGTCGCCGCCGCCCCCGCTGCCGCTGCCGGTGGTGGTGAAGCTGCTGCTGAAGAGAAGACCGAGTTTGACGTCGTGATGACCAGCTTCGGCGCCAACAAGGTTGGCGTCATCAAGGTCGTGCGCGGTGTCACCGGCCTGGGTCTGAAGGAAGCCAAGGACATGGTGGAAGGCGCGCCCTCCACCGTGAAGGAAGCTGCTTCCAAGGCCGAAGCGGAAGACATCAAGAAGCAGCTGGAAGAGGCTGGCGCGAGCGTCGAGCTCAAGTAAGTACGAGCAGCCTGCTTGGGTATGCTTGTCTTGCAGTCTGGCGGCGCAGGCCGCCAGCAAGGCGTCTGATGGGACGGCTGGTGGCGGGTTTCCGCCACCGGCCTTTTCCCGTTGCGCCAGATCCGGATTTTAAGGCAGACGCGAATTCGGGTCCGAAACCACCGCTGGCAGGGATTGCCACACGGTGACCGTGATTCGCGACTGTTTAGCCTTTGTAAATGAGGAACACCCATGGCCTATAGCTTCACCGAGAAAAAACGCATCCGTAAGGATTTCGGCAAGCGCCCGAGCGTTCTGGAGGTTCCCTACCTCCTCGCCACGCAGCTGGACTCCTATCGCGACTTTCTGCAGGCGGAAAGCCGGCCCGAGGAGCGCGAGGAGAAGGGCCTGCATGCGGCCTTCAAGTCGGTGTTCCCCATCACCAGTTATTCCGGCACCGCGGCCCTGGACTATGTGAGCTATCGCCTGGGCGAGCCGGGTTTCGACGTCAAGGAGTGCCAGCTGCGGGGTCTGACCTACGCCGCGCCCCTGCGTGCCCTGGTGCGCCTGATCATCTACGACAAGGATGCCCCGGCCGGTTCCCAGACCATCAAGGACATCAAGGAGCAGGAAGTCTACATGGGCGAAATGCCGCTCATGACCGAGAACGGCACCTTCGTGGTGAACGGCACCGAGCGCGTTATCGTGTCGCAGCTGCACCGTTCGCCGGGTGTGTTCTTCGATCATGACAAGGGCAAGACCCATTCCTCCGGGAAGCTGCTGTTCTCCGCCCGCGTGATCCCCTACCGTGGCTCCTGGCTGGATTTCGAGTTCGATCCCAAGGACAACCTGTTCGTGCGCATCGACCGCCGTCGCAAGCTGCCGGCCAGCATCCTGCTGCGCGCCCTCGGCTACGACACCGAGCAGATGCTCGCCATGTTCTTCGAAACCAACACCTTCCATTTCGGCAAGGACGATGTGAAGCTGGACCTGGTGCCTGAGCGCCTGCGTGGCGAAACCGCCACCTTCGACATCAAGGTCAAGGGTAAGGTGATCGTGGAAACCGGTCGCCGCATCACCGCGCGCCACATCCGCGAGCTCGATGCCGCCGGCGTCACCAGCCTGGTGGTGCCGCCCGACTATATCCTGGGCAAGACCCTGGCCCACAATGTGGTGGACACCGCTACCGGCGAGTTGCTGGCCAATGCCAACGACGAGATCACCGCGGACATGCTGGAGGCCATCCAGAAGGCCGGTATCAAGCAGGTGCAGACCCTGCACACCAATGACCTGGACGCCGGCCCCTACCTGTCCACCACCTTGCGCATCGACCCCTCGCAGTCCGAGCTGGAAGCGCAGGTGGAAATCTATCGCATGATGCGTCCCGGCGAGCCTCCCACCAAGGAAGCGGCCCAGAACCTGTTCAATAACCTGTTCTTCACCGAGGAACGTTACGACCTGTCCGCCGTTGGCCGCATGAAGTTCAACCGGCGCGTGGGTCGCGAGGAAGTGACCGGCCCGGGCGTGTTGTCCAGGGAAGACATCATCGATGTCATGAAGACCCTGATCGACATCCGTAACGGCAACGGCTTCGTGGATGACATCGATCACCTGGGTAACCGCCGCATCCGCTGTGTGGGTGAAATGGCAGAGAACGTGTTCCGCATCGGCCTGGTGCGCGTGGAGCGCGCCGTCAAGGAGCGCCTGAGCCTGGCGGAGTCCGACAGCCTGATGCCGCAGGAACTGATCAATGCCAAGCCGGTGGCGGCTGCCATCAAGGAATTCTTCGGTTCCAGCCAGCTGTCCCAGTTCATGGACCAGAACAACCCGCTGTCGGAAGTGACCCACAAGCGGCGTATCTCGGCCCTGGGCCCCGGTGGTCTGACTCGCGAGCGCGCCGGCTTCGAGGTGCGCGATGTGCACCCGACCCACTACGGCCGCGTCTGCCCCATCGAGACCCCTGAAGGCCCGAACATCGGCCTGATCAACTCGCTGGCGGTCTATGCCCGTACCAACAACTACGGCTTCCTGGAAACCCCCTATCGCAAGGTGGTGGATGGCAAGGTGACCGACCAGGTGGACTACCTGTCCGCCATCGAGGAAGGCCAGTTTGTCATCGCCCAGGCAAACGCCACCCTCGATGCGAAAGGACGCCTGGTGGACGAACTGGTGTCCTGCCGGCACCAGAACGAGTTCGCCATGTCCACCCCGGACAAGGTGCAGTACATGGACGTGTCGCCGCGCCAGATCGTGTCGGTGGCGGCGGCCCTGGTTCCCTTCCTGGAGCACGATGATGCCAACCGTGCACTGATGGGCGCCAACATGCAGCGCCAAGCGGTGCCGACCCTGCGAGCAGAAAAGCCGCTGGTGGGTACCGGCATCGAGCGTACCGTGGCCATCGATTCGGGTGTGACCGTGGTCGCGCGCCGTGGTGGCACAGTGGATTCCGTGGATGCCGCACGCATCGTGGTGCGCGTCAACGACGAGGAGACCGAGGCCGGCATCCCGGGCGTGGATATCTACAACCTCACCAAGTACACCCGTTCGAACCAGAACACCTGCATCAACCAGCGCCCGCTGGTGCATACCGGTGACGTGATCGCGCGCGGTGACGTGCTGGCCGACGGTCCCAGTACCGACCTGGGTGAGCTGGCGCTGGGGCAGAACCTGCGCATCGCCTTCATGCCCTGGAACGGCTACAACTTCGAGGACTCCGTCCTCATCTCTGAGCGCGTGGTGCAGGAAGATCGCTTCACCACCATCCATATCGAGGAACTGACCTGCGTGGCCCGCGATACCAAGCTCGGGCCGGAGGAGATCAGCGGCGACATCCCCAACGTAGGGGAAGGTGCGCTGGCCAAGCTGGATGAGTCGGGCATCGTGTACGTGGGCGCGGAGGTGAAGCCTGGCGACATCCTGGTGGGCAAGGTGACCCCGAAGGGTGAATCCCAGCTGACCCCCGAGGAGAAGCTGCTGCGCGCCATCTTCGGCGAGAAGGCCTCGGACGTGAAGGACACCTCGCTGCGCGTGCCCTCCGGTATGGATGGCACGGTCATCGATGTGCAGGTGTTCACCCGCGATGGCGTGGAAAAGGACGCCCGGGCACGGCAGATCGAGGATGAGCAGATCGCGGCCATCAAGAAGGACCTCAACGACCAGTTGCGGATCATGGAAGGCGATATCTTCCTGCGCGTCGGCAAACTGCTGATCGGCAAGACCGCCGAGGGCGGACCGAAGAAGCTCAAGGCCGGTACGAAAATCACCAAGGCCTACCTGGATGAGCTGAAGCGCGACGAGTGGTTCGAGATCCGCCTGCGTAACGAGGAAACCAACCAGCAGCTCGAGCGCGCCGCGGAGCAGCTCAAGGAGCAGCGCCAGACCTTCGAGGAGCGTCTCGAAGAGAAACGCGTCAAGCTGACCGCCGGTGATGACCTGGCGCCCGGCGTGCTGAAGATGGTCAAGGTCTACCTGGCGGTGAAGCGTCGTATCCAGCCGGGCGACAAGGTTGCCGGTCGTCATGGCAATAAGGGCGTGATCTCCATGATCGTGCCCGAGGAAGACATGCCGTACGACGAAAATGGCAACCCGGTGGACGTCGCCCTCAACCCCCTCGGCGTGCCCTCGCGTATGAACGTGGGTCAGGTGCTGGAGACGCACCTCGGCTGGGCGGCAAAGGGGCTGGGCGAGCAGATCGGACGGATGCTGCAGGCGCAGGCCAAGGTGACCGAGATCCGCAAGTACCTCGAGCAGATCTACAACACCAGTGGCAAGCGCGAGGACATCGCCTCCCTCAGCGACGAGGATGTGCTGAACCTGGCGGCCAACCTGGTCAAGGGCGTACCCATGGCAACCCCGGTGTTCGACGGTGCCCACGAGGACGAGATCCGCGGCATGCTGAAGCTGGCGGGCCTGCCGGAAACCGGGCAGACCATCCTGTACGACGGCCGTACCGGTGACGCCTTCGATCGCCCGGTGACCGTGGGCTACATGTACATGCTGAAGCTCAACCACCTGGTGGATGACAAGATGCACGCCCGTTCCACTGGCCCCTACAGCCTGGTCACCCAGCAGCCGCTGGGCGGCAAGGCCCAGTTCGGTGGCCAGCGTTTCGGGGAGATGGAAGTGTGGGCGCTGGAGGCCTATGGCGCCGCCTACACCCTGCAGGAGATGCTCACCGTCAAGTCCGACGACGTGAACGGTCGTACCAAGATGTACAAGAACATCGTGGACGGCAATCATCAGATGGAAGCGGGTATGCCGGAATCCTTCAACGTGCTGGTGAAGGAAATTCGCTCACTGGGCCTGAATATGGAACTGGAGCAGGACTAGGTAGCGGCTCTGCAAGACGGGCTGCGCATTCGCGCAGCCGCAACGCAACAGCCGAACTACTACGGGAGAGACAATGAAAGACTTACTCAATCTACTGAAGCCCCAGGGTCAGACGGATGACTTCGATGCCATCCGCATCAGCCTGACCTCACCCGATATGATCCGCTCCTGGTCCTATGGCGAAGTGAAGAAGCCCGAGACCATCAACTATCGCACCTTCAAGCCGGAGCGTGACGGGCTGTTCTGCGCCAAGATCTTCGGGCCGGTGAAGGACTACGAGTGCCTGTGCGGCAAGTACAAGCGCCTCAAGCACCGCGGCGTGGTGTGCGAGAAGTGCGGGGTGGAGGTCACCCTGGCCAAGGTGCGCCGTGAGCGCATGGGTCACATCGAGCTGGCCAGCCCGGTTGCCCACATCTGGTTCCTCAAGTCCCTGCCTTCGCGCATCGGCCTGCTGCTGGACATGACTCTGCGCGACATCGAGCGGGTGCTGTACTTCGAGGCCTTCGTGGTGATCGATCCCGGTATGACCACCCTGGAGCGGGGTCAGCTGCTGTCCGACGAGGCCTACCTGGAGGCCATCGAGGAGAACGGTGACGAGTTCGACGCCCGCATGGGCGCCGAGGCCGTCTTCGAGCTGCTGAAGTCCATGGACCTCAAGGCCGAGATCGAGAAGATGCGCGAGGAGATGGCCGGCACCAAGTCCGAGACCAAGCTCAAGCGGCTCGGCAAGCGTCTCAAGCTGGCGGAATCCTTCCTCGAGTCCGGCAACAAGCCCGAGTGGATGGTCATGACCGTGCTGCCGGTGCTGCCGCCGGAGCTGCGCCCGCTGGTACCCCTGGACGGTGGCCGCTTCGCGACCTCCGACCTGAACGACCTGTACCGCCGTGTCATCAACCGCAACAACCGCCTGCGCCGCCTGCTGGAGCTCAATGCCCCGGACATCATCGTGCGCAACGAGAAGCGCATGCTGCAGGAGTCCGTGGACGCGTTGCTGGACAACGGCCGCCGCGGCCGCGCCATCACCGGCACCAACAAGCGCCCACTGAAATCCCTGGCCGACATGATCAAGGGCAAGCAGGGCCGTTTCCGCCAGAACCTGCTCGGCAAGCGCGTCGACTACTCCGGTCGTTCCGTCATCGTGGTGGGTCCGACCCTGCGCCTGCACCAGTGCGGCCTGCCCAAGCGCATGGCCCTGGAGCTGTTCAAACCCTTCATCTTCTCCAAGCTGCAGCGTCGCGGCCTGGCGACCACCATCAAGGCCGCCAAGAAGATGGTGGAGCGTGAAGGTCCGGAGATCTGGGATATCCTCGAAGAGGTCATCCGCGAGCATCCGGTCATGCTCAACCGCGCGCCCACGCTGCACCGCCTGGGTATCCAGGCCTTCGAACCGGTGCTGATCGAGGGCAAGGCCATCCAGCTGCACCCGCTGGTCTGCGCCGCCTTCAACGCCGACTTCGACGGTGACCAGATGGCCGTGCACGTGCCCCTCTCGCTGGAAGCCCAGCTGGAAGCGCGCGTACTGATGATGTCCACCAACAACATCCTGTCGCCCGCCAATGGCGAGCCCATCATCGTGCCGTCCCAGGACGTGGTGCTGGGCCTGTACTACATGACCCGCGAGCGCATCAATGCGCCGGGCGAAGGCATGCTGTTCGCCGATGTGAAGGAGGTCTACCGCGCCTACCAGACCGGCGCGGCGCACCTGCAGGCCCGCATCAAGGTGCGCCTGCGCGACACGCGCCTGGACGAGGATGGCAAAGTGGTGGCCGAGACCAAGGTGATGGATACCACCGTGGGCCGCGCCCTGTTGTCCGAGTTGCTGCCGGAAGGCATGCCCTTCGAAGTGGTGAACCGCAGCATGGGCAAGAAGGCGATTTCCTCCGCCATCAACGCCTGCTACCGTGCCGTGGGCCTGAAGGATACAGTTATCTTCGCCGACCGGCTGATGTACACCGGCTTTTCCTACGCGACCCGCTCGGCGGTTTCCTTCTGCTCGAACGACATGGTCATCCCCGAGCAGAAAACCCCGATCCTGGCCGCTGCCGAGCAGGAAGTGAAGGAGATCGAGAGCCAGTACACTTCGGGTCTGGTCACCAACGGTGAGCGCTACAACAAGGTGGTGGACATCTGGTCGCGTACCAACGACCAGGTCGCCAAGGCCATGATGGAGAAGCTGGGCAAGGAAGACGTGGTGGATGCCGAAGGCAACACCGTAAAGCAGGATTCCTTCAACTCCGTGTACATGATGGCTGATTCCGGCGCCCGTGGTAGTGCCGCACAGATCCGTCAGCTCGCCGGCATGCGTGGCCTGATGGCCAAGCCCGATGGTTCCATCATCGAGACGCCGATCACCGCGAACTTCCGCGAGGGCCTGGACGTACTGCAGTACTTCATCTCCACACACGGTGCCCGTAAGGGTCTGGCCGACACCGCGCTCAAGACCGCCAACTCCGGTTACCTCACCCGCCGCCTGGTGGACGTGGCGCAGGACATGGTGGTCAATGAAGAGGACTGCGGGACCACCGAAGGCCTCATCATGAAGCCAATCGTCGAGGGTGGCGATGTGGTCGAGCCGTTGCGCGAGCGCATCCTCGGCCGCGTCGTGGCGACCGATACCAAGGTCCCGGGCAGTGACGAGATTGCCGTGCCGGCCGGGACCCTGCTGGACGAGCGCTGGGTGGAGAAGCTGGAGATGATGGGCGTGGACGAGATCGTGGTGCGTTCCGCCATCACCTGCGCCAACCACCATGGCGTGTGCGCGGCCTGCTATGGCCGCGACCTGGCCCGTGGCCACCAGGTGGGCATCGGCGAGGCGGTCGGCGTCATCGCCGCCCAGTCCATCGGCGAGCCGGGTACCCAGCTGACCATGCGTACCTTCCACATCGGTGGTGCCGCCAGCCGTGCCGCCACCATCAACAGCGTGGAGGTCAAGTCCAAGGGTTCCATCAAGCTGCACAACATCAAGACCGTGAGTGACCGCAACGGCAACCTGGTGGCGGTCTCCCGCTCCGGCGAGATCGGCGTCATCGACGAGTTCGGCCGCGAGCGCGAGTTGTACAAGGTGCCCTACGGCGCGGTCATCAGCGTGGCCGACGGCGCCAAGGTCGAGGGTGGCCAGGTGGTGGCCAACTGGGATCCCCACACCCACCCGATCGTCACGGAAGTGGCCGGTGTTGCCCGCTTCAGCGACTTCGTGGAAGGCATCACGGTCCAGAGCAAGACCGACGAGATCACCGGCCTGTCCAGCCTCGAGGTCACCGATCCCAAGCAGCGCGGCTCCGCGGGCAAGGACCTGCGGCCCATGGTCAAGCTGGTGGGCGAGGACGGCAAGGAGCTCAAGATCGCCGGTACCGAGATCCCGGCCCACTACTTCCTCCCGGCCGGTGCCATCGTCGGCCTGAAGGATGGTGCCACGGTGCAGGTCGGCGACGTGCTGGCCCGTATCCCCCAGGAATCCTCCAAGACCCGCGACATCACCGGTGGTCTGCCGCGCGTCGCGGACCTGTTCGAGGCCCGCAAGCCCAAGGACCCGGCCATCCTGGCCGAGATCACCGGCACCGTCAGCTTCGGCAAGGAAACCAAGGGAAAACAACGGCTTGTCATCACAGATGAGCGCGGCGAGCAGTACGAGGAGCTGATTCCCAAGTGGCGCCACGTGTCGGTGTTCGAGGGCGAGCACGTCGAGAAGGGTGAAATGATCGCCGACGGCGAACTCAACCCCCACGACATCCTGCGCCTGCAGGGCATCCCGGCCCTGGCGGATTACCTGGTCAAGGAGATCCAGGACGTGTACCGCCTGCAGGGGGTGAAGATCAACGACAAGCATATCGAGGTGGTGGTCCGCCAGATGCTGCGCAAGGTGGAGATCACCGATGCCGGGGATACCCGCTTCCTGCAGGGGGAGCAGGTGGACCGTTCCCGGGTGCTGGAGGAGCACGCCCGCCTGGGCGAGGACCAGCGGTCGGCCCAGTACACGACCATGCTGCTGGGCATCACCAAGGCCTCGCTGGCCACGGAGTCCTTCATCTCGGCGGCCTCCTTCCAGGAGACCACCCGGGTGCTCACCGAGGCCTCGGTGCGGGGCATGCGCGACGACCTGCGGGGCCTGAAGGAGAACGTCATCGTCGGCCGCCTGATCCCGGCCGGTACCGGCCTGGCCTACCATGCCGAGCGGCGCCGCCGGCGCCAGCAGGGGGAGGGCTCCATCGAGATGAACTTCGACGCCATGATGGCGGAGATCTCCTCCGGCGAGGAATCCGGCGGGGAGGGTGCGGCGGGGGATCGCGCCGAGGACTGAGCCTCCGGGCCCGCCCGGTCCCGGGCGGGCCCCAGAATCAGCGGGCTAATCCCATATAGTGCTTGACAGTCTTATGGGGGCTGCCTACAATTCCGCTTCTCCGACAGGCCGGTTCTCCGGCCTGTCGTTTATTTTCAGCACTTTACAGAATTTCAACGCCCTGGGTCGTGGGTGGAGTACGTAATCGATGCCAACTATTAACCAATTAGTGCGCAACCCTCGCAGCAGCAAGAAGGCGAAGAGTACGGTTCCCGCACTGGAAGCCTGCCCGCAGAAGCGGGGTGTCTGCACCCGCGTCTATACCACGACGCCGAAGAAGCCGAACTCCGCGCTGCGTAAGGTCGCGCGTGTACGCCTCACCAACGGTTACGAGGTCAGCACCTACATCGGCGGGGAAGGCCACAACCTGCAGGAACACTCGGTGGTCCTGATCCGCGGCGGCCGAGTCAAGGACTTGCCGGGTGTGCGTTATCACACCGTGCGCGGCAGCCTGGATACCCAGGGTGTGCAGAATCGTAAGCAAGGTCGCTCCAAGTACGGGGCCAAGCGTCCGAAGGCCTGATCGGCCGACGGCGATACGGAACGAGAGTAGAGCATGTCCAGAAGAAGAGTTGCTGCAAAACGGGAAATCCTGCCGGATCCGAAGTTCGGAAGCGAATTGCTGGCCAAGTTTGTCAACATGGTCATGCAGTCCGGCAAGAAGTCCGTCGCTGAACGCATCGTGTACGGTGCCCTGGATCAGGTGCAGAGCAAGGGTCACGAGGACCCGGTTGCTGTGATGACCAAGGCGCTCGACAACGTCCGCCCGATGGTGGAAGTGAAGTCGCGCCGGGTCGGTGGCGCCACCTACCAGGTGCCGGTGGAAGTGCGCTCCGTGCGTCGTACCACCCTGGCCATGCGCTGGATGATCGAGGCCGCGCGCAAGCGCAGCGAGAAATCCATGCCGTTGCGCCTGGCGGGCGAGTTGATGGATGCCGCCGAAAGCCGCGGCACGGCAGTGAAGAAGCGCGAGGACGTACATCGCATGGCGGAAGCCAACAAGGCCTTCTCGCATTATCGCTGGTAAGGGCGATACGAGCCGTTTGCAGCATCATTTATTTATTCAGGAACAACCATCGTGGCACGCAAAACACCTATCGAGCGCTATCGCAACATCGGCATCATGGCTCACATCGATGCCGGTAAGACGACGACCTCCGAGCGCATCCTGTTTTACACCGGTGTTTCTCACAAGATCGGTGAAGTGCACGATGGCGCCGCCACCATGGACTGGATGGAGCAGGAGCAGGAGCGTGGCATCACCATCACCTCCGCTGCCACCACCTGTTTCTGGAGCGGCATGGATAAGCAGTTCCCGGAGCATCGCATCAACGTGATCGATACCCCCGGGCACGTGGACTTCACCATCGAGGTGGAGCGTTCCCTGCGCGTGCTGGACGGCGCCTGCGCCGTGTTCTGTGCCGTGGGTGGCGTGGAGCCCCAGTCCGAGACCGTGTGGCGCCAGGGTAACAAATACCAGGTGCCGCGCATGGCGTTCGTCAACAAGATGGACCGCGCCGGTGCCAATTTCCTGCGCGTGATCAAGCAGATCAAGGAGCGCCTGGGTGCTAACCCCGTGCCGGTGCAGCTGCCCATCGGTGCCGAGGACAATTTCAAGGGCGTGGTCGACCTGGTGCGCATGAAGGCCATCTACTGGAACGAGGCCGACATGGGCATGACCTACGAGGCCAAGGATATTCCCGCCGACATGCTCGAGGAATGCCAGCAGTGGCGTGAGCAGATGGTGGAGAGCGCCGCCGAGGCCAACGAGGAACTGATGGAGAAGTACCTCGAGGAAGGTGATCTTTCCGAGGAAGAGATTCGCAAGGGCCTGCGTCTGCGCACCCTGGCCAACGAGGTCGTGCCGGCCATGTGTGGCTCCGCCTTCAAGAACAAGGGCGTGCAGGCCATGCTGGACAACGTGGTCCACTACATGCCGGCGCCCACCGACGTGTTGTCCATCAAGGGCGTGCTGGACGACGCGGATGGGACCGAGGCTGAACGTCACTCCTCCGACGATGAGCCCTTCGCGGCCCTGGCATTCAAGATCGCGACCGACCCCTTCGTGGGCACCCTGACCTTCTTCCGCGTGTATTCCGGTGTGCTCAACTCCGGTGACAGCGTCTATAACCCGGTCAAGGGCAAGAAGGAGCGTATCGGCCGTATCCTGCAGATGCATTCCAACTCCCGCGAGGAGATCAAGGAAGTGCGCGCCGGCGATATCGCGGCGGCCGTGGGCCTGAAGGATGTCACCACCGGCGACACCTTGTGCGACCTGAACAATGTCATCACCCTCGAGCGCATGGAATTCCCCGAACCGGTGATTTCCGTGGCCGTGGAACCCAAGACCAAGACCGACCAGGAAAAGATGGGTATGGCCCTGTCGAAGCTGGCCCAGGAGGATCCCTCCTTCCGGGTCAAGACCGACGAGGAATCCGGCCAGACCATCATCTCCGGCATGGGCGAGCTGCACCTCGACATCATCGTCGACCGCATGCGCCGTGAATTCAAGGTCGAGGCCAACGTGGGCGCGCCCCAGGTGGCCTACCGGGAAAGCATCCGCAGCATGGTGGAGCAGGAAGGCAAGTTCGTGCGCCAGTCCGGCGGTCGCGGCCAGTTCGGCCACGTCTGGCTGCGCATCGAGCCCCAGGAGCCGGGTGCCGGCTACGAGTTCGTCAACGCCATCGTGGGTGGCGTGGTGCCGCGTGAATACATCCCGGCCGTGGACAAGGGTATCCAGGAGCAGATGAAGAACGGTGTGCTGGCCGGCTACCCCATCGAGGACGTGAAGGTCACGCTGTACGATGGTTCCTACCACGACGTGGACTCCAACGAAATGGCGTTCAAGATCGCGGCTTCCATGGGCTTCAAGGCCGGTGCGCTGAAGGCGAACCCCGCCCTGCTCGAGCCCATCATGAAGGTAGAGGTGGTGACCCCGGAAGATTACCTGGGTGACGTCATGGGCGACCTGAATCGCCGCCGCGGCATCATGCAGGGCATGGACGAGTCGCCCGCCGGCCGCATTATTCGTGCGTCCGTGCCGCTGGCCGAGATGTTTGGCTACGCAACCGACCTGCGTTCCGCCACGCAGGGTCGCGCCACCTACTCGATGGAATTCGAGAAGTATGCCGAAGCGCCCGCGAACATTGCGGAAGCCGTCATCAAGAAGGCTTCCTGATTCGGGATTGATTGCAACAGTATTATAGATTCAAGAGGTAGCTAGCCGTGTCCAAGGAAAAATTTGAACGCAAGAAGCCGCACGTAAACGTTGGGACCATTGG
>OBJA01001538.1_pt1 | contig 15549 bp, 10 predicted proteins | sample 1519751 | NCBI WGS metagenome assembly OBJA01 (sample SAMEA3881238, study PRJEB22517) | soil metagenome | biome: lake sediment; feature: soda lake sediment; material: sediment, water from around vicinity | place: India | collected 2013-12-23 | depth 3 m | reverse complement strand
CCTTTCCCATGTTCGAAGACCACCTCCTTAAAAGTTCGTCCTCCCAGCAGGAAGCTGGTTCCCGAGGCCACTTCCACTCCTTGCAGGGCTTCAATACGGGCTGTTACATCCGGGAAAGCCCTGCTGATGGGTCGCGACAGGTTTTTGGCAACCAGGATGGAGTCCTTGTTGAACCCAAGATCTTGTTTGCCAAGAAAATCAAGCTGAAAGGCAATCACCAAAAGGCTGCTCATCAGGAAGATGGTGATTGCAAACTGAAAGATCACCAGCAACCGGCGAAAAAGCTGTCCCTGGTTGCCTTTTACCATTTCGGCCCTGAGGACCTTAATGGGGCTGAATGATGAAAGGTACAGGGCGGGGTAGAGGCCAGCCATTGTTGCTGTAAAAACAAGCAGCAGGGCCAGTATAAGCCATCCGCCGGGGGAGAACAGGCTGCCAGCCCACATTGTTATTCCCAGCTGCCCGGAAAGATAAACGCTGAAGATCTCGGCCAGGAAAAGGGCCAGCACAAAGGCCAACAGGGTGGTTATAAAAGACTCGGCCATAAAAAGCCTGATCAGCGAGCTGCGGGAGGAACCTGCCACTTTTCGCATGCCAATTTCCCTGGCCCGCAACGAACTGCGGGCTGTAGCCAGGTTCACGTAATTGATGATAGCCAGCAGCATGATAAAGATGGATATCAGGCTGAATATCCTGACATTTCTAAGACTTCCATTGGGCTTCATCTCCATGATCAGGTTGGAGGTAAGGTGTATGTGGGCCAGGTTTTTCAGCCGGGTATCCATACGGGCAGTTTTCAGCTCAAAATAGGGGTTCTCCTGCAATGCCTGATTCGAAACTTCACTAAGGCTTTTTTCAAGAGCTTGTATATCAGTGCCTGCAGCAAGCTTCAGGTAGGTAAAATGGCCAAAACCCGTGTTGCGGGGTTGCTCGGGGATATCCATCCAGGAAACCAGCCCGTTGAATGCCATGTGTGAATTTTCGGGCACATCCTGTATGATGGCTGTAACCCGGTAGTTCTGGTTGTTTAACTGCACCATCTGATCCATTGCCAGCAGGGGATCTTCAAAAAGATTGGCAGCCAGGCTGTGGGTGAGCACCAGGGATGCAGGCTCCTTAAGAGCCTTCTGTGGATCGCCTGCAAGGAATTGCAGGGAGAACATTTTGAAAAACCCCGGATCGGCCACCGCGATGTTGGATGTGTAGATCATGCGATCCTCGTGCTGAAGGGCTGGGTTTCGAAAGTAAAGGTTCGAGAGCCGGACAGCCTGTAACACCTGGGGGAACTGCTGCAGCCTGTCGGCAAAGGAGAACATGGCCGTGGGTAATACCAGGGGCTCGTCGGTGAACATGTTCACCGTGTTCTGGACCCGGTAAATATGCCGGTGACCGTCAAAAAACCGGTCGTAGCTCCTTTCATACAACACGTGCATCCAGATGAGCATGGTTATGAAAAGGCCCAGGGCCAACCCAAGAATATTGATCCATGCATTGGATTTCTTTCGGAACAACTGCCTGAATGCTTTCTTCAGAAAGGGCTTCATCATTTTTGAAAGGATAAAAAATGGGTAATCAGTAATTTAGTTCTGCACTTTGAGTGATTCCACCGGACTGGCCTTCGAAACATTATGTACCCTGTGGAATATAATGAGGGTTGTCAACACCATGGTAATCAGCCCGGGAATAATAAACCAGGCAGGATTAAGGTTCACGTGGAGGTTAAACTGTGCAAGCCATCTTTCCATACTAAACCAGGCAAGGGGAGCAGCGATAATAAAGGCTAGTGACACCAAAAGAAAAAACTCCCTGTTAAAGGCCCACAGGATGCTCCCGTTAGAGGCTCCAAGGATTTTGCGGATGCTGATTTCCTTGATCCTGCGCTCAATGGTAAATGCTGCAAGCCCATAAACTCCCAGCAGAGAAATGAAAATTGACAGCAAAGACCCCGCCCAAAGCAGGTTTTCGGCCTGCCGCTCTTTTTCATATTGCCTTTCTACGCTCTCCTCAAGGAATGTAAGATTTGTATCCCAAACCGGATCAAGATCTTGTAAAACACTAATGATCTCATCCCTTGTTTTGGAAAGATCACCAGCATTAAGCTTCAGGTATATCTGGGGGAAACTGCGCCTGGAGTACCTGAAAAGCAAAGGTTCTATTGGATTATGCAATGATTTCAGGCGAAAATCCTCAACTATGCCAATAACAGGGCCAGATTCCTGCCACACACTAAGCCTGGCATTTAATGGATCCTGCAGGCCGATTGCTTTTACAGCAGCCCGGTTTAGCAGGTAGGCTCCACTGGCATCCAGCTCCGAATGTGCATTAAAGTTTCTCCCCTCACTTAAGTTTATCTGCATCAGGGAGAGGAACTTCTCGTCAACAGTCAGGATATCGGCCTTCACCTGATTGGAAATGCCCATTTCGGAAATCACTTCAATGGCTGTTCTTTCACCAACAACAAAATCAGCTCCGGATACATGGGTTACCCCCTGAATGGCTTCCAGCCTCTGGATCAGCTCTGGAAAAACCCTGCGGTGATTGCGCGAGATATCCTTTATGACTAATACCCTACTCTTATCGAAACCAAGATTCTGGTTCATTATGAAGTTTAATTGCATATTGATTACCAGCAACGAACTTGCAAGAAACATGGTGATGGCAAACTGGAAAACCACCAGGCATCTTCTGAAAAATTGCCCTTTTTTGCCTTTTACCATTTCACCCTTCAGAATATTCACGGGGTTGAATGAGGATAGATAAAAGGAAGGATAGATCCCTGCCATGGTTCCTGTAAACAAAAGAAGGCCAGCCAATGTCAGAAGGCCATTGCGTGAAAAGATGAATCCGGAATGGATCTCCAGGCCCAGGTTACTGGTGAAGAAGCCGGCCATGCTTTCTGCCAGTACCAGAGCCAGAACAAATGCAATCAGGGTGATCAGGAAAGATTCCAGCATAAATTGGCGGATCAGGGATGAGCGTGAGGATCCGGCTACTTTTCGCAGCCCGATTTCTTTAGCCCGCAATGAACTGCGTGCAGTGGCTGTATTCATGTAGTTAATGAGGGCCAGCATCAGGATGAATACTGAGAGGGTGCTGAAAGCCTGTACATTACGTTTGCTCCCATTATCTTTCATTTCCCAGAGCAGGTTTGAGGTCAGGTGTATATCCGAAAGCCTGGTAAGACGGGTATCTACGGGAGCCGTATCACCTTGATAATATGGATTAGCCAGTACAAGCTCTTCGGAAAGATCGCTCATGCGTTTCTGCAGGCTATTCAGATCGCTCCCTGGCAATAATTTCAGGTAAGTATAAAACCCGAAGCCTGATTCGGTCATCCCCTCGTGAACCTCCCAAATAGAGACCAAAGCATTGAAAGTCATATGTGAATTTGCAGGAAGGTCTTCAATAATTGCGGTAACCCGGAAGGAGCCATCATTGAAATTTACCGTTTCATGTACTGCCAGTAAAGGATTTTCAAACAGTCTGGCAGCCAGGGATTCGGTCAATACCAACGACCCCCGATCTGTAAGTGCAGTGGCAGGTTCACCTGCCAGAAACTTCAGAGAAAACATATCGAAGAATGTGGAGTCAACAGCTGCAATCATAGGAGCATGAATAATTTTCTCATCCAGCCGCAGAAGAGAATTGGGAAAAATGGCTCCAAATCGTGTTGCTAGCTGAATTTCCGGAAACAGATCCATTGCCCGTGGTGCAAATGGGTACATTGCTAAAGGCAGGCTAATGGGTTCTTCAGAAAATATCGTAAGGGTATTATGGACCCGGTATATCCGATTATGATCCTGAAAGAAGCGGTCATAACTTCTTTCGTAAAGCACGTGCATCCAGATCAGCAGGGTGATGGAAAGCCCCAGTGCCAAACCTAGGATATTGATCCAGATATTGGTCCTGTTGTGAAGAAGATGCCTGGATGCGGTTTTTAAATGAAGCAGCAGCATGGGAAAATTCTTTTATGTATGGCTATTCGAAACGCAAAGAATTAATAGGATTGGCTTTCGAGACCTTCCAAACCTGCAGGTTGATTATATATGATGTGAGCAAGCACGAAAAAGCTACAGGGATCAGGAAAAATAAGGGATTGAGTGAGATGCGCATCACGAAATTCGTGAGCCAGGTTTCCAGTGCCCACCATGCCAGGGGTGCTGCAATGACAAAGGCCACCAATAAAAGGATGATGAATTCCTTGTTAAAGATCCAGATCAGGTTTCTGGTGCTTGCCCCCATTATTTTCCGGATACCGATCTCTTTCACCCGACGTTCGATAGAGAAAGCAGCCAGGCCATATACTCCCAGCAGGGATATGATGATGGACAGGACAGACCCGGCTTTCAGAAGGGATGAGGTTTGTTTCTCGGCAGAATATTGTGCTTCAAGCTTTTCATCAAGAAATACCAGGTCGGGGTACCAGGTATTATCGAATTCCCTGAATACTTTTTCAACATCCATCCGAATATGGGAAATATTTCCGGGTGTAAGTTTCAGGTATAGTTGGGGGAAGCTCCTTGTGGAATAAGCTATGAGCATTGGCCCAATGGGGTTTTGAAGCGACAGCAGCTGGAAGTCTTCAACCACCCCGATCACCGAGCCTGTCCTGCCAGACCAATTGATCCTTGCCGATGAAATATCTTGTATATCAAGAGCTTGTACGGCAGCCTGATTCAGCAGGAATGACTCCCTGACATCCAGCTCCGAATGGGCCAAGAAATTTCTGCCCTGCTGGATGTTGATTCCCATCATAGGGATGAATTTTTCATCCACCGAAAGAATATCAGCTGTTATGCCTGCAGAAGCTGATCCTTGCAGGGATATATTATCCATGCGGTTCTTTTCACCAAAAATAAAATCGGCTCCGGCAACCTGCCTGACACCCTCCAGGGCTTCAAGGCGTGCAACAATATCGGCATGGTTTCGGCGTAAAGGGGCAGCCAGATTACGTGCGATGAGTACTGACTCTTTATCATAGCCCAGGCTTTGATTTGTCATGAATTTCAGCTGGCTTGCGTAAACCAGGAATGAACTGATCAGGAAAATGGTGATGGCAAACTGGAATACCACCAGCAACCTGCGAAAGAACCGGCCTTTGTTTCCTTTTACCATATCCCCTTTAAGGGTTTTAACCGGCTGGAATGCAGAAAGATAAAAAGCGGGATAAAACCCTGCCAGCACTCCTGTAATGATCAATAGGGCCAGTAAAGCCATCAGCCCCTGCCCGGAAAGTATCTCGGCAAATCGGGAAGGCTGACCCAGATAAGAAAAAAAGAAGCCTGCAAAAATTTCTGCCAATACCAGGGCGACGATAAAAGCCATCACAGTGATCAGGAATGACTCGGTCATGAATTGCCGGATAAGCGATCCCCTGGTAGATCCTGCTACCTTTCGCAAACCTATTTCTCTGGCACGCATGGAGCTTCGGGCAGTTGCCAGATTTACATAGTTGATCAGGGCCAGCAAAAGGATGAAGACCGACATGGTGCTGAAGATCATTATATTGCGCATGCTGCCCCCTGGCTTGATTTCGAAGAACTGGTTGGAGGTCAGATGGATATCTGATAGTTTTATCAGGCTGGCATGGACAGGAATAGGTTCCTCGGAAGGAAACCCGCTGCCTGCCAGAATCTCCCCGGCCAGCTCCGAAAAGCTGCCCTCCAGTTTGGCCAGATCGGCTCCCGAAGCCAGTTTCAGGTATGTATAAAAAGAGAACCCCCCTTTTTTGATATTCGCGGGCACATCCATTGAGGAAGTTAAGCCGTTAAAGGCCAGGTGGCTGTTTTCGGGCAGATCTTCGATGATGGCCGTTACCTGATAATGCTTGCCGTTTAACTCAATGTTTTGGTGCATCCCCAGGAGAGGTTGCTCAAATAAACTTTTGGCCAGGCTGTTGGTCAATACCAGGGCGTTGGGAACAGCCAGGGCATCAGCGGGCTTCCCGGCCAGAAACTTCATGGGAAAAACCTGGAAGAAAGTGGAATCAGCCGCTGCGATGATCTTTGTGTTCACCACAGTTTCTTCAAGCCTCAGCCATGGGTTTTGGATGTACTGGGGGTTAAACCGGGTCATTTGTTCCACTTCGGGATATCGCTGCAGGGCCGTCTCCCCGAAGGTAAACATGCAGGTAGGAAAGGCAAATGTCTCTCCCATAAAATCCACTGTGTTGTGAACCCGGAAAATGTGCTGGTGGTCCTCAAAAAAACGGTCGTAGCTTCTTTCATAGAACACATACATCCAGATCAGCAAGGTAATGGACAATCCCAGGGTAAGGCCCAGGATATTGATCCAGGATCCGGTTTTTTTTCTCAGGATGTTTCTGAAAGCTGATTTCAGGTAGTTTTTAAGCATGGCCATGGTTTTATCATTCAGTTTTCAAAGGAGTGAGCATATCATTACAAGCCGGGCCTGCGACAACCTGGCCGAATGCCATGATCATATCCAGCTGCCTGGGTTTGAAAGGTATTATTGCCTTTTCCAACTTCCGGGTTTGCTTCAGGTAATGAATGATCATGGCATTTTTTATATCAAAAAATTTTTCATTCTGAGCGGATGGCTTCGGTTGGATTCATCCTGGAAGCCATCAGTATGTGGTAACTAACTGTTATTATAGCCACAGCAATTGAAAGTATCCCTGATATCAGGATAGGTTCCATGCTCATGCTGATCCGGTAAATAAACCCCTGCAGCCAGCGATCCATAAGGTACCAGGTCAGGGGGGTTGCCACCAGGATTGCAGCAAGCACGAGCAAACCGAATTCCTTGTAGAACATGGCCAGGATGCTCCAGGGAGAAGCTCCCAGTACTTTGCGGATGCCCACTTCTTTTTTTCGCTGACTGGTAACAAAAGAGGACAACCCAAACAAGCCCAGAAAGGAGATTGCAATACACACCAGGGCAAAAATCCCGAAGATATTACCAAGCTTTTCTTCGGCGGCGAACTGATCATGGAATCCAAAATCAAGGTATTCCACATTGGGCAGGCGGGCCGGGTCAAAACTGCGCATGGTTTCCTCAACAAAGGACTTAACCTGCTGATCGGAACCGGGCAGGTATTCAACAATTATCGACTGATAGGATGTTTGTTCGGGTGGCAGCAGCATCATCAGGGGATCGATCGGGTTTTCAAGAGAAGTGAAATGAAAATCATTCACCACCCCGATTACTCTCAGGATGTTCTGGGGTTCTCCCTGTTCGTTGGTCTGCCAGTGAATGATTTTTCCCAGGGGATCATCATGCCACCCGTATGTTCGCACTGCTGCTTCATTAATAATAATAGATGTCATGGCATCACTCCTTTGGTCGGCATGAAAGCCTCTGCCCTGAAGCAGTCGGATGTTCATTACATTCAGATACTCAGGATCAATAAAAGAGGAAGTAATGGTGGCGTCCTTCATTTCATTTTCCGACTGAATTTTCACGGCCAGGAGGTTGGCCCCCCGGCCCGGGATCATGGATGTTTTGGTAGTGCGAACAATCATGGGGTTCCCGCGAAGGATATTTTCCAGGGTTTCAACCCGGTCGTGCACGGTCATTGCCGGGAAGCTTACAGCAAGGCGGTTGGATTTTTCAAATCCCAGGGGTTTATTCTGCACGTAATGCAACTGCTTTTGGACCGAAAGGGTTCCCCCGATCAGCAACACGGAAATGGTAAACTGGAAAACCACCAGGATCTTGCGTAACAGGCCTGATCCGCCCTTGGATCGCAGGTTGGACTTCAGGATTGCCACGGGTTTCATGCGGCTAAGGAAGATGGCAGGATAAATGCCGGCCACCAGGCCCGTTAACAGGGTAATGAAAACCACCTGCAGGATCATGCTGGTGTTCAGCAGGTGGCTCAGGCGGAAAGATTTATTGGCAAGGGCATTAAACCCGGGCAGGAACACTTCAACAAGCAGCAGGGAAAGCATCAGCGAAATAAAAGCCACCAGCACGGATTCCGACAAAAACTGGATAAGCAGCTGGCGGCGGCCTGCACCTGATACTTTTCGCATGGCAATTTCCCGGGCCCTGCTGGCTGCTCTTGCCGTTGCCAGATTTGTATAATTAACGGCAGCAATGATGATCAAAAACAAGGCCACCATAGAGAAGATCAGCAAGGTGGTGGGATTGCCGGTTTCATCAGCCATGTTGAGCCGGGTAAAATGGGTCCTGCGTAGTGGAGTAGGCTTAAACTCAGCGGTGGCCCCTATGAATCCCCCTATCGGGGAAATATATTTTTCATTGAAAGCGTCCATATTATCCAGTACCCCGTAGATGCTGGTTCCGGGGTGCATCTGAACATAGGTATAGTTATAATTGATGTTCCAGAATAATTGTGGATCCAGCGAATAGGCAAATTCACCAGCCGAAAGGAATGAAAGCATCCCGCTGTATTTCAGGTGAGTGTTGTCCGGAAGATCTTCAATAACTGCAGTTACTTTTATACTCTGGCCATTTACCTCAAAGACTTGACCTACGCAATCGTCTGTACCGAAGATCTTCTGGCTTAACTTTTTACCCAGCACGGCAGTGTAAGGCTCTGATAATGCACCCTGGGCAACACCGTGGATGATCTGGTGGGAGAAAACATCAAAAACTGTTGAATCGGCGAACACCAGGCGGGTTTCACGAAATTCGTTCTCGTCTTTTTTTACCTGATATTCATCCAGGCGAAAAAAGCGCACATATTCCTTTATCTCGCTGAATTCCTGTTTGAGTGCAGGGCCCAACGGGTAAGGTGTAATGGCAATTTCGGTAGGATTACCCCCGATGACGTAATTTCCGTGCAGCCGGTATATGCTGGCATGTTGCTGATGATGGCTGTCGTACGACAACTCATGATTCAAATACAGGGAAATAAGGATAGCACCGGTAATACCAACTGTTAAACAAAGGATGTTGATAGCCGTGTATAGCTTGCTGCGCAGCATATTACGCAAGGCGCTGATAAAATAATTCCGGATCATTGGGTTGTGGGTTAACGGGGATATAGTGGTTTTAAGAAGAAAAGGGCAAAGGATCAGTATGAATCACTTTGCCCTTGCGAACAACAACAGGAATCCAAAAATCAACTGGTGGTTGCAGCCAGTACGAATTCTGTTGTTTTGTCTTCAGTCACAATCTGTCCGTCGAACAGGCGGATAATGCGTTGTGCATAGGAAGCATCACGCTGGGAGTGGGTCACCATGATAATGGTGGTTCCGTTTTTATTAAGCGTTTCCAGGAGGTTCATCACTTCTTCACCGTGTGTTGAATCCAGGTTACCGGTGGGCTCATCGGCCAGGATAATGTGAGGTTTTGCAACTACTGCGCGGCAGACGGCCACTCTTTGCTGCTGACCACCTGAAAGCTGCAGGGGGAAATGATTGCGGCGGTGCATGATCTGCATTTGTTCAAGCACTTCTTCCACCCGCTTTTTGCGCTCCGATGAGCTGTATCCCAGGTAGATCAAGGGAAGTTCCACATTCTCAAAGACACTTAGTTCATCAATGAGGTTAAAATTCTGGAACACAAAGCCGATGTTTTTCTTGCGCAGGTTGGCCCTTTGCTTTTCGGAATATTTGCTTACTTCCTGATCCAGGAAGATATATTCTCCTCCCGAGGGGTTGTCGAGCAGGCCCATAATATTGAGCAGGGTTGATTTGCCGCATCCGGAAGGGCCCATGATTGCGACAAATTCTCCTTGTTTGATTTCAAAAGATACCTGGTTCAGGGCTGTGGTCTCCACTTCTTCTGTGCGGAACACCTTGGTTAATCCAACAGTTTTGATCATGGCTGAAACTTTTTTGGGTTTAAATTCTTCAGGGATTGAGATTATTATTTAGTTTTTATCTGAAAATCAATCGGTCTTTTCCTCCAAAAGCATCATAGGAAGAAACAATTACCTGTTCACCGGGTTCCAGGCCTTCCAGCACCTCGTAATGGTGGATGTTCTGCCTTCCCACGCGGATGCGTCGTTTTGTGGCCTGGTTGCCCGAGCTGTCCAGAACATAGATCCAGTTGCCACCGGTTTCCTGGTAGAAGCCACCTCTTGGGATGATCAGTGCCTCGGCCACCCCGCTGAACTGCAGGCGAAGCTGAATGGTTTGTCCCCGGCGAAGCCCTGCTGGCTCTTCTCCGGCAAACTTCATGTCTACCTCGAAAGCTCCCCCTGTAATATTACTGTAAATCTTGCTGATTTCCAACTCATACCGTTGTCCCGAATAATCAAATTCTGCAATTTGCCCGATAAAGGTACGGTTCACGTAGCGTTCATCAATGCGCGCCCTGAGCTTAAAACCATCCAGCACGTCGATCTGACCCAGGTTGGCCCCGGGATTTTTTGTTTCACCAATTTCTGAATTGAATGAAGACAACTGTCCGGTGATGGGAGCACGGATGACCAGGTTTTCCAGGTTCTGGTTCAGCATTCGGATGTTTTGTTGCATCCTTGCGATAGAGGCAACCACCTGTTGCATCTCCGAAGCAACATGCAAAGAATCGTGACGCATAGAGCGAAGTCCCAGTTCATAATTGCGTTTGGCAAAATGATACTCACGATAAGCATTTTCGTATTCCTGTTCTGATATCACTCCAGCCTCGTAAAACTGCTTTTTGCGGTCATAATCTTTCCTGGCCACGTCAAGCCGGTATTCGTGCTGGGCCAGCTCGCGTTCCAGGCTGAAGAGATTGCGCTCCAGGTTGATACGGGTGGTCTGGTAACGGTCAAGTACCTCAAGGGCAGTATTCTCCTGCTGCATGGTGTTCATCTCAACACCTATATTGGATAGCTTCAGTATCTTATCTCCTTGCTGGACCATGGCTCCGTCGCGAACAAAAATCTCCTCAACACGACCCCCCAGCACAGCATCCACATAAATGGTTACAACAGGCTGCACTGTACCGTCTACGGGTATGAACTCCTGAAAGCGGCCGGCCTGAACGGTGGCAATCGTCATTTTGTCTTTATCCACATATAACCTGCTGCTGTTGTCCCTGAAAAACATCAAGTGTATTATAAAGTACCCCAGCACCAGGCCACCGGCTATGCTGAAGATCTTTTTGGAGGTCCATTTCTTTTTGGGAATGATCTTATCCATTATTGATCGTTGTTTTATTGGTTTGGAGGTATTAACCCATGGCCAGAGTGTCCAATATTATGCCATAAAGAACAAATGTCTGAATATCAAACACCTATAAAAAAGACTCAGGAGTATTTGGTTTTCACGGGTGTTCGTTTCCGGTCATTTATTGTATAAAATCGTACAAACAAAAGCTTCTGTTATCAACCATGCCCGAAAGCATTGGTCCAATAATTGTATCCGACAAAGATAATCGGTTACCATAACCATAATGCACGAATTGTAATTAAATTCATTTGGGTATTATCTGTAATCTATGCAAGGGTTAGGAGCAGGAGATGGCAGGGGCCGGCTTATTGAAGGAAGGATTACCGGAAGGAATAACCTGCCCCCCATTCCAGGTAATCGGCACTGAAGAAATGTGATTTCAGGGTAAGGTTCATCACCCAGCGTTGGCTGACCCTGTGTCGGAAGCCGATGCGATGATAAAATGGCCCGTTACCCTGGTAATCCCTGTACAGGTAAATTCCTTTCTGAAGGATGAAGGAGGTTTTAGAGAAAATCTGTTCATAGGAAATATGCAGCCCTGGTTTTACAAGGCCTGTCAGGTGATGTGGGGTTGTTCCCTGCTGATGGAGCAGGGCCCTGTCGGAATAGCCGAAAAATATATCTGCTCCCGCTCCTGCTGCTGATTTTTGGGAGAGCCTGCGCGAGATGGTTGAGGTAATGGTGAATTCGGCAAAGGTATCATCCACTGGAGGATATAAGGTAGTATAACCTCCGGCAACATATACTGCCACCGAGTACTGATCATATGACTCAGGCTGGTAATCCTGCCCGCAGATCACCGGCTTTCTGTTGAAATGATGAACCAGTTCAAGCCTGGCAGAAGGAATATTAAGGCCTTTATTGGGAACAGCCATCTTCCCGTTTGAAAAATGGGTCATACCAATGCCTGCCCTTACATCAAGAGATGAAGAAACAGGAACTGATATTTGCAGGGAAGTACTCATGTTGATATTCAACATGGACCCAATAGCCTGGTTTTCAATATTGTCGGGTTCCCGGTAGGGGTTGGTAATAAGGGCCAGTCCTGCCGAATAGCGAAGTTGCAGGCTGAACCCTCCTGCCTGGTGCAAGGTAAAATTTATATGGGGCATCAGGCCCAGTGCATGACCCAGCACCCGGGGGTACCCCAGATTGGAATACAACAGGGTAATACCTGTTTCGGGAAAATTATAGCTGTGGTGCCAGGGCCTGCTCCCGGTAGGAATGCCTGAAATGCCCAGCTGTATCATGGGGAACCCGCCCTGATACAGATTATCCAGCAAGGGATGATGCGGCCAGACATATCCCAGGTGACTGCCTGCTTCAAGCCTGGAAAAATGAAAACCATTTCCTGGTTTTGCTCCCAATGCAGGGAGAATTAAAAATGGCAGAATGCAAAAACTCATGCATTGGACTTTGTAGTTTTTTCCCATAATTGTAATGCAAACATCTGCTTTCCGACAAAAAGATTATTAACTGGTTTATCTTCCATATCTTAATATATAAAACCTGTAAACCTGCTTTTTTGTTGTTAACTTTGTTCAAAATTTTTAATATGGATAAACGACTTGAAGCTTTTAAAGAATTGCTTGACATTATGGACAACCTTAGGGAGAACTGCCCCTGGGATCAGAAGCAAACCTTTGAAAGCCTGCGGCATCTTACCATAGAGGAGACCTACGAGCTGGGTGATGCCATTTTGGAAAACAACTTGCAGGAGATTCGCAATGAGCTGGGCGACCTGATGCTTCACATAGTGTTTTATGCAAAAATTGGTCAGGAACACGGGGCTTTCGATATTACCCAGGTACTTCAGGAGATCAACAAAAAACTTATTAACCGCCATCCGCACATTTATGGTGATATCATTGCCAAGGATGATGAGCAGGTTAAGGAGAACTGGGAGAAAATCAAGCTTCGCGAAGGCAAGAAAAACGTGCTGAGCGGGGTGCCCAAATCGCTGCCTGCAATGGTAAAAGCTTACCGCATACAGGATAAGGCCCGTGGAGTGGGTTTTGACTGGGAGCATCCCTCCCAGGTTTGGCAAAAGGTGGTGGAAGAAATGAACGAACTCAGGCATGAGGTGGAATCGGGTGCAGATGCTGAAAAAATAGAAGATGAATTCGGCGATTTGTTGTTTGCCCTGATCAACTATTCGCGTTTTATTCATGTAAATCCCGAAAGTGCTCTTGAACGCACCAACAAGAAATTCATCCGTCGTTTCCAGTTCCTTGAGGAAGAGGCCCGTAAGGCCGGAAAAGACATGAAAAAGATGAGCCTGGAAGAAATGGATGTTTTTTGGGAGCAGGCAAAAAAAGGTGAAAGACCGGGTTTATAAGCGGGAATACGTGTAATTATTAATGGAAAATACATCTTTGTGAAAAATTTCTTCCATGATCAAGGTAAATAATCTAAGCAAGGAGTTTCCCCTTTCGGCAAAGCAACGGGCAGAGGCAGGTGTTTCGGCCCATCATCTGAAAGCTGTTGATAATGTTTCATTCAACTGCCAGCCAGGCCGTATCTTTAGCCTCTTGGGCCCCAATGGTGCTGGAAAAACAACCACCCTGCGAATTATTGCCACAATAATCAGGCCTACTTCAGGATCTGTAAAGGTAAACGGTGTGGATGTGAACGATCAGCCTTCGCGCGTGAGATCCATGATAGGTTTTCTTACCGGCACCACGGGTTTGTATGAGCGGCTTACCCCCGATGAAGTGATCGGTTATTTCGGGAAGCTGAACAACATGCCGGCTAATCTCCTGGAGCAAAGGCGCGATGAACTTTACACCCTGCTGAATATGCATGATTTTGCCAAAAAGCGCATTGGCAAGCTTTCCACGGGCATGAAGCAAAAGGTCAGCATCGTGCGTACCATGATCCACGACCCGCAGGTGGTGGTTTTTGATGAACCCACTGCCGGGCTGGATGTGATTGCTGCCAAAAGCATTATCGACCTGATACGCGACTGCAGGCAAAAAGGCAAAACAGTGATCTTTTCCTCCCACATCATGAGCGAGGTAGACCTGCTGTGCGATGACCTGGCTATAATCCACCAGGGTCGTATACTGTTTAATGATTCAATGGAATTTTTCCGCAGCAACATGCAGGCCGAAACCCTTACTGAGGAATTTATCCGGATTGTAAATAATGGCCGGTTCGAAAACCAGAGGACAGGGGAACTGGAAATTGGATAAATGCGGAACCCGAAGCTGTAATGAAAGAATAACTTTAGCTATAATATGAAAAATATATTAACAGTAGCTTCCAAAGAATTTTTGGATACCCTGCGCGAACGCCGTACCCTGTTCATGATGGTGATTGTTCCAATTCTGGTGTTCCCCCTGATCTTTACCCTGGTTAACCGACTTCAGACTTCAGTTATTGAAAAAGAGCAGCAGAAAAGGCTTATTACCGGGATTGTCAATGAGGATGAGCAAAATACCCTGATACTTTTTTTGCAACAGCAGGAAGAGCTTGATTTGTTAATGCTGGATGATCCCCTAAGGTTAGAAGAGCTGGTGCGCAGCGATAGCCTTCAGGCGGGGGTTTATATCCCGGCTGGTTTTCAGCAGCAGATTGATGCCATGAGCAGCGGGCAGGTCAGGGTTTATTTTTCAGGCACCCGGCTTACCATGCGTCAGCGTATCGAAAATATCCTGAACAATTATGCTTCCCTGCAGCTGAAGGATCGGATGCAAGCCGCCGGGCTGGAAGAAAGCTTTATGAACCCGGTAAACAAGCAATTGATTAATGTAGCCAGCACCCGTGAGATGGCCGGCAAACTTGCCGGGGGATTCCTGCCTTACCTCTTCGTACTTTTCTGCTTTACCGGCTCCATGTATCCAGCCATTGATTTGTTCACAGGTGAAAAGGAAAGAAAGACCCTTGAAACCCTTCTTACTTCCCCGGTTTCCCGGCTGGAGATATTGATTGGCAAAATGATCGTGATCATTTCAACAGGATTGATTTCGGCCATGCTGGCCATTTTCGGCCTGTTTCTTTCGGTACAGTTCACCGCAGGAATGCCCGATATTTTTGGAGGGGTGGTGGGTGCAATTCTTTCTTTATCCTTCGTATTGCTGATGTTGGTGATGCTGCTTCCCTTAACGGTATTTTTCGCCGGAGTGCTGGTTCCTATTACCATTTATGCAAAAACTTTCAAAGAAGCTCAAAGTATAATAACTCCCTTTACCTTCCTGGTAATTGTACCTGCCGTTATCGGCCTGCTGCCGGGCATTGAACTAACGGCGGTCACCGCCCTCATCCCGATTGTCAATATATCGCTGGCCACAAAGGAATTGCTTGCAGGTACTGCACAACTTCCCCTGATGCTGCTGACCATCTTTTCCCTGGTAGCCTATGCAGGGATATCGGTGATGTTTTGCGTCAGGTGGTTTGGCAAAGAAAGTAACATCCTTAGGTAAAAAGCAAGCCTGATCTCATGTTTTTTCGGAAA
>OBJA01001537.1_pt1 | contig 15562 bp, 7 predicted proteins | sample 1519751 | NCBI WGS metagenome assembly OBJA01 (sample SAMEA3881238, study PRJEB22517) | soil metagenome | biome: lake sediment; feature: soda lake sediment; material: sediment, water from around vicinity | place: India | collected 2013-12-23 | depth 3 m | reverse complement strand
CGTCGCATCGCTAGGCGAGCAGGCCCGATACCTTTCGAGGGCCTGGTCGAGCATTCCCTTCTCCTGCAGCATCCTGCCCAAACTGCAGTTGAGTTCGCTGAGGGTCTCGCGCCGCTCGCGCATCTGTCGGGCGAAATGCAGCAACACCAGGCCGAAGCCCGTCAGCAGCAGCGGCGGGGTGAGGTGGAGCCACCAGCCGAACTTGACCAACAGTACCGTCGCGACTGCCAGCAACACCACAACGAACGATCCCATGAGAATGAGCCCCGTACGCCCCGGCAAACGAGGCACCGCCAGCCACAGGAAAAAGGCGAAATAGAACAGCACCAGCACCTCGATCATCGGCAGCCAGCCCGGTCGTGAGAGCTGAAAGTCCCCGAGCATCTGGTCTATCAGCCGGGCTTCGGCATATTCCCGAGCCTGGGGGTGGGCAAAGAGACCGACGACAGCCACCTTCCCCTCCACCAGGGCCGGCTCGCTGCCCCCGGCGAGGATATCCGATGCGGAAACCATCGCCGTACCGTTCGAAAGCGCCGCAGGCAGCGGCAACAGACAGAGGCGGCTGTCGAGCGGGTAGCGGCGCTCGCCAACCGACAGCACCACCGCGCCCGGCTCCCGTGATTCCAGGCCGAGAGAATTGGTTGAGGCCTGCAGACTGACCATGGTGGCGGCAAGAGCCGCCGACGGGAGATAACGCTCCCCGACGGGCAGCAGCAGCGAACCGGATAGCTTGCCTTCACCGCCTGCCTCGATAAAACCGACCGCTGCCGCCTCACGCCGCAGTTCTTCAAACGGGACTCGGGCCGCAGTGACATGGACATCGGGCGTCAGTGAAGAGAACGGATTGGAGAAATGCTTGAGATGCTGCTGCCAGGACCAACCCGGCAGTTCAAATTTGAGAGACAGCTTCTGCAGCTGCGCCGAAGTACCGTCCACCTCGCCGAAGGTCTGCACCGGCGCCGCCAGCACCACGCTGCCGGCCTCGCGCAGCGCCTTTCCGAGCCGGATATCCGGGTTGAGCTCGCCCTCCAGGGCAGACAACTCCTTATCGATGCGCAGCCACAATTTTTTATTGTTTACAACCTCCGGAGATCGCCCCAACTCCGCACGCATGACTCTCAATCTCCGGGCCGGCTCGTTGGGGGCGGGAGAGGAGAGCGGCAAGCAGAGGAGTATCGCCCCGGCTTTCTGCCGAGAAAGCCGCATGACCAGTTCGGCGAGAGTCTCACGGGAGAGCTCTCCTTCGGTCACCTGAACATTCACAACCGGAGACTCCTCCGCAACCGCAATGAGACCGGCACGAAGACTCAGGAGATGCTTCTCCACGGCGACAAGTGGAGGTACTTGATACAGCGTGGCGGCCCCTAACAGCAGGGCCAACGACAGAATCAAGTGAGTAACGGAAAAGAGCTGGTATTTCATCGACTTCCTGGTATCCCAGCTCACAGGCACAAATCCGCACAATCATAATCAAGCTGTTGACCATGTCGGACGGAAAAGCGAGATTCCGCCTGGCTCAGCCGATACCGCCCCAACCCGGACCTGAGAAACAGCTTCCCCAAGACCACCAGCGCTGCAGGGCTAAACGCGAGGCAACAACGACGCCAAGTCAATATCAATGGGGGGCAAATCATGATCGATGGCGAACAATCCAGGCCCGAGCGACTGCAGGTGATGAGTGAGGGTAAGGCGATGACAAGTTCCTTTCCAAAAGAAGCCCAATGGGGCTGACGCCCGAAACCCAGGGGCTGTCATCCCCACCCACTGCAGAGGGGATAATAACCTTCACGAAATTCGTTTCAAAAAAACTCATTTAAGGTGCTCAAGAAGGTCTCCCGACCGTCCGATTACTGATGCAAGGTTATCCGTTCATAATGCATTTTGCAATTTTTTGTCGCGTCGAAGAATTGAGCCCCCTTCTATTACGGTGATGGCGGCCCTCGGCTGCGGCAGGTACTCTCACGGGAGTTCGGTGGAACATGGCAGGCCAGACCGAATGGGGAGTGGCGAGCCCGAATAGTGCAAAAAATGCCAAATCCTCAAGCGCCCTTGACCGCTTACGTTCTCTAGAATACACTGATTGCATTGACAAATTGACAGAAAGGAGAAAGCACATGCCGTGGCGCAGGAGGCACCGAAGGGGGAATCGGCCGTTTTTTTCTCGGACTGGTCATGATGATCGGCGGAGGATATCTTTTTCTGAAGAACATCCAGGTCACTACCGGCTTCGGCATGGGCTACCGCCTATATAGCTTTTGGGGCATCGGCATCACCGGCGGCACGGTGCTGATCCCTTTCATCTTCGGGGTGGGAATGCTGTTCTACAACAGCCGCAACCCGATCGGCTGGGTCCTGGCCGCGGGTTCGATGATCATGTTGGCCTTCGGCGTCATCAGCCAGACCCATTTTCGCTTCAACGCCATGTCCGCCTTCGACCTGATCACCATCCTGGTACTGCTGGTCGGCGGCATCGGTCTTTTCCTCAGTTCCCTCCGGACAAGCAGCAGCCCATTCTAAAGAGGGTACTCATGCGGGCGCAAAGGGTTGTCATCCCCTCTCACAGCAGAGGATAAGGATATTCAAGGTGGCGGTCTAAAACAAAAGGGACTTTAACCGGCAAGGGGGTCCAGATACAGTTCAATCTGGGTCACGAAGGTATCCGGGTCGATGGGCTTTTCGATGTAACCTGTACAACCGGCTCCCAGGATCCGTTCACGGTCGCCGGCCATGGCATAGGAAGTTACCGCGATGATGGGCACCCCGGCCAAGGCCGGATTGCTTCGCAGCTCTTGCGCGACCGCATAGCCATCCAGAACCGGCAACTGGATATCCAGGAGAATCAGCGCGAGGTCCGCCCGGCCGGCCAGTTCGATCCCTTCACGGCCATCACGCGCCTGTTTCACCTCGTACCCATGCTTATTCAGAATAAATGTGAGCAGATACATGTTCTGCTCATTATCCTCGATAATCAGAATCGACTTCTTCATCTCTTTCTCCTTCCCTATTCAGCGGCAAAACGAGGGTGAAGGTGCTCCCCGCGCCCCATGTGCTCTGCACGCGGATCTCACCACCCAGAAGCGCCGCCAGTTTGCGGCAGATCGACAGCCCCAGGCCGGTGCCTTCATGCCTGCGGTCCAGGGCGCTGTCCAGTTGCCGGAAGGTCGTAAAGAGCTTACCGATATCTTCCGGCTTGATGCCGATGCCCGTGTCCTTCACGCTGGTCAGGAGCATGCCGTCACAGGTCCGGCATTCGATGCGGACCTGTCCCTGCTCGGTGAATTTGATGGCATTGTTGCCCAGGTTGATCAGAATTTGCTCAACCCGGCGCGGATCGCTGAAGATCCGTTGCACCTCCGGCGCCAGGTCGGCCACCAGTTCCAGATTTTTTCGCTCGGCCATCGGTGTCAACGTCAGCAAGGTTTTCTCGATCAATGCGCGCATGTCGAAGTGTTCCGGACGCATCTCAATCTGTCCGGCCTCAATTTTGGAAAGATCCAGAATGTCGTTGATCAGATCCAGCAGATGAAGTGCGCTGCGTTTGACTATGTTCTGCTGCAAACTCTGCTCGGGGTTGAGCGGGCCGGCCAGGCCCTGCAGCATGATGCTGGAAAAACCGATGATGGAATTGAGCGGCGTGCGCAGCTCGTGGGACATGGTGGCCAGAAAGGAGGACTTGAGCCGGTCGGCCTCCTCAGCCTTGGTCTTGGCGGCGGCCAGCTCCGCCGTGCGGGTGGCCACGAGATCTTCCAGATGCTCGCGGTGCTGCCGCAGTTCTTCCTCCGCCTGCTTACGCTCGGTGATATCGGTGGAGATGCCGCAGACCGCATAAGGTTTCCCCGCCTCATCGTACAGCGGTGCTTTGCTTGTGATATAGGCGTGCAGGCCGTCATCATGGGGAACTATTTCCTCCGACTGCTGTATCGTTCTTGTGAAGAACACGTGTCGATCGAAAGTGCGAAAGGCATCGGCACGTTCCTTCGGGAAGATATCGTAGTCCGTCTTGCCCACCACCGATTCCTTGGTGACATGGAAGAGATCCTCGAAGCGCTTGTTGATCAAGAGATACCGTCCTTCCGGGTCCTTGACGTAGATGACTGCCGTTGAATTGTCGATAATGGACTGCAGCTGATGCCGGCTCGTGCTCACCGCCTCCTCGGCCCGCATGCGCTCGGCGATTTCCTGCTGAAGGCCGTCGTAGAGCCTGGCGTTTTCCAGCGAGATTGCGGCCTGCGCGGCCAGCGCTTCCAGAACCGTGATCCGGTCCGCCGTAAAGGCGCCCTTCACGAGATTGTTCTCCAGATAGAGCAAGCCGATCAGGTGCGCCTGCCTCAGCACGGGCAGACATAAAACCGAAATCGGTCTGTTCTGCTGAATATAATCGTCCGGGGAGAACATATGCCGCCCGGAGGCATCCGCCAAAATGACGTTATGCCGGGTCCGCCTGACATAATTAATGATGGCGAGCGGAAGAACGGCTGAAAGCGGAGCTGAGACTTCCCGCAGTACTCGTATTTCTTCCGCTTCCACCCGGGCGCGGGCCGCGACGGACAGCTCGTCGCCGTGAGCCAGGATCAGACAGCCTGTCTGCGCGCCGGCATTCTCCATCACGATACGCATCAGGGTGTCGAGGAGATTGGCAAGATGGATCTCGCCGGAGATGGCTTGTGAGCACTTGACCATCGTGATGGTATCCACCTGGTGGATCCGGGCGGCCGCGGCCCGTTCTTCCTCCCCGAGCCAGGGATAGGCCTCATCGAGCTGTTTCACCTTGCCGTCCGCGCCCCATCGTGCATAGCAGGAGCGGGCCTGTCGCAGGTAGGCGCGGGCGATCGTCTCGAAGCCGCGGCCGAGGTGGAACCGGGCCGCAAGCTCATTGCCGAGGGCCTCATACTGGACGAAGCCGTTGTCGCGCGCCGACCCGATAGCTTCCTCATACCGCCGCTCGGCCTCCAACTCCCGGCCGTCGATTCGTGCAATTTCGGCCGCCACCAGGGCATAGCGGTTGAGGTAGTTCTGGGGGCAGTTATCGGCCCAGCCCTTGAACCGGCGCAGTTCACTGTCGAGAATCCGCCGGAATTCCTGCTGCTGCGCGATGGATGCCTCGGGGTAAAGTGCCGTCAGTGTCAGCGCATGGTAGAAATGGTGGGAGGCCTCCAGCACCATTCCGGACACGTACCGCAGCGCCGGTCCTGCTTGCGCCGCGGATGCCAGCGCTGCGGCGTACTGCCCATGGGTGAAGGCGGTGACCTGCTTCATGATGTGGTAGTACGTGAGGGCGCTGCCGTGACCAACCTGCCGGAAATAGGCGAGAGCGCCGGCTTCGTCGAAGTCGTCGTTTTCAAGGCTTGTCGGCCCCCGCGTCAATCCCTGCAGGCAGATGACGAACTGCCGCCAGAGCCGGACCAGCTGGTAAATCTGCTCGTTGTGGCTTTCCCTGCAAAAAGCGGCCGCCTGCCGGAACAATTCCAGCACCTCAACCAAGGGTTCCCCCTTCTCCAGCCCGGCTATGCCCCTCATCAAAACCGCATAGCCGGCGTGGACGAAATCGCCCATTTCCCGGCTGGCGAGAAAACTCTGTTCCAGATACGGCAGGCTGGTCGCGACATGCCTCCGCCAGTGGTTGATGAAGTAGCCATGACGCAGCAGGACCGCCCCCCTTGACCTGGGGTGGTCGAACTTCTCGAGCAGGTTCAGCGCCATGGCGGAAAACTCGAAGCCCGACGGAAGATCACCCAGGATGGACACCAGCAGCATCGCATAGGCGCTGTATATGTCGCTCGATTCCGCGGTATGGCCGTGGCGGAGGGAGACGTTCACCCCTATGGCCGTGAGCAGGGCGAAATCCCGCGGTCGCGCGATATAGGTGGCGGGTATGGACTCGGCAATCAGGCTGATGATCATCCGGATGGTCGGGTCGGCGGCATGGGGCGCATCGACGAGATTAGCGATACGGCGGTCGCGCAGATTGACGGCGACCTCTCGGACCTTGGCTTCCGTGCCCGCCCGGATCGCCTCGTCGGAATCCGGCAGACTCACCCCCAAAAGACGCAGCGCATCGCGCACGGCCTTCACCGCGTCGTCTAATCGTCCGGCGATATGGTACAGTCTTATCCGCAGCCGATGCACCTTGGCGAGATCGATGGCTGAGCGCGCCTTCTCGAGCAGCAGGCTGAACAATGTCTCCGCCAATTGAAAATGGCCCACCAGAAACGCGCATTCGGCCCGGTGCAGCTCGAGCCCGAAAATGAGGTCGTACCGCCGGTCCCAGCTGTCCTCGACCAGCAACTCCCGGCCCTTGTCGAGAAACTGCAGCGCAGAGGCATAAGCTGTCGAGGCCATGGCACGGGCGGCGGCAACCAGGTTCAGTTCGGCCAACCGCTCTCGCTCCTCGCGTCTACTGATCAGTGCAGCGCCGCGATCGAGTTGGTTGACGATTTCAAAGATCTTTTCCTCCAATTCTTCAGGCGGCGTGCGCCCCAGCAGCAGCCTGCCGATGCCCAGGTGAACCGCCGGGCGCTCGCCTTCAGCAACGAGCAGGTAAGCCGCCTCCTGGACGCGGTCGTGGAGGAATTTATACGCTGTCCCAGTCAAGCCGAGCACCACGCCTTCCTGCAGCGCTTCCCCGAGGGACTCCCGGGTTTCTTCCTCGGACAAGCTGCTGATCGCGGCCAGGGTGTGCAGGTCGAAGCGGCTGCCGATGCAGGCCGAAAATTGGATTGCCTGCAAGGTTCGATCTGAAAGCTTCTTCAGCTTTTCCCTCATCAGATCCACCACATTATCCGTGTAGCCCTTGTCCCGGATGCGGACCATATCCCACTTCCAGAGCTGTTCCGTCGGGTCGAATGCCACCAGACCTTCATCATGGAGTGTATTGAGAAACTGGATTACGAAGAATGGGTTGCCGCCTGTCTTCTCGTAGACCAGCCGGGTCAGCGGCTCGACCCGCGCCTGGGCGGCGCGAAAAGTGTCGGCCATGAAATGACTCAGATCGATGAACGTCAATGAGGCCAGCGTGATGGTCTGGATTATTGCTTCACTCTTCCGGAGAGTGTCCATTACCGATATCAATGGATGCGCGGCACCGACCTCGTTGTCCCGGTAGGCGCCGATGAACAGCAAATGCCGGGTGTCGGGATGCGTCATGACATGTTCGAGGAGCTTCAAAGTGGCGGAATCGATCCACTGGAGGTCATCCAGAAAAACGACCAGCGGATGCTCCTTTTTCGCGAACACGCCGATGAGTTGCCGAAAAACCATGTTGAACCGGTTCTGCGCCTCCGCCGGGGGCAGGTCGGCCACGGGCGGCTGCTTGCCAATGATCAACTCGAGCTGAGGAATGAGCTCGACCATGATCCGGCCGTTGGCGCCGAGGGTATCTTGAATCCGCCGCTGCCACTCGGCGACATTCTCTTCGCTCCCGGCTAGGATCTGCCCGCCGAGTTCTTCGAAAGTTTCGGCCACAGTGGAGTGAGGGATGGCATGTTTGATTCGATCGAACTTACCCGACACGAAAAAACCGCGCTTCCGGGCAATCGGCTGTTGCAGCTCCCGGATCAGCGCTGTTTTGCCGATACCGGAATATCCGGCCACCATGATCAGTTCCGGAGTTCCCGTCTCGACAACCCTGTCGAAAGCAGCCAGAAGAGTGTCGATATCCTGCTCGCGACCATAAAGCTTCTGAGGAATCAGCAATCGGTCGGGGATGTCCTCTTTCCCCAGTGGGAACGCTTCGATCAGCCCTTTGGCTTCCCGCTCTTTGAGACATTTCCGCAGGTCTGACCTCAAGCCTAAGGCGGTCTGATAACGCTCCTCGGGTTGCTTGGCCAGCAGCTTCATGACAATGGCGGCGACCGGCTCCGGGATGGCCGGCATGCTGTCGCTCGGCGGCTTCGGCTGCCGGGCGATGTGGCAATGCACCCACTCCGGCGGGTCGGCGGCATGGAACGGCAGCCCGCCCGTAAGCATCTCGTAGAAGGTGACGCCCAGGGAGTACAGATCACTGCGATGATCGATGCCCCGGTTCATCCGCCCGGTCTGTTCCGGCGACATGTAGGGCAAGGATCCTTCGATCGAGGTCGAACCCGGCTCGGACCCGGGGAAGCGGGCGAGAGGTGCGGCGATGCCGAAGCCGGTCAGTTTGAGCCGGCCGCTGTGGGGATCGATCAGGATATTGGCCGGCGTGATGTCTTTATGGATAATATCTTGACGGTGGATGTCGGCCAGGGCGGCCGCCAGGTGCAAAGCGATCTCGAGAAAGCGGCCCGTCTCGAAGGGGTTGCCGAGCAGGCGGGCGAGCGGTTGACCGCCGAAGTCCGCGAAAACCAGCAACAACGGCGGCGACCCATTTGTGTCGAACTCATATGGGGTGACGACATAGGGGCTGTCGAGCCGGCCTTCGATTTCATACTCGCGGCGCAGATGCTCGATATCCTGGGGTGCGGGCGAGTCGCTGCGGAGCGTCTTGATGATGACCGCCGCCCCATCATGCCGGCGCACACCCCGATAAACGACCATGCTGGCGCTCTCGTCCAGAGTTTCCGTGATGATGTAGTTCTTTAACACAACCATGATGGCCTCGCCTTTCAAGGCGAGGATCGCACCTTCCTCTTGTTTTTTCTCTCGAGGGCAAGATGGATGAACCCGCGTGCTCGTCGTGTTCTTGGATCGTATTGTTTTTTGGGCTTTCTGGGGTTTTTTTCATCAAGATGCCGATAAGAAAATATAACCAGCAGCGTCCGGCGGGAAAGGTATCAGGGTGTTTTGAGCGGTAAAAACGAGAGTAAAGATGCTGCCGGAGCCGACCAGGCTCTGCACTTGATAACTTCCTGTCTCAGGAAGCCTCAAAAGGAAGTCTCAGATAAACAATATCTGATCTGCGATGCAAGGTTCCCTTCCCTCAGCTCATCTTTATTGGTCTCCTCTGTATCCATAGGTATTAAAAATATCCAGAATGGTAGAGGTGCAGTAGGGTTCCTCTTTATAAATAAAAGCCTGGTTGAAAGCTTTGGTCACCTCGGAAATTCTTTGGTAGGCATTATTTATTTTCTGATTGTAGTAGTGCATCGATTCCATGACTTTCCGGATTTCCTCGATGTCCTCCGAGGACTTTTTCCCCTGGACGAATTCCTTGATGAGCTGGTCCAGGGTTACCATTTCTTCCTGCATGGATTCCTGCGCCCCATTGAGATGCATCAGATGTGTGTTGAGGTAATGACACATCCCCCCGGCGGCATTGCGCAGTACGCTGTTTCTTTGATCTTCCAATGCCTTGCTGATGTTATGCACGATACCCTCGTGGTAGAGGATATTCCCCGAATCATCGATTTTCACGCGGGCGGTGATGGCTACCTCGAGCGGCTCTCCCTTCTTGTTCTTGAATTTTACATGCCTGCCCACCACATGACCTTTTCCGTAGATCTCCTGAACAAGTTCAGCCCTCTCGGCGAGATCGACATAGAAATCTCCGACATTGCTTGCCAACGCCTCTTCCTTGCTCTCAAAACCCAAAAACTTCAGACCTGCGTCGTTGATATCGATAAACATTCCTTCAGGAGTTATGGCGAAGGCCATGTCGCTCGTCGAATCGAAAAAATCCTTGTACTTGGCCTCGCTCTGCCTGAGAGCATCGACCGCTTTCTTCTCCTCTGTGATGTCCTTGATCACGTGATCGATCCTGAGTGTCGCACCTCCCCTTCCATAGACTACGTACCCTTCATCAAGAACCCATTTGACTTTCCTGTTGCTGCTGATAATCCTGTACTGCGCCTGGTCGAATTCTACCTCAGGGAGATTCTCGTAAAATCTTCTGACGTTCTCAATGTCATCAGGATGAATAAAATCCATGACGTGCTTCTCCCCGGTGATGAATTCCTTGAGCGGAATCCCATAGAGCGCCTCGGCTGCCGGATTTATTGCCAGTATATGGTGGCCATTCTGTGACATGGAGACTATGGACTCATTCATGGCGTGGAGTGTACTTTCGAGCCGTTCCTTGATCCGTTGCAGTTCGAACCTCGTCTGGCGCCGTTCGGTAATATCGGTCAACGCGCCGAGCAGCCCGGGGGCACCTCCGCACTCCACCACTCTGCTCTTCATTTCGATAATGGCATCCCCATCCTCTCGGGACATGTGGAACTCAATCCTGTCGGGGAGGCCTTCGATGAAGACCCGGTTCGTGCAGTATTCGGTTACTCTTTGTTGATCCTTCGCAGCGATGAAACTGGAGAAATTCGATTTGATCACATGTTCGGGCTTTTTCCTGGATATTTCATAAAAGGCATCGTTCGCGAAGATGATAACTCCTTCCCTGATGATCACTATGCCTTCATTGATGTGTTTAACGATGCCCTGATAATCGATGTCACCCTGACATATCTTGATTGTTTCGGCATCCTCGAATGTATCTCGACGTTTCATCAGTATCCTCTCTACAGTGCGGTCTAGTAGCTACCAGAATAATGGAAGTCGTCTTTCCCCGACACGGCATACCGGTTTACCAAGTCCTGTGGCGGGTCATGCGTTACCGGCCTTACCAGTATGGTTTATCGATTTACCCGGAACAGTCTTTGGGATTCGGCTACCCCTCGCTTCAGGCAGAAGAACCCAGACTCCCCATGTCTGCTCTAATAAGGTTGGAGACAAATGACGGCACTGTCAAGATATTCGCCTGTTTCGGTGAAGAACACCTGCAATTTCCCTCCAGGTTGGCAGCAAGACCATCGTTCCAGGAGCGCGCGCTTACTCCTGGGGTTCCCTGGTCGGGCGATCTTTGGGAAAAGCCCGTGGGATGGGACGACTCCGGGTGGATTTTTTCTGTGTCTGGCTTTACCTATATACCCCAAGGGCGGATACAAGGCCCATGCGAACCGACTGAACTCTTACGGGTTCCCTATAACTTGTCTCTTCAAACAGTGTACTGAATGGAATATCCATGCGACTCGTTTTTCCCTCCCTTGTGCTTTTTACCTACATCACGGTCAGCCTGATCGCCTTCCTGCCCTGCCGCACGCTCATTAAGGCGGCCGCCGCGGTTATCCTTCTCGTCGTCAGCCTGAAGTATCCCATATACGTCAAGATCGGCGGGGCCTTCATCGCCCCGGACCTGCCGCGCCCTCTCCTGCTGTCCCTGGAGTTTCTCTACTCCTCCATGGTGATCCTGGCTTTTCTGCTTGTGCTCAAGGACGTGACTGCGCTGCTGTTGTGGCTGAGCCGCTCCCTGGGCAGTTCCTGGCATCTCCCCTTTACCCCGGGCATCAGAAGCGGGGGCATCCTCCTTGTCGCGCTGGTTCTGGGAATCTACGGAACCTGGCAGTCCCTGCGCGTCCCTGATGTCCGCACGGTGGAGATCACCCTGCCCAGGCTGCCGGCGGCCCTGGACGGATTCTCCATTGTCCAGCTGTCCGATATCCACATCGGTCCATTCCTGCAACGGGAATGGCTGGCGGGCGTGGTGGCGAAAACCAACTCCCTGGACCCCGACATTATCGCCCTGACCGGCGATATGATCGACGGCTCTCCAGAGGCGCTGCGGGATGACATCGCCCCGCTCGGTGAGCTCCGGGCAAGGTACGGCGTATACGGCATCACCGGCAACCACGAATATTATTTCCGGGTGAACCAATGGCTCCCGACTTTTTCAGACCTGGGGGTGATCATGCTCCAGAACGAACATCGGGTGCTCTCCGCCAACGGGGCAGAGCTGGTGATCGCAGGCCTGCCGGACCATGCGGAAAGGTGGTTCGGAGGGCAGGGTCCGGACATCGGGAGGGCCCTGGCGGGCGCGCCGGAGGCGGTGAGAGTGGTTCTCGCCCATCAACCACATGGAGCGCCCGACAACATCGCGGCTGACCTCCAGCTTTCTGGCCATACCCACGGGGGACTGCTGTTCTTTTTGAAGTGGCTCCTGGCCTCCTTCAATGGAGGCCTGGTCGAAGGCTTGTATGAGGTGGGGCCAATGAAGGTCTATGTCAGCCCCGGAACCGGACTGTGGAGCGGATTTTCCTGCCGCCTCGGCGTGCCGTCGGAGATCTCCCGCATCGTGCTGCGCTCCGATAATTTAGGGGCCGTTACGAAATAACTGTAGCAAATCGTAGATTGGTTCGCAGGCCCAGGGAGTACGATACTCGATGGCCGACGGCAAGCAGCAGACAGGGCGATATGAGTTAGCGATCGGGCAGCATCGGGAAAGGGTGCAGGCAGGTCGGAACGACTGGTGGACAAGTTGAAAAACGCCTGATACCGTATGGCCAGCGGAACAAGGGGCGAATCTTGTATTTCGCCCTGACGCGCCTGAGTGATGGGCAAGACATCTTAAGGTCGCCCTCGCCGAATGAGGGCGAAAGCATGTAGGCGAAAAATATTTCGCCCCTACATAGCCGGGTTACCGATCTCAATAGCCTGAATACCGGTGTGAATAGCAGGCTGCACTCCGTGCACCGTTCAAATCGAACCCCGCCAGGGAAATTTTATGGAGGATTTCATGGACCGTCGTGATTTCATAAAAAAGATGATCGGAGGCGGCATCGTCGCCGGCTCCACCGTGGCTTTCGGAGACTGCGCCAACCTCCTGGCCGCCCCGCAGACTTCCCCCGGCCCCTATGATCTCGTGGCCGTCCGGGGCGGCGAGCCGGAGGCGATGTTCGACCGGGCAATCGCCTCGCTTGGCGGGATGAACGGCTTCGTGCCCAAGGGCAGCAAGGTCGTGGTGAAGCCGAACATCGGCTGGGACGTGACGCCGGAGCGGGCGGGCAACACCCACCCGAAACTCGTGGGCCGCATCGTCGAGCACTGCCTGCAGGCCGGGGCGAAGGAAGTTGCCGTCTTCGACCATACCTGCGACCCCTGGAAGCAATGCTACAAAAACAGCGGCATCGAGCGGGCGGTGAAGGATGCCGGCGGCAAAATCGTCTCCGGCGACAGCGAGGGCTATTACCGGAAGGTCGCAGTGCCGAAGGGCAGGCGGCTCACCGAGACCAAGGTGCACGAACTCCTGCTGGGGGCGGACGTGTTCATCAACGTGCCCGTCTTGAAGCATCACAGCTCGTCCATGGTGACCATCGGCATGAAGAACCTGATGGGCGTGGTGTGGGATCGCGGCTACTGGCACCGCAACGACCTGCACCAGTGCATCGCCGACTTCGCCTCCTACCGCAGGCCCACGCTCACGGTGGTCGATGCCTACAACGTGATGAAGCAGAACGGCCCGCGGGGGGTCTCCGCCGCCGATGTGGTGCAGATGAAATCGCTGATCATCTCCCCGGATATGGTGGCCGCCGACGCCGCCGCGGCGAAGCTCTTCGGCCTCGAGCCGGCCGACATCCCCCACATTCAGCTGGCGGCGGAGATGCAGCTTGGCCGCATGGACCTGAACGGCCTGGCGATCGACCGTATCAAGCTCTGACCCTATGCGGCTTCACCCCCTGAAATCCCTGCGCGTAGGCTTATCGGTTGCCTTCTTCGCCCTGATCGCCCTGCTGTTTCTTGACCTGCACAACGTCCTCGCCCCGGCCCTGGCCGGGGACGTGCTGTACCTGCAGTTCGTCCCCTCGCTCGTCAGGTTCATGGAGGGCGCGACCCTCGGGGCGGCGGGCTGCATCGTCATCGTCGTCCTGACCCTGCTCTCTGGCCGCGTCTACTGTTCGACCATCTGCCCCCTGGGCACGCTCCAGGATATGGTCGGCTTCGTGGCCCGGAAGAGAGGGAAGCGGCGCGGCTTTCGCTTCTCCGAGCCGAAGGATCTCCTCCGGTATGCCGTTCTTGCATCGACGACCCTGCTGCTGGTCGCCGGCAGCGGCTTTCTGCTCAACCTCCTCGATCCCTTCAGCGTCTTCGGCCGGATATTCACCAACCTCGTCCGCCCCGTGGTCCTGCTGGTGAACAATGCGGCCGCGATCGCCCTCGAACAGCTGGGCGTGTACGCGCTGCCCCGCGAGCGCTGGGCGGCGATCGCCTGGCTCTCAGCCGGCGTATCCACGGCCATGCTTGGTCTGGTCGCCTGGCTTGCCGCCACGCGGGGCCGCCTGTACTGCAATACCGCCTGCCCACTGGGCGCCCTGCTCGGCCTGCTCTCCAGGGTCTCCTTTGTGCGGATCGGCATCGATCCGGAAAGCTGCAAGGACTGCCGGCGGTGCGAAGGCGCCTGCAAGGCGGGCTGCATCGATCTCGGTAAAAAACGGGTGGACTTCAGCCGCTGCGTCGGCTGCTGCAACTGCCTGTCGGTCTGCCCGCGGCAAGGAATACGCCTCGAGTTCAGGTGGCGCAGGCGCGCCCCCGCGCCGCGACCGGATTCCGGGCGGCGGGGTTTTCTGCTCAACTCGGGGCTGTACCTGCTGAGCTTCACCGGCATTCCCGAGGAGACGATGAGGATCATCAGGAGCCGTCCGACCACGGTCCCGGTGCGGGTAACGAGCCATGTCTCGCCGCCGGGCTCCGGCAGCATCGCCCGGTTCACCGCCACCTGCACGGCCTGCCATCTCTGCGTGAGCGCCTGCCCGTCGCGGGTGCTGGTGCCCTCGTTTCTGGAGTTCGGCTTCCTCGGCATGATGCAGCCGCGGATGGACTACCGCGCCGGCTACTGCAACTACGAATGCGCGGCCTGCCTGGAGATCTGCCCCACCGGGGCCATTTTGCCGCTGACCAGGCAAGAGAAGAAGCTCACCCAGCTCGGCGTCGCCAAGTTCATCAAGGAAAACTGCGTGGTCCTTACGGACAACACGGTCTGCGGCGCCTGCTCGGAGCACTGCCCGACCAAGGCGGTCAGCATGGTGCCGTATCCCAATCCGGCGAACAAACCGTTGACCATCCCGGAGGTGAAGCAGGATTACTGCATCGGCTGCGGCGCCTGCGAACACGCCTGCCCCACCAGGCCCTACCGGGCGATCTTCGTCGACGGCAATCCGGTGCACAGGCCGGCGAAGCAGCCGGTGGTGCAGCTGCTCGACGTGCGGGTCGATGACAGCGGGGAGTTCCCGTTCTGACAGGGCAACATAGGTGCCTTCCTTGCAGGTGCGGCAAGTTGGGTGCATTGCATGCACCTGGTGCACGGAGTGCACCCTGCCTGAACGCTCTCTGCATGCCCTGCCGGGGCCCCGGCTACTGCCGGGCCTTGTTGATATCGGCGATGATCCTGGCCTTGTTCGGCAGGATGGCGCCGGAGCACAGCGGCCTGTTCCTGTTCTGCTTCTGTTCGCAGATCTCGATCAGGTCGTAGGCCTGGAAGGGGTTGAAGGTGAAATCCAGGCTGCCGCTCTTCGGCCCCTGCCCCCCGCCGGGTCCGCCCGCCTGGCCGCCCGATTTTTTCGCCTTGCGCACCGCCTCGACGATGCACTGCTCCCGCTCGGCCTGCTTGAGGTCGGGCCGCATGCAGCCCTGGACGACCCCCAGGCAGATCTCCGTCTCCTGCCTGGAGAAATTGAACCGGGGATTTTGGCAGGCCATCCGGGGATTGGCGCTGTTCTCGATTTCCATGGTCTGACGGACGACATTGGCCGCCGCCGACATGGACGGAGACAGCAGCAGAAGGACGGAAAGGGTAACGGAAAAAATTTTCATGGGGGCTAACAGA
>OBJA01001536.1_pt1 | contig 15575 bp, 8 predicted proteins | sample 1519751 | NCBI WGS metagenome assembly OBJA01 (sample SAMEA3881238, study PRJEB22517) | soil metagenome | biome: lake sediment; feature: soda lake sediment; material: sediment, water from around vicinity | place: India | collected 2013-12-23 | depth 3 m | reverse complement strand
TTGGGCTCCGGTTGAGTTGATGCGTGCCGGAGCGGTATTACATGCGCGGGGGTTGTTAAACAGTCAGGTCATTCAACACAACCTGGACTGGGTCTGGCCATATTGGGCAGAACGTCAGTTCGATCCACAGGATCAATCCTTTGTTCCGAGGGCTTTTTCTGTAACACAGATCAATTTGACTCATCGCAACTGGACCGCAACCGGCATTCCCGGTTATGAAGAGATGCCGGTGGTTGATCCTGCCGGGCTGGTCATGCCCTTTTATGACAGTTGGTCGATTGATGGATGGGTTGTAACGCACGATGGAGATCAGCTGATTCCATCCCGCCTGCAAAATCTTGACCAAAGCATAACCACAAAAGATTCTGTTGTTATCACCACCGAGGCACAGCATGATTCTATCCACTATCGCTCTCGTGTGGAAACGGTTCTTCAAAACGGCATCCCTGCCTGCCGCATCGATTTCTCCGGGGTGGCCCCTACTGAAGGGTATCTGGTGGTTGCACTTCGGCCGTATAATCCTGAAGGGGTGAGTTTCATTCACGAAATCTCCCTGTTGCATGCGGGAGATGGGTGGAAAGTCGATAGGAAACACTTTGTTTTTTTTACCTGTAAGCCTGATATGTATCGTTTCTCAAATTACCATAATGGTGATGTATACCATTGGGTACTCTCTTCATCTGCTCCCAAAGCAACAAAGGTGACCTGTGATGTCGGGATGGCGACGGCGCTTGCCGCTTACAGGATAGAACCTGGCCGGCAGAGCACTGTTACCATACACATTCCCCTGGAGCCGGGAAAGAATCTCAAAAAACCTCTGTTTAAACCATCCGTTTCCTCTCTGCAGCTGTGGGATGAAAGCCTCAGGAACTGTTGTCGAGTGCGTATCCCCTACAAGCGCTTTCAGGACCTCTATGAAATTGCTGTGCGAACGTTGCTGCTGCATTCACCAGTAGAATGCTTTGCCGGCCCGTATACCTATAAGAGGTTCTGGTTTCGCGATGCGGCATTTATTGTGCATGCGCTACTGTGTGCAGGACAGGTGTCAAAGGCCGAGCGCATTATCAATCATTTCTTTACCAGGCAGACTTCCGATGGTTATTTCCTCTCCCAGGAGGGAGAGTGGGATTCTAACGGGGAGGCACTCTGGGCAATGCAGCGATTTTGTGCCATGAGCGGAAAGAGCGTCCCGCGCGCCTGGAAAGAAGCCATTGAAAAGGGGGCTTCCTGGATAATCAAAAAGAGAAATCCAGTTGAAATGGATACAATTTATGCCGGTTTGTTTCCGGCTGGATTCAGCGCAGAGCACCTTGGTCCCAACGATTTTTATTACTGGGATAATTTCTGGGGCGCTGCAGGCCTGCATTGTGCATCATGGATGTTGGCACGATTAGGAGAAAAAAATAAAGCAATGATTATCGGGCAGGAGGCCGACTCGTTTCTTGTGTCAATAGATGAGAGTCTCAGAAAAGTGGCTGGACCGATGCGTCGGCCGATAATGCCTGCATCTCCCTTTCGCAGGCCTGATAGTGGTGCTGTGGGGTCACTTGCCGCAGGGTATCCATTGCAACTCTGGGAAAGTGATGATGAGCGTCTTTATCTTACAGCTGAGTACTTATATGAAAACTGTCTGGTTGACAATGCCTTTTATCATGATATCAGCCACTCTGGAATAAATCCCTACCTGACTCTGCATATTGCAGAAGTCCTGATGAGAAGAGGAGATGTACGATTTAAAAACCTGATGGAGACAATTGCTTCACTTGCCTCACCAACGGGGCAATGGCCCGAAGCGATGCATCCTCTGCTTAAGACAGGGTGTATGGGAGATGGACAGCATGTCTGGGCTGCTGCAGAGTGGATTATAATGCTCAGAAACTGCTTTATAAGAGAAGAACCCTCACGGAAAGCACTGGTCTTGTGTTCTGGTATGCATGAAGAGATACTGAGTTCTGTGGAGGATATGGAGATCGGACTGGCTTTGACGCTTTACGGCCCGATATCACTCACCATCTCTGTGCGCAATAATCATTGCACAATAAGATGGCAGGGAGCATGGTATGAGGGCCAGGAACCCTCAATCGAGATTGCGTTTCCCGGACAAAAGACAGTCTCAATTGAACAGGGAGTGACACACTACCAGTGCGCCCCGGGCGGTACATCGTCATGAACATTCTCATGATGACAAATACCTATCTACCCTTCATCGGGGGGGTTGAACGATCGGTCCAGATATTTTCCAATGAATTCAGGCGGATGGGGCACAGGGTGTTGATCGTTGCCCCCAGTTTTGCCGATGTCCCGGAGCAGGAGCTCGATGTAATCAGGGTTCCTGCCCTGCAGAGATTTAATGGCACCGACTTCTCCGTGCAACTCCCTATCCCTGGGATCTTAAGCAATACTCTCAAGCAGTTCAGACCTGACATCGTTCATTCGCATCACCCCTTTATGATAGGGGATTCGGCATTGCGGGTTGCTGCTCAGTTTAAGACTCCCATTGTTTTTACATTTCATACTTACTATGAGCGCTATACTCATTACGTACCCGGTGATTCACCGGCGTTGAAACGGTTTGTTTCTGCACTGGCTACTGGTTATGCCAATCTGTGTGATCATGTGTTTGCCCCCAGTCACGATGTGGCTCAGGAACTTCGGCGCCGTGGGGTTGTGAGCGCAATCGATGTTGTTCCAACCGGAATTGAACTGAATACATTTGCTCATGGGAATGGTAGAGAATTCAGGGAACGGTTTGGCATTCCTCTAGATGCATTTGTGGTGGGGTTTGTGAGCCGTATAGCCCCGGAGAAGAATGTCGCATTTCTGACAGAAGCCGTAAAGTGGTTTTTATCTCAGCACCAGAATGCCTGTTTTCTGCTTATCGGGGATGGCCCGTTGATGGAAAAAGTGAAGGGTGAATTCAGTGAAGAGGTGGTGCAAAAAAGGTTTTTTCATACAGGGACACTGATTGCACAGTCATTGGTGGATGCCTACCATGCCATGGATGTCTTCGTGTTTGCTTCACAAACTGAAACTCAGGGGCTGGTTGTAACCGAAGCCATGGCAGCTGGTTTACCGGTGGTGGCACTCAGGGGGCCCGGGATCGGTGAGGTTGTACAGGAGCAGCAAAACGGGAGGCTGGTAGAACTCGAAGAGGTGGAAGTGTTCGGGAAGGCTTTGGAGTGGGTCGCAGGACTGAGTCCACAGAAACTGTATGCAGTGAAGAACAGTGCCCGTCATTCGGTGATGCATTTCTCTCAGGAGGTCTGTGCAGCTCGGGCATTGATGATTTACGAAACACTACTGAGTAGAAAATATATGGTCAGGGATCACGTGGACAGTGCGTGGGAAAAGGCAAAACGGATGATAAAAGCTGAGCTGGAGCTCCTGAAGAATATGACACGGGCTACAGGTGCAGCTATAGGTAATGCTTCTGAACAAGAATAGTGCTATTCCTCTGTAGCGGTTTATTACATGGCAGCTGAAATTTCAAACAAAGGAGCTGCATTGTGAAAGCGTTCTGGATTAAACCTGTAAAAAAAAACAGTTCCGGGCAGAAGAAAGATTATCTCCGAATGCTCTCGGCAAAGCCCGAAAAAAGTGGAACAGATACATTCCAGGAACTGGGGGCAGATGAATTGCGGAGCCGTTGTGATCCGTCAATGTTCGATTTTCAGACCACTAAAGAAGTTCAGGGCGATGATTTTACCATCGGGCAGGAACGGGCTTTAAAGTCGATTAATTTTGGACTACATATAAAGAGTAAAGGTTTTAACATATACGTTTCCGGCTTACCCGGAACAGGCAGAAGCTCTGCTATTTTCAATGCTGTTCATCGGATCGCGCAAGATGAACCTGTTCCTGATGATATCTGTTGCTTATTCAACTTTAAAAACCCTGGTTCACCCAGGTTAGTAACCTTGCCAGCCGGTTACGGTCAGCAGTTCAGGGCTGACATGCAGGAGCTGGTGAGGAATCTGGAGATTGAAATTGACAATGCGTTTTCCGGTGAAGCCTATGAACGTCACAACCGGGAAATCATGGATGAGCTGGACAATGAAAAAGATATGCTTAACGAAGAGATACAGAACTATGCAGAATCAAAAGACAGTGAGCTCAAAGAGATGATGAGCGGCGTTGCGGTTGTACCACGCTATGATGGAAAAGCGATTAGCGAGGAGGACTATGACAAGCTCCCCAGAGAGGAAAAAGAGAGCATCAGGCAGGTACAACGGGAGGTCGGTGATAAACTCTATGCCGCATCCCGCACAATCCGGCAGCATCAAAAGCAGATTGAAGCAGATCTGCAGGAGTTCGACAGAAGGGTAATCCTGCAGGCAATCGGCTCACTACTAGAGCAGATGCGTGTCAAATACGGGGTGTATGGTGATATTACAGAGTATCTTGAAGAGTTGCGTAATGATATTCTGCAGAATGGCAATCTGTTTAAAAAAGAGGAAAAAGACGATGAGCTTTTCGCTGCTCCGCAACCCGATAGGGAACTGATACTGGACCGCTACATGGTACACGTACTGATAGACAACACAGATCTCTCAGGTGCCCCGGTCATCTACGAACAGAACCCTACCTATTACAATCTCTCCGGCAGCATCGAGTACAAGGTGCAAATGGGTGCTTTTGTGACCGATCATACGATGCTGCGCCCTGGGGCAGTGCATCGGGCAAATGGTGGCTACCTTATCATCGAAGCGCAGCAGATCCTCAGCGATCCGGTCGCCTGGGACACGCTGAAAAAAATCCTGCGTTACGGAGAAGTGAAAACAGAGAACATCGCAGAACGATACGGCCTTATGCCCACTGCAGGGCTTAAACCACAACCCCTTGCCGTTTCTCTCAAAGTCATTCTGGTTGGTAATCCACTTATCTATCAGCTCCTTTATTCTTACGATGAAGAGTTTGTCAAAATATTTAAAGTTAAAGCTGATTTTGATGACTCGCTTAATAAGTCGGGGACATCGATCCGCCAGTATGTTTCGCTTATCGCGCGGATATGTAATGAGGAAAAACTCAGGCATTGCAGTTCTGAGGCCGTTGCAATGATAATCGACTACAGCTCACGCCTCGCCGAGCATAAGCAAAAACTCAGTGCACAGTTCATGGATACGATCGATCTTCTGCGGGAGGCTGATTACTGGGCATCGATCAGAGATTGTGGGACCATCGAAGCCATTCATGTAAAAGAGGCTTTTGAGGAACGGTGCTACCGATCCAACACCTTTGAAGAGAAAATTCAGGAGCTCATCGAAGAGAACACGATCATTATCGATACCAAAGGAGTTGAGGTTGGCCAGGTTAATGGGGTGTCGGTAATCGATCTGGGAGATTACCTCTTCGGCAAGCCATCCCGAATCACCGCCAAAACATTCATCGGTCCGGGAAATATCATCAACATCGAACGGGAAGCCGAAATGAGTGGAAGAATCCATTCCAAAGGGGTGTTGATTCTCAGTGGGTATCTGGGGCAGACCTATGCTCAGGACAAGCCGCTTGCAATGTCTGCAAGTATCTGTTTTGAGCAACACTATGAAGAGATCGAGGGTGATAGTGCATCGAGTGCAGAGCTCTATTGCCTGCTCTCAAGTCTCTCCGGTCTTCCCTTGCGTCAGGACCTTGCAGTTACCGGGTCAGTGGATCAGCGGGGGAAAATCCAGCCTGTCGGCGGAATAAATCAGAAAATCGAGGGCTTTTTCAAGACATGCAAATTGAAAGGGTTCACTGGAACCCAGGGGGTTCTCATTCCCCGGTCCAATATTAAGCATCTGATGCTCAGCGATGAGGTGGTAAAAGGGGTACGTGATGGGCTGTTTCATATCTATTCTGTATGCACGATCGATGAGGGGTTGAGAATCCTGACTGGGATTGAACCAGGAGTGCCTAGGGAGGATGGAACTTTCCCGGAGGGGTCGGTACACTCTCTGGTCAATCAAAAATTGAGAAAGTTCGCATCGGTGGTTATTAACTTTGAACGAGAAGGAAAAGAGTAACTCTGAGATGCAACAATGGATCTGAAAAGAATCGGCATTCTGAAATATGGGATCTCTGAAATTCGCATCGACCGAAGCTGGGGGATTGTAGCTGTTTTCAGTACCCTGACACTGGCTACGGGGGTTTTCCCCTATTATTACAAACACCTTCCCCGTTTAGCTTACTGGTGGATGGGGGGAGCAGCGACAGTAGGCCTCTTTTTCTCTGTACTCTTCCACGAACTCTCCCATCTCTTCATTGGGCACTTCAGTACTGTTTTGATTGCCAACAGCCGGCTTTACCTCTTTGGTGGAATAGCTGAATCTGAGAGCGAATCCTTGAGCTTGAGAGATGAAATCGCCTTTTCCCTGGCAGGGCCGGCTGCAAATTTCATCCTGTTCCTCCTTTTTCACATGTTTCTGATTATGGGAAAGGAATCAGCAGCACCGCTGGAAGTGCTTGGGGTACTAGATTTCCTAAGCATGGTTAACATCACCATCGCCGTTTTCAACCTTCTGCCCGCATATCCTCTGGATGGCGGAAGGGTAGTGAAAAAAATTCTGAGGATGTACAATTATCCATCCCGGAAGGCATCTTCAATTAGTTCTAAAATGGGATCGGTATTTGGTTTGCTACTAATCCTAATCGGTATCATGTTGATGGTGAGAGGTGTTTTTATAGGCGGAATCTGGTGGATCCTTATCGGATCATTTCTTCAAAGCGCTGCTTTGTACTCTCATAAAAAATTCAAGATCCGGGAGAGTCTAGAGGGAGAGATGGTGAGCCGGGTTATGACCGAGAATCCGGTGATCATTTCACCATCTCTGAGTATCACCAGATTTGTACATGACTATCTCTACAGGTATCATTTCAAACTCTTTCCCGTTGTTGCAAATGGGGGAAGGCTCCTTGGGGGCTTGAATGCAGCTGCCGTTTTTAAAATTCCCAAAGAGGAATGGGATTGCTACACCATCGCTCAGCTTTTAAATGACCAGGCTTTCCCTCAAAACTATGTGCTTGAGGAAACGGAAACAATCAAAGTATTTGCCGAAATGTATAGAACAGGACAGAGCAGAATGATAGTGGTCGATGGGAGTGGTATGCTGGTGGGGATTGTTGTTCTCAAAGATATCCTCTCGTTTCTCTCAGGAAGGCTGCTACTGAGGTGAAAACATTGTCTGTCAAGTAGTCGTTGCCTGCGCCATTGAGCAGGTGTCTGCAGCATGTATGTTTCTCGGGGGAGGGGGGTAATGTGTACAGGTGTGAAGAATTCATCCTGGTGAGATATTGTGGTTTAAGCGATTAAAAAATGATAAAAACAAACAGTCGACCAGAATGCGTTTTACGGGGCACAAGCATTTCGCCTGGTATTGCCTTTGGGCATGCCTATATCTATACAGATATTCTGTTGCGTGATCATGAATTCTATTCTATTAAACCAACAGATTTTAATGAGGAGTACAGAAGAATAGAGCAGGCTGTAGCAGATGTGATCGGAGACCTGCGGGCATCTGCTATTCGGATTGAAAAAGAGCTCAATTCTCAGATCGCCGGTATTTTCCTGTCGCAGATTGAACTGTTGAATGATCCTGAATTGATAAGAGATCTCAAGGCCGAAATGGAAAACTGCTTTGTTAATGCTGAGCAGATTATTAAGAGAGTGTTTCGAAAATGGGAACTGCGGTTCAGGCAGGTTGAGGATGAGGTTATTAGTTCACGGGCTGATGATCTGGTAGATTTGAGTCGCAGGATGATAAAAGCACTGACTGGAATTCATGCACACACACTTGAGCATCTTCCTGCTGACACCATTATTATTGCCAAACGATTATTACCTTCAGACACTGTGTTTTTATCAAGAAAATCGGCTCGTGGCATTATAACTGAATACGGTGGCCCGGCATCACATACGGCGCTTTTGACACGCGAATTAGGTATCCCCTCAATAGGGCGGATTGCAAATGTTCTTGAGCTGATCCATGTTGGTGATCTGCTAATTGTCGATGGGTCAGGTGGAAGCCTTGTTATTAATCCGGATAGTCGAACTAAAAAGCAGTTTATGAGAAAGATGCGTGAGCATGCCTCCTTTTTAGGGCTAGCTCGACGTGAATCTGCATCCAGAGCTATTCGCCCTGATGGCAGAATTGTTGAGGTGATGGCAAATGTGAGTTGTCGCAAGGATGTTGAGTTTTCTTTGAAAAACGGGGCTGATGGAATAGGACTTTTCAGGGTAGAAAATATCTACTTGTCAAGAAAACTGCCTCCCACCAATAAAGAACTCAGGGAGGAGATAGAGCAGGTAATCACTCCTGCCAAAGATAAACCAGTTACGATCCGCCTTCTTGATGTTGGTGGAGACAAGAGACTTACCTACCTGAATGCGCCCTCTTTTGATGATTCATTTCTGGGAAGAAGGGGAATTCGCTTTCTTCTGGAATACCCAGAGCTTCTCTATACCCAGTTTAATGCCTTAATCAAATTGGCCGATTCCTTTAACATCAGAATACTTGTGCCCATGGTTACATTTGCCCGGGAGATGGAATTGGTGCGGGAAATTTTCACCGAAATACTGGGTCGTGAGGGCAACGCTACAAAGATTCCTTTAGGAGCAATGATTGAAACTCCAGCTGCTGCACTTTGTGTTGAAGAGATCGTTCCTATGGTTGATTTCCTGAGTATCGGGACAAATGATCTTGCCCAATATACACTTGCTGCAGGACGGGAAAACCATACCGTTGTAAACTATTTTATAGATAATCACCCTGCAATTTTCAAGCTTATCTCCATGGTTATGGAGAGAGCTGGAGCTAAGCCGGTTTCACTTTGTGGTGAACTGGCATCTAAAATTTCCTGCATCCCCGAGATATTGAAGACCGGCTTGGAATCGCTGAGTGTAGCTCCCTCATTTGTTCCGATCGTCAAAGAAGCAATCCGCCAGACCTGAAATGCAGGTCAAAAGAAAGCTTCAGGTGATATCGGGTATTGTCTGAACTAAAAGAGGGTGGCGATGCTGGTAGCGGGTTGTTTTGCGTTTAGTATCGATGTCGGTGAAAACAGTGCGTGCCTGTGCTGGAGTCAGCCCGGTTGCACTGCAAACGCTCTCCGGACACAATCCATTGTTTCTGGCATACAGGCAAAGATCCATTTTGTCGTAGGGTAAAGAAAAATAAAACTCCTCCTGTGATTGCTCCATGGGGTAGGTGTCGGTAGTTGGTGGTCGCCAACGGATCTCTTCGGGGACTCCCAGGTAAGCGGCAAGTGCATAAACCTGAGTTTTATAGAGGTGTGCAATAGGTTTGAGGTCCGCGCTTCCATCTCCGGCTTTGACAAAGAATCCCTGATCAAACTCCAGCCTGTTTGGGCTTCCGACTACAGCATAGTTGTATCGATCCGCATAGTAGTATTCGATCATTTTGCGCGAACGCTGTTTGAAATTGGTGGCTGCGACTAGTTGCAGATACGCTTCGTGGGTCATTCGCTTCTTGTACGTAGTACCATCGGCTCTTTTAACGATGAGGCTAAAAATGCGATATTGCACGCTATTCTGTGCCGGTAACACAATTTTAAACTGATCTCCAGGCATGTATTGGGGAATAAGCGACTGGATTGCTTCATTCTGGCGCTCATAACAGCCGGTTGCCTCTAAAACTGGCGTAATATCATGTTTCAATGCCTTTATATTAAGAGCGCTGGCAATAAGGAGCCCCAGTCGGGTCGTATCCGATGAAGAGTGGCGTTCAGGCATGAGCAGTCCGATTACTCGCTCCGGCCCTAGTGCCTTGACACATAAAGCAGCTGTAACACTACTGTCGATACCACCGGAAAGGGCAATCACTGCACCCCGGCGTCTTAGGTCACTTACCAGGGTTTCTTTTATAAATGTAGTTATTCGTTCTGTCTCCTCTTCTGCATTGATAGCAAGATGATCCAGAGAGATTTGGTTAACACGCACAGCTCTGTTCCCTCTATCATTATCAGAATGCATGGGTATCTCCTTTTAAGCTATGGCCCACTTTCTTTTTCCTGATGAAGGCAGTTATATTATTGACACTGTCGAGGTTTTCAGGAATCAGATCATCATCATTTATATTTATTCCGAATGTCTGCTGAATGAATGCAACCATTTCAAGGACACCGGTCGAGTCGATGATACCTTTTTCCATAAATGAATCATCATTACTGAACTTGACCATGTTTGAACTCATGAGAAAGTTGCTTTTTACGAATTCTGTGATTGACTTCTGAACTTCTGAATCTGTATCAAACATCTTTTTCTCCTTGTAATTAGACCATTTGGATCTTTTCTCATTTTAAGTCTGGCAGGTCTCCTCTTCAATAAGTATGGTTCAAATTGTATGCCACCATAGTCATTTGTACTTATCCCCGGAGGCTTTTGAGATAACTCAGATATGCTTTATTACAGCTGACCCACTTCTTCACTATCGTTTTTCCAGATATTTTCATGATTGCAGGGAAAAATGAGTGAAAGGAGAATCGGGGCAAAAATTTTTGGCCAAACTGACGAACAATATTAATTGTTGTCCTCAGGGCATCTCTGGCAGCATTCGTATAAGAGTAGAACGATTTGAAGCAGTCGATCATTCCGTGCTGGAGTTCTGCCGGTGTCATCTGCAGTGGCTTGAACACTACATGCAGCCCATCGTAGAGACTCCAGTTCTTATGAAGTAATCTTCCCTGCTCTTCAAGCTCCTGGTACGTTTCTGTTCCAGGAAGCGGTGTGAGAACGCTGTATTGCACGTAGTTAAGACGGCTTTTTTTACAAAAAATGGAAGTGGCTTTGAATATATCTTTTGTATCGGGATCATTTCCCAGCATAAACATTCCATGTACCTGTATTCCATTGCTCTTAAATGTTTTTATTGCTTTTTGAATGTCGCTGAGTCCCTGATGCTTCTGCATTTTCTGAAGGCTGCCGGGGTTAATGGATTCCAGACCGATATACACAATGCCACATCCGGCAGCTCGCATTTTTCTTATCATTTCAGGATCTCTGGCTGCATCAACCCTGACCTGTGCCGTCCAGGGGCGTTTGAGGTTGTATCTAAGCATCTCATCGAGGAGCTCATGGGTGCGCTTGGGGATTGCCGCAAAGTTATCATCCACAAAGAAAATCCATCCATTGTTGTATCTGGAAATCTCTTCTATGACTCGCTCGGTGCTCTGGGTCCGGTAGGTTTTACCAAACATTTTGGTTACAGAGCAGAAGTTGCAATCGAAGGGGCACCCTCTGGAGGTCATTACCGGCCAGATACGCATTTTATGGCTATTCTTAACAAGTGAAAAGTCGGGAATCGATGCCTCATCAAGGTTTTTAAGCTGTGATCCATGTACTAAACTATCGGTGATTTTACCATTGAGGATAGATAAAAATACAGATTCCGCTTCACCACAGATTACCTGATCGAAATCGGGACCTGGATCTTGGGGGAGCATACTTGCATGAATCCCTCCAATGAGAACACGGCTTTTGAGACCGTTGCCACGGAGTTTTCGATACCGGCTTGCGATCTCCTTTCCCCTGTTGATCGTTGCGGTAATGCAGCTCAGACAGAGAATATCTGCCTTAAGAAGCTCAGTTTCGGAAACCGCTCGATTTACCATGTTTTCATTCACAACGGCCACCTCAAAGCCATCTCTTTTTGCCATGGTTGCTAACTGAACTGGTCCTAATAACGGTATAGACATAAATTTGGCAAAAACATTGGATGGTGCACCCGCCGGTTCGACAAAAAGCACTTTGCCTTTCATGATACACTCCTTCAGTTTTCTGTTTGTGCTCTATTTGCAATAATCATTCCACCGTTTAAGGGAAGAAGTTAACCGTGTGGAACATCTCTTGCATATTCAGGTAACTTGGGGTGGGTTGAAACCTTTTCCGGGTGTACTCAGATCTAAGGGGGGGGGCATCTCCTGCAATGAATGGTAAGGGTCCTGGAGGAATGATTAGTGTTTGTTGCCAGGTACGTTCGGACCCGGGATTCTCATTTTAGGAATGGGCTGGATTACAAGTATGCTCTAGAATGTATGCACCAGAGCTTAAAAGCACAGGATAAACTATGGGCTACGAACGAAACATCTACTCTTTAGGTGAAACACACATCGAAGAGGAGCATCTGTGGTATAAAGATGCAATAATCTATGAAGTGCATGTGCGGGCATTCCGGGACAGCAATGGAGATGGTATCGGTGATTTCAGAGGTTTAACAGAAAAACTTGACTATCTTCAACAGCTTGGAGTCACGGCAATCTGGCTTCTGCCGTTTTATCCTTCACCTTTGCGAGACGATGGCTACGACATAGCCGATTATCTGAACATTCATCCCGATTATGGTAATCTCAAGGACTTTCGGGAGTTTCTCAGGGCTGCACATCGTCGGGGCCTGAAGGTTATCGCTGAGCTGGTGCTTAATCATACCTCCTCAGACCATCTGTGGTTTCAGCGTTCAAGAAGAGCTGGGCCAGGCTCAAAAGCACGCGATATGTATGTGTGGAGTAAGGATCCGGAAAAATATAAAGACGCCCGTATCATATTCAAAGATTTCGAATCATCAAATTGGAGCTGGGACCAGCTTGCACAAGCCTATTTCTGGCATCGATTCTATTCGCATCAGCCTGATTTGAATTTCGATAATCCCAATGTCCACAAAAGTCTTCTGAGGGTTATTGACTTCTGGCTCTCCATGGGTGTTGATGGCGTGAGGCTTGATGCGGTGCCGTATCTATACGAAAGGGAAGGAACTAATTGTGAGAATCTCCCCGAAACACACGTTTTTTTGAAAAAACTCAGAGCGCATGTAGATGCGCATTTTCGCAATAAAATGCTTCTTGCAGAAGCCAATCAGTGGCCTGAAGATGCGGTGGCTTATTTCGGCGATGGGGATGAATGTCATATGTCATTTCATTTTCCACTCATGCCACGCATGTTTATGGCTATACAAATGGAGGATAACTTTCCCATTATCGACATCCTTAAATCTACTCCGCAAATACCTCCTATCTGTCAGTGGGCAACATTTTTACGTAATCACGACGAACTCACCCTTGAGATGGTGACCGATGAAGAACGGGACTATATGTACCGGGTGTATGCAAAAGATATAAGGGCAAAAATCAATCTCGGTATTCGCAGACGGCTTGCACCATTGCTGTCCAATGATCGCCGTAAGATGGAACTGATGAACATTTTACTATTTTCTCTCCCAGGAACGCCGATCATCTATTATGGCGATGAGATCGGAATGGGGGATAATTACTATCTGGGGGACCGCAATGGAGTCAGAACTCCCATGCAGTGGGGACCCGATCGCAATGCCGGGTTTTCTGATGCAAATCCGCATAAGCTATACTTGCCTGTAATTATCGATCCGGAGTATCACTTTGAAACACTTAACGTTCGTAATCAGGAATCCAGCTTTTCATCATTACTGTGGTGGATGCGGGGGATTATTGCGATGCGCAAACGGTTTCGGGCATTCAGCAGAGGCATCTTTGAACTGATCTCATCCGATAACCCCAAAGTGTTAACCTTCAGCAGACAGCATGAAGATGAGGTAATCCTTGTTGTTGTCAATTTGTCACGGTTCAGCCAGGTCGTGCACATCGATATGCCTCATTTCAGCGGACTTGTTCCTGAAGAAGTTTTTGGTAGAACGATATTTCCAATCATAAAAGAAACTGCATACATGATGACTCTGGGGCCCTACGACTATTTCTGGCTCCTGCTCGGTAAAAACAGGGAGGAAATCGGTATTGCAGAGGAGCGTGTACCATCGATGAAACTCAAAAAAAGCTGGGAAATGGTGTTCTCTGGCAAACCACGTCAGACTCTGGAAGAAAAACTGCTTCCCCGGTATCTGGTTCGATGCAGATGGTTTGGTTCTAAAATGAGGCGCATCAATCGAACGCAAATAATGGAAGATATTCCGTTGCAGGGAGATGTATATCGGGCCCATTTGCTGGTGATTAAAGTCAGCTACACTGAGGGCAACGAGGAACTGTACCTTCTGCCAGTCTCTTTCACCACAAAACATGCCCCGGTTATCGAGGAATTCCCGCAATCTGTCATTGCCGATATCTGTGTCGATGAGCAGGAAGGCATGGTGTATGATGGGACCTACGATGAATCGATGCACAAAAACTTCCTCGAGGTGATTTCAGGAAAGAAACGTATCCGCGGCTTGAATGGTGAACTGCAGGGGATTGCTGGAAGAGACTTTAAATCTATCATAGATAAAGTTCATCAACCACTATCTACCCGGCCTTTAAAAGTAGAGCAGAGCAACTCGGCGATTCTCTTCGATGAACTCCTTTTCCTCAAGCTTTACCGTCGCATAGAGGAAGGGGTCAACCCTGAATTGGAGATCCTGCGGTTTCTTTCGGATGAGGCCACATTTGCTCATATACCACCATTTGCCGGAGCGATTGAATACAGAACGGTAAAAGGGGTATCTCATACCATCGCTATAATGCAGGGGTATGTCGATAATAGTGGCGATGCCTGGACATATACCAAAGGTGTTGTCGCCCGCTATTTCGAACAGATCCTTGCCAAGGGGGGAGAGCAATCTGGTATTCCCCAGCAATATCCACCACTGATCTCTTTAAAGATCAAAGATATACCCGTTCCCTTTCAAACGCTCATTGGAGAGTTGTTCCTGGAAATGATTTCCCTGCTGGGAAAGAGAACTGCTGAACTGCACCTTGCACTCAGTCGGGGAGATACAAATTCTGAGTTCTGTCCAGAGCCCTTTTCTCAATTATACCAGCGCTCCCTTTTCCAATCGATGCAGGGGCTCACGCAACGCACCTTTCAACTCCTGAACAAGAAAATCGAACAGGTTCCTGTTGAATTCAGAAGTGAAGCAGAACAGGTTTTGGGCATGGAAAAACGAATCCTCGATACATTACGCCGGATCATTCAGCGCAAGATTACCTCAATGAAGATACGAACACATGGGGATTATCATCTAGGCCAGGTATTGTACACCGGGAAAGATTTTGTAATCATGGATTTCGAAGGGGAACCCGCTCGGGCACTGAGTGAACGCAAGCTGAAAAGGTCACCGTTTCGTGATGTGTCAGGTATGGTGCGATCGTTTCACTACGCAGCTCATAGCACACTCTTTATGAACCCTACCTTCAGGGTCTCAGACCTCCCACTGCTTGAACCCTGGATCGAGCCCTGGTATTACTATGTCAGTGGAGTCTTTATCAGTTCATATCTGGAAACTGCCGGAAAAGCACCGTTTGTTCCAGATACTACCGAAGAAATAATGATACTTTTGCAAACATTTCTCCTTGAAAAAGCAATTTATGAGCTTGGGTATGAAATGAACAACAGGCCTGAATGGGTGATTATCCCATTACGAGGGATTGAGAATCTTATGGAAAGTCTGCCTGTTCGCAAGTAGAAACGAGGGCTGGGATGAAAATCGGATCGCAATATAATGAAGATGGTACGAGCTCATTTACCGTCTGGGCTCCGATGCGCAAATCTGTTTCAGTGAAAACTCTTTTTCCTGAAGAACGCATAATTCCCATGAATAAGGAGCCTATGGGGTACTGGCATATCA
>OBJA01001535.1_pt1 | contig 15578 bp, 17 predicted proteins | sample 1519751 | NCBI WGS metagenome assembly OBJA01 (sample SAMEA3881238, study PRJEB22517) | soil metagenome | biome: lake sediment; feature: soda lake sediment; material: sediment, water from around vicinity | place: India | collected 2013-12-23 | depth 3 m | reverse complement strand
CCCGAGATCCCTCGTCACGCCGCCGCCGTTCAGCTGGAGGGTCATCGTCGCTCCGGACTGCTTGGCGGAAATCGACATCGCCATGTTCCCCTGGACCAGGGGCAGCCCCCCCGGCAAGGTCGCCGACATCATCCCGTTCTGGTCTTCGTAGAACCTCGCGCCCAGGGTCTTGGCCAGGTCCTTGGCCACCAGATCGCGCTGGTCCCTGGCGGTGTTGGCCGACTGGCCGCGGATTTCGATCTGGTAGATGCGGTCGTTGAGGTCGGCCAATTCCTTCAGCTGGGAGTTGACGGCATCGATTTTGGAGAGGATGGTGTTGTTGATGTTCCCCTTGATCGCTTCGAGCTCGTTGACCGCATTGTTGAAGCTGGTCGCCAGCACCTCACCCCGAAGGATGACGTTGTTTCTCTGCACGAGATCGCTCGGGTCGGCGGTCAGCTCCTGGAGAGCGTCGAAAAAGTTGTCAATATTGGTGGAGAGGTTGTCTTCGGTGATGGTAAAGACCCGCTCGAGCTCGGAGAGGGGGCGGGTTATGGCGTCCTGCAGGCCGAAGTCGACCGCTTTCTGCTTGATCTGGCGATCGATGAATACGTCGTAGTCGCGGCTGACGTCGCTCACCTTGACCCCCTGGCCGATGAAAAAATCGCCGAAATTGACCGCCGGATAGGTCTGGAATACCGCCTTCTGCCGGGAATAGCCCTCGGTATTGACGTTCGAGATGTTGTTGCCGACGATCTCGATCGCCTTCTGGTTGACCTCGAGCGATGTCTTGGCTGTGTTGATTGCGCTGAAAAGACCTGCCATATCACACCCTTCCCGAGAGCAGTCGCCCGTTCACCCGGGCAGCGACCGTGTTGCCGTAAGCCGAGTAGGTGGAGGTGACGGTTTTTTGGCCGAAAAATTCCATGGTCTCCCGGATCCAGTCGAGGGTGGATTTGAAGAGAAAGGCATTGCGGCGGTTCTCCGCGCGGATCTGGGCGGCGATTCCCCGGTCTTCCGGGTCGATCACCTTGACGTGGGCCAGCACCTGGACGATCTCTTCCTTGGCGTCCATGGCCTCGATCATTCCTTTCATATCAAGTGCCTTGGCGCACTCCCTCTCCTGGAGGATGAGGTCGCGCAGGCGGATGAGATAGTCGCGGGTGGTCCTGGTTTCCATGTCCTTACCTGTTCTCGACTAAGAATTGCAGCAGCGAGGCGGAGACTTTCCGCAGATCCGGCTGGTAGGAGCCATCCTTGATCTGGGCCTTCAACTCCTGAACCCGGGCGGCCCTCTCGGCTTCACTCCCGGCCTCGGCGCCTTTTGCCTTGTTTACTTCCTGCAGTATCGAAGAGAACTGCACCTTATCGTCTCCGGCTCCTTCAGTTTTCTTGTCGGACTGGACCTTCTGCGGCTTTTTCAAGCTGCCGATCTGGCCGGGTCCGCCGACTCCGAAAAATTCCACGCTCATGACATCACCTTCAGGTTATGATGCCTGGCTGCTGATCCCAGCCCAGTCATCCAGTTTTTTCATGACGGCATCGTAGGTCTTGTAGGAGATCTCGGGAAGCCAGCCGCCGAAGGCATCGTAAGCCTCCCGAAAACCTCTCTCCACCCCGGCCCTGACAGCCTCGATTCGGGACGGATCGCCGCCGGCGATGCCTACCGCCAGATCGAAAATGCGCTGCGAGGTCTTTTCTACCCCGAAATAGCCGTCATCGGCAATGAGATCCTGCGCCGCCTCGGGGGTGAGGGTGCTGATGTCGATCTCGCCGTTGCCGGTGGCGATTCTGAAGTCGATTCCCTGTTCCCTGAAGATGTTGAGCACCAGGCCCCGCAGGAGATCGTACCCATCGTTTTGGCCGCCCTGCAGCGTCATGGAAAGGTCATAGGTGAGCACGGACTCGGCGCTGTAGGTAAGCGATACCCGGTCGGTGCTCATGCTGAAGGCTTCCGTCTGCTTCAGCTGGCCGCTCTGCCGATATGTCAAGATGCTTCCGGCGGGCCAGTTGTTCCGCGCCCTCTCCGGAAGAATTGAACTCATTGAATTTTCGATCATTTTCTGCCTCCTTGCCGAATTTCGGCCTGCATCCGTGCAGGCCTTGTTAGTGATCGACTCTTCTGTCAAGAATATTATCGGCGTTCGGGAGGGAAAACTTTAGTACCTTGGAAATTCGTTTTTTTGTTTTTTACGAATTTCGTGAAGGTACTTATCCCGTTTTCGGGGTTTGTACCTTGGAAATTGTTTTTAAGAATGAATGTCGTGAGGGTACGTATCCAACTCGGCGGGGGATGCATTTTTTCCTCAGGATTGGTGGAGCCAGGAGAGAGGGGCGGAACAAGGTTTCCGGCGGGTCCGGAGGAGGGTGCGCTCCAATGTCATTAACGCTTCCGCGTCCTGTTTTTGATCATTCCCACGCTGGAGCGTGGGAGCGATCGGAGGATGGATCTCGCTCAATGAACGACGGCTATTTCCTCTTCTCGATCAGGTCGGCCATCTGCTGGTACATGAGCTCGGCGATGCCGAGTCCCTTGCCGGCCGTGGCGGCCTTGGCCGTCTCCATATCGAGCATTTCGGTAAAGGTCTCGGTGGCGACATCTTTCTCGAAGAGGCCGCCTTCGGGTATCGACTTGCGCATGGATTTCATCATCTCCATGACGAGCATGGTCTCGAATTCCCGGCTCGACTCCCGGAGGGATTGCAGGTCCCGGGCCTTCTTGTCGATGCGGGGCTGGGTCGCCTGACTGATGATGGTTCGGGGGTCTATTTTCAGATCCATAAAAACCTTTTTGTCGTGATTTTATCTCAATAGATCGAAATCGAATAGTAACAGTCAAATAGCAGCCCGGATCCAGTAATAAATTACTATAATCCGACAGGCTCCTAGAGGATAACCAGCTCGCCGTGCAGCGAGCCGGAGGCCTTGATCGCCTGGAAGATGGCGATCAGATCCCGGGGCGTTGCGCCGATGGCGTTGAGGGCGTTGGCGATATCGCCGATGGATACGCCCTTGTGCATATCGAGCAGGACCAGCTGGCCTTCTTCCTCGATCACCTTGATGTCCGTGCGGGGGGCGATGACGGTGTCCCCTTCCGCCAGGGGATTCGGCTGGGAGACCTCGGCATCCTCCCGGATGATCAGGCTCAGGTTGCCGTGGGAGACCGCCACCGTCGACAGCCGGACGTCCTTGCCCATGACGATGGTGCCGGTTCGCTCGTTCACCACGATTTTCGCCGGGGAATCGGCCTCCACATTCAAGACCTCGATCGCCGCCACGAAATCGACGACATCGTCCTTGAAGGCAGCGGGAATATCGACCCGGACGAGGCCGGAGGTCTCGGGAAAGGCCGTCCCCTGGCCGAAGCGGCTGTTGATCGTCTGGGCCATGTTGGAGGCGGTGGTGAAATCGGCATTGCGCAGCTGATACTGGAGCTTGCCGTCCCCCCCCACCAGCGCGCCGCCGGCGATATTGCCGACGGTGGGGTGATTCTTCTGGACCTGCGCCGCCCTGCCGCCGAAGGCGAAGGCGCCGACGGTGACCGGCCCCTGGGCGACGGCGTAGACATTGCCGTCCGGCCCTACCAGGGGGGTCATGAGGAGCGTGCCGCCGGCGAGGCTCTTGGCGTCGCCCATGGAAGAGACCTGGATGTCGAGGGTCGAGCCCGATCTGGCAAAAGGCGGGAGCGTCGCGGTGACCATGACCGCCGCCACGTTCTTCACCTTGATGTCGTTGATTCTGTCCGGGTTGATGGTGATGCCGTGGCGGGTCATCATGTTGTAGACCGCCTGCAGGGTGAAGACCGACTTCTTCATGTCGTCCCCGGTCCCGTTGAGGCCGGAGACCAGACCGTACCCCATCAGCTGGTTGTTGCGGACGCCGTGCAGCTGCGCCAGATCCTTGACTCGGGCCGCATTTCCATGATCGGGGCCCGTCAGCAGGCAGAAAGAGATGGCGACGAGAAGAAGGGAGAAGATTTTCATTTCAGGATACCGGCAGTCATGGTTGGCGAATGTGTTGGGTGTTATCTCTGGGACGGAAGTGAAAGGTGCGCTCCAATGTCATCGGGGTCGGTATCGGGATCGGGATCGGTATCGAATGCAATGCTCCGAAGTTTTATTTTCGATACCGATACCGATAGCGATAGCGAGAAATAGCTCCCCCCAAAGGTCTCCGGCCCTTCTTTTCAGAACGGCCAGACGTTGTCCAGTATCCTCATCGCCCAGCCCGGTCGCTGCTTGTCGCTGATCGCCCCCTTGCCGGTGTAGCTGATCCTGGCATTGAGGATCTTGGTCGAGTTCACGGTGTTCTGGGCAGTAATGTCCACCGGCCTGACGATGCCGGTGAGATAGATGATCTGGACCTCGTTGTTGACCATCACTTCCTTGCCCCCGCGGATCTTGAGCTGGCCGTTGGGGTATTTGCCGACCACCTGGGTGGTGAGGAAGGCATTCAGGTCCTCCTTTCTCGTGGTGCTGCCGCTGCCGTCGAAACCGTTGGAAAAATCCGCCTTGACCAGGTTTTCCAAGTCGATGGGGTTATGGAGCGAGGTCAATTGCTCCGCGTTTTCCAGGCCGAAGAAATTGGGGATGGAGGCGGACATGTTGGAGGACCTGCTGCTCGAGGTCTTGGCCTCCTTGGAGGCGCTGGCCTTTTCGGTGATGATCACGGTGACGATATCGCCCACCTCCATCGCCTTGCGGTCGGAAAACATCGAGGAATTGCTCACCATCCACAGCGAACCGGCCTCCCGGTGTTCTTCGAGGGCCGGTTCGATCTCCTCGAGCGGCTCCTTGATGGCCATGAGGGGCGGTTCGGGAGAGGCGCAGGCCGACAGGAGCAACAGAGCCGCCATGCTGAAGAATATCCTTTTCATGTTACAGCAGCACCTCCACGATGCCGGGGGCTGCGACCCGGCAATAGATGAGTTTGTTCGAACTGAGGTTTTGCACCCGGATCATTTCGTCGATCCTGCCGTCGGAATGGGCAAGTCCCGTCGCCGTGAGATGCAGCGCCCCGGAAGTCAGCACCATCTTCACTTTCTCTCCGCGCCGCACCACAGGCAGGGATTCGACCATGCCGGCCAGTACCGGGGAGCCGGCCCTGAGGTTGCGGGTGAGCTTCATCCCCAGCAGGTCGTTGGGATCGAACTGGGGGGCGGCCAGCTCGCTGATATCCGCCGGTGCCAGGGCCAGCATCTCGGGTCTCAGGATGCTGCCCTTGGGCAGGGCCTGGCCGGCCACGACGATGTCGGCGATCGCCTCGACCTTGCCGCGGACCGACATGTTCTTCACCACCTGGCCATCGACCCGGAAGATGAGGGAGAATCTCGAGCTGCCCAGGATCCCCGGGTTCGAGGGAATGACCTCGATGGCGAGGTCCCCGGTGGGCAGATGAAAGGGCAGGGGCAGGGCGACAGGGATGAATTTCACCTCCGCCTCGGGCAGGTTCCTTCTCTGTTCACGAATGTAGTCGGCGATGGCGGCCAGTATTTCGTCCTGGCCGATGGTTGCGGCCTGCCGTTTGACGGTGATGGCCGGGGACCCGGACCAGGCGATATCTTCCGGGACCGCCCTGCCGGCCAGCAGGGCCTGCCGGATCGCCTGGGCTCGGAGAACGACGGCCTCGCCGGGCGGCGGCGCCTGGCCGACGGTCAGGGTGGCGAGGGCTTCGGTCAGCTGGCTCTTCTCGTCGAATTCGGCGACATCGCCCAGACGGATGACCCCGTCGCCGACCTCCGCCGCCTGCTTGAAGACGATCTCCGCCGCCCCGGTGGTCCGGTAAAGGCCGAAGAGGAGAAAAATGACGAGGAATAGCCGAATTGCCATGGGTTCTTCCGTTAATGCATTAAATCAAGTTGTTGGTTGTCTGCATCATCTCGTCCGAAGTCTGGATGGACTTCGAATTGATCTCATAGGCCCGCTGGGTGGTGATCATGCTGGCCAGCTCTTCGACGATATTGACGTTCGAACCTTCCAGGTAGGTCTGGAGGAGGGTGCCGTAGCCGTCGGCGCCGGGGTTGCCGATCTGGGCGGCTCCTGAGGCGGCGGTCTCCTGGAAGAGGTTCTTGCCGATAGCCGAGAGTCCGGAGTTGTTGGTGAAGGTGGCCAGTTCGAGGTTGCCGACCTCGGTGCTCGCGGTGTCGTCGCCGATGACGGCGGAAACTATCCCGGTTTCGCTGATGGTGATCTGCCTCGCCCCGTCGGGGATGACGATGGCCGGCAGGAGGGGATAGCCGTCGGAGTTGGTCAGGCGCCCGTTGCTGTCCCGCTTCAAGGCCCCGGAACGGGTGTAGGCGGTGTTGCCGTTCGGCATCTCGATCTGCAGAAAACCCTCGCCTTCGATGGCGACATCCAGCTCGTTTTCGGTCTGGATCAGGTCGCCCTGGGTGAAGACCTTGCTCACCGCCGCGGGCTTCACGCCCAGGCCGACGAGGATGCCGGTCGGCGATTCGGTGTCGATGGAACTCTGGCTGCCGGGCACCTTCATGGTCTGGTAGAGCAAATCCTGGAAGTCGGCCTTGCTCTTCTTGAAGCCGGTGGTGCTGACGTTGGCGAGGTTGTGGGCGATGACATCGATGTTCAGCTGCTGGCTGTGCATCCCGGTGGTGCCGGTCCAAAGTGAGCGGATCATTTCTTGTCCTTCTTGTTTAAGGTGACCTGGGATCCAAGATAATTCGGGTTATCCCAAGGTGCCGAGCTCGTCCTGCTGTTCCGAGATCGTCGAATAGCTCTTCAGGACCTTGTGGTAGTTCTCGAAGGTGCGGAAGTTGTCGATCATCTGGGTGAGCTCGGCGGCCATATTGATGTTCGAGAGTTCCAGGCTCCCCTGGATCACGCGGGAGCCCTCGCTCAAAGCCTCGGCGCCTCCCTGCTCGAGGGAAAAGGTCGTATCCCCCTCGCGTTTCAGCTTCTGCCTGTCGTCGATGTCCATGACGGCGATTCTCGCCACTTCGGTCCTCGCACCCTCCGGTCCGAGGAGGAAGACCGTGCCATTGTCGCCGATAGCCACCTTGCCGCTGTCGGTGTCGGGGATGGTGATCTGGCCGTTGCCCTCGTCGAGAACCGGCAGACCGTTGCCGGTGGTCAAGAGCCCCTCGGCATTGAGGGTGAAATCGCCACGGCGGGTATAGAGCACCGAATCCTGTCCCTGGACCTTGAAAAATCCCTCGCCGTCGATGGCGAGATCGAGCGGATTTTCCGTCGGGCGGATCGCTCCCGGGGAAAAATCCGTGAAGTTCTGCCGAACCCGGGTGTAGTTGACCCCCTTGGCCTGTCCCGTCTGCTGTTCAGCGCGGAGCAGGGACTCGAAGCTGACCTGGGATTTCTTGTAGCCGCTCGAGCTGATGTTCGCCAGGTTGTTGCTGACGTTGGCGATGGCCTGTTCCCGTGCTATCGCACCGGAGAGGGCGCTGTATTTTCCCGATACCATGGTTGTCCTGATTCCAGCTTGATTGATTGAGCCTCATGAACCGTATGAGGAGAAATATCAGTTTCTGCTTTATCGGTTCCCTTCCGGCCGTTCTTAAATCTTCGGGTAACTATTCAGTTGATCTGCTAAGAAACTCAGTCATTTTCGCTCAGGCAGGGGACGCTGGAGCGTCCCGGGCTTCGTCCCCACGCTGGAGCGTGGGGACGATCGTTCAAGCTGTTGTGCAACTCCCCCGGGCAATTTTCGCCAGCGCTACCAGCTGCCTGGCTTCATGGGTGGAAATGGTCAGGACGGAGGCTATTTCCTCGGACGACATCCCCTTGTTCGCGAGGGAATGGACGTAACCGTAGCGTTCCGGCGTTGCCCGCGGCCGCTCGCCAACCGAATTGGTCGTCCGCGACGTATGGATCCTGGTGGACAGCTCCGCGCCCGTCAGGTTGTTTTGAAATTCGGTCAACTTTTGCTGCTTTTCCCGCAGAGTTTCGAGATTTTCCCTGGTTGCCTCCAGCGTCTTCCAGGTCTCGGCAAGCTGCCTGGCAAGCAGCGTGTTGGTCTTTTTCAGGCTGATCGCCCTGCCGAGCGCGACGGCCGCCAGGATGCAGGTGACTACCGGGAAAAGTAACGAAATATTCAGCTGTTCCATTCTATATCTCCGCAGGGGATGAAGTCTCGCCGAACCAGGACCATGGCCATCGATCAGTGCAGCCTCGATTCGAGTTTCGTCCTGAGCTTGATCAGGGCCTGGCTGTGCAGCTGGGAGATCCGGCCCTCGGTGAGTTCCAGGACCTCGGCGATCTCTTTCTGGGTGAGTTCCTCGTAGTAGTAGAGGGAGATCACCAGCCGTTCCTTTTCCGACAGCAGGGTCAGGACCTCCGCGACCTTCCTGGTCAGCTGCTGTTCCTCGATTCTTGCCCCGGGCGTCGAGCCGGGGCGCTCGTCGATGAGGTAGTCGAGGAACGAGCGGCCCTCCTCCGACTTGTCCAGCGTCTCGTTGAGACTGACGCAGCCGAGGTGGCTGACCTCGCTCACCATGCTGCGGTATTCCTCGAGCGAGATATTCATTGCCCTGGCAACCTCGAAATCTTCCGGATCCCTGCCCAGCTGCAGCTCGAGATCCAGGATGGTCCTGCCGATCCTGTTCTGCTTGTCCCGGAGCGTCCTGGAAAACCAGTCGAGCTTGCGCATCTCGTCGAGGATGGCCCCGCGGATGCGGTGTTCGGCGAAGGTCTTGAAGAGGATGTTCTTGGCCGGGTCGAACTTGTTCGCCGCATCGAGCAGGCCCACCATGCCGGCGCTCTTGATGTCGTCCCGGTTCATGAAGGATGGGACCTGGGAGACCATCCGCCGCGCGATGATATCGACCAGATAGATATGGTCCCTGATGAGCTGGGATTTATCGTCCGGCTGCGTATTCTGACTGTAGGGCATCACCATCACCGTCTCTACCCCCCCATTTGCAGCAATTTTTTCCAGAAGAACTGCAGATTCCCCTTGGGTGCGGACTGGGTCGGTTCGGAGCAGATGCGGCCCGCGAGCTGGCGGAAGGCATGGGTTATCCTGGAGTTGGGGTAGAGCTCGCAGATGACCTTCTGCTTGCGGATCGAATCGACCATCAGCCGGTCTTCCGGAATCGAGCCGAGATAATCGATGGAGATGTCGAGGTAGCGGTTGGCCACCATGGTCAGCTTGCGATATACGTCGAGGGCGTCGTCCTCGCTGACGATCTGGTTGACCACCAGGTTGAAGTGTTTCTCGTGATACTGGGTGGAGAGCAGCTTCATCAGGGCGTAGGCGTCGGTGATGGCCGTCGGTTCCGGCGTCGTCACCACCAGGATCTCCTGGGCCGCCGTATTGAAGTAGGTGACATTCTCGGAGATGCCGGCCTCGGTGTCGATCAGCACGTAGTCGAAGTGATTCTGCATGGAATCGAGGCCGTCGAGGAGCCGCATCTTCTGGGCCGAGTTGAGATTGGTGAAGCTCTGGAAACCGGAGCCGGCGGGGAGGATCTTGATGCCCAGCGGCCCCTCCACCATGATGGACTGGAGATCCTGGTCGCCGGTGAAAAAGTGGTTGAGGTTGTAGGTCGGGGAGATGCCGAAGACCACGTCGATGTTGGCCAGTCCAAGGTCGGCGTCCAGGATGAGCACCCGCTTGCCCAGGGAGGAGAGGGTGTAGGCCAGGTTGGCGACCACGGCGGTCTTGCCGACGCCGCCCTTGCCGCTGGTGACGGAATACACGCTGGTCGGCTGTTCCGTCCTGGCCGGGGGAAAGGAACCCGGGCGATGGGAGTTCAGGTCCCTGAGGGTTTTGGCCTGGTCGGCCGCAGGGCGGGCAGTCCGGGGAACGTTACTCATGCATTGATCCTTCCTGTGAAGCCATGATCATCTCAGCTGCGATTTTCGGGGTAACCTCGAGGATATCTTCCGGAACGCGCTGGCCGTTGGTGATGTAGGACAGCGGGTTGGCGTTCTGGATCTGCACGTTGAGAAGAATGCCGAGGTTGGCGCATTCGTCCGTCTTGGTGAAAATGGTATGGGTGATGCCGAGACACTTGAACCGCTCGATGGTATCCAGCAGTTCCTGCTCGCGGGTGGCGGCCGACAGCACCAGGTGCTTGTCGAGACCGAACTCCGGCTTGAGAAATGTACTCAACTCCTCGATGCACAGGCTGTCCCGCGGGCTCCGGCCGGCGGTGTCGATCAGGATGAGCTCCTTGTCCCGGTGAATGTGGAGCGCCTCCTCCAGCTGTTCCGGGGTGATGACGACCTCCACCGGCAGGTGCATGATCTCCCCGTATACCTTGAGTTGCTCCACGGCGGCGATGCGGTAGGTATCGATGGTGATGAGGGCGATGGAGGGAGAATGGCTGGCGAGGTAGGAGGCCGCGATCTTGGCCAGCGTCGTCGTCTTGCCGACGCCGGTGGGGCCGACCAGGGCGATGCGATGACGGCCGCTGCGATCCCCGAAGATGGGCGGGGCGACATGCAGCAGGTCCTGGATGGCGGCGACGAGAATCTCCTTTACCAGCTCCGGGTTGCAGAGTTCCTGCTCGGTATGGCTTTCCCGCAAGAATCCCGCGATGGTCCGGCTGGTTTCGATGTTGATGCCCCGGTGAACGAGCGCCGAGAGAACAGAATCGCCCTGGATCGCCGGATGGTTGCCCCTCCTGCCGAGAGCCGCAGGACCCACCTTCAGCTGCCTGTCTTCGACGGCCTCTTCCCGCACCGTCAGCCGGGCGATCTGACCGGCCAGGTTCCTGACCAGGTCCTTCAGCTCATTGACCTCGTTCTGCAGCTGTATTTCCGGTTCGGCCGCGGCTCGCGGTTTTTCGAAACGCGGCATGGTCGGAGCAAGGTCCGCCGGTCCGGCGCCGCGCTGGAGAAGATACTGTTCCACGGGCTCGCCGACGGTCTGCCGAAACCCCGAAGTTCTTGCGGCGGAGGCGGCCGGCGCTTCACCACGGGCAGCCGGCCGCTCGGGGTGCTTTTCCTTGGGATGATCGTTGTCGATGGCGGCGGTGATTTCCAGCACGGGTTTGCCGATGAGCCCCAGCTTGCCGCTCTTGACGGTGCGGGTGGAGAGGATGAGGGCATCGGGCCCCAGTTCCTTTTTCACCAGCTTCAGCCCGGATGTCATATCGGGTGCTTCAAAGACTCTAACTTGCATCGAGGGTTACCGTGCCAAGGGATCTGACTTTGAGGTTCGGGACGACTTCGTTGTGGGAAATGACGGCCAGGGCCGGATAATACCGTTCCGTCAGGCTGCGCACGTAGGGGCGGATCTGCGGCGCCGCCAGCAGAACCGGGCGGCTGCCCCCCTCGAAGAGCGCGATGCCGCGGCCGATGGAGTCGAGCAGGCGCTGGGCGATGATCGGGTCGATGGCGAGGTAGGCCCCGGTTTCCTTGTGCTGCACGGAATTGCGGATGGCGTCCTCGGCAGGCCGTGAGAGGGTGATGACCGGGATCACGCCGTTCTCGGCGAGCTCGCTGCTGATCGTCCTGGCCAGGGCATGACGCACGTATTCGGTGAGGATATCGGTGTCGTGGGTAGCCTGCGCCCAATCGGCCATGGTCTCGAGGATGGTCCGCAGGTCGCGGATCGACACCCCTTCCTTGAGGAGGTTCTGGAGGACCCGCATGACGGTGCCCAGGGGAAGGACCCCCGGCACCAGGTCCTCGACCAGCTTCGGATAGTTCTTGGCCAGGTTGTCGAGCAGCCCCTGGACTTCCTGGCGGCCGATGAGCTCGTGGGCGTGCTGCTTGATGATCTCGCTGATATGGGTGGCCATGACGGTGGTGCAGTCCACCACCGTGTATCCGGCTATCTGGGCCCGGTCCCTCTTGTCCGAGGTGATCCAGATGGCGGGCAGGCCGAAGGCGGGTTCGGTGGTCGAGATGCCGCGGATGGTTTCGGTGACCATGCCGGGATCCATGGCCATGAAGTGGCCGGGCAGGATCTCCGTCTGGGCCACCCGCACGCCCTTCAGCGAGAAGGTGTACTGGTTCGGGGTGAGCTGGAGGTTGTCCCGGATATGGACCGGTGGGACGATGAAGCCGTTGTTCATGGCGAACTGCTTGCGGATCGACTGGATCCGGTTCAGCAGCTCCCCGTCCTGGGCGGCATCGACCAGGGGGATGAGGCCGTAGCCGACTTCCAGCTGCAGCAATTCGACGTGCAGCATCTCCTCGTAGTTCTCCTCCCGGCGCGCCGCGGGCGTCGGTGCCGGCTCCGCGGCTTTCTCCTCTTCGACGATTTTCTTCTGCGACCTGTCGACCTGGTAGGCGAGGATGCCGACCGAGACGGCGAGCAGGAGGAAGGGGAGGAAGGGGAGCCCCGGGATGGCGGCGAAGGTGAGCAGCATGGCGGAGACGACCCAGAGGGCGACCGCGTTGGAGGAGAACTGCTTCTTGAGATCGGAACCGAAATCCTTCTCGCCGGCAGCCCTGGTCACCAAAAGGCCCGCGGCGGTGGAGATGATCAGGGCGGGAATCTGGCCCACCAGGCCGTCGCCCACCGTCAGGATGGTGTAGTTGGCGGCCGCCTCGGCCATCGGCATGCCTTTCTGCGCCACGCCGATGATGAAGCCGGCGCCGATATTGACCAGAGTGATGATGATGCCGGCAATGGCGTCGCCCTTGACGAATTTCGAGGCGCCGTCCATGGCGCCGTGGAAGTTGGCCTCCTTGGCGATGTCCTCCCGGCGCTGTCTGGCCTGGTCTTCATTGATCAGCCCGGCGTTCAGGTCGGCGTCGATGGCCATCTGCTTGCCCGGCATGGCGTCCAGGGTGAAGCGGGCGGCGACCTCGGCCACCCGGCCCGCGCCTTTGGTGATGACCATGAAATTGATGAGGACCAGGATGACGAAGATCACCAGGCCCACGACGAAGTTGCCGCCGACGACGAACTGGCCGAAGGACATGATGACGGCGCCGGCGGCGCCGGGACCCTCGTCGCCGCGCAGCAGGATCAGGCGGGTGGAGGCCACGTTCAGGGCCAGGCGGAAGAGGGTGGTGGTCAGGAGGATCGAGGGAAAGATCGAGAAATCGGTGGCCTTGACCGTGTAGAGGCTCAGGATCAGGATGAGCAGGGCGATGGTGATGTTCATCGACAGGAAGAGGTCGAGGACGATCGGCGGCAGGGGAATGACCATGATCAGCAGGATGGCGACCAGGCCGAAGGCAGCCATGATGTCGCTGCGTCCGAGCAGCTCCCTGTACTGCATGTTGCTCAGCCTGTTTTGTATCGTTGTCAGTTCCATCCGCGGGTTTTGCCTTTCAATGAGTATACATGGGCGAGGATTTCAGCCACCGCCTTGAAGAGGTCCTCGGGTATATGCTCTCCCAGGTCCAGCCGATGCAATAATCGAGCCACGGGAGGATTCTCCACGATGGGGACCTTGTTCTCCCTGGCGATCTCCCGAATCTTCATCGCCAGATGGTCGGCGCCCTTGGCGACTATCATGGGAGAGTCCATCTTTTTCGCCTCGTAGCGGATGGCCACCGAAATATGGGTCGGGTTGGTGACGACCACATCGGCCTTCGGCACCTCCGCCATCATCCTCTTCCGGGCCATCTGCTGCTGGATCGAACGGATCTGCGCCTTGATATGCGGGTCGCCCTCGCTCTCCTTGTATTCCTCCTTGAGTTCCTGTTTGGTCATCTTCATCTTCTGCTCGAGTTCCCATTTGGCGAACATGAAATCGATCATCGCGAGGAGGATGAGCAGGCCGCAGATCTTGGCCAGGATAAGGGCCGCAGTCTTGCCGAGATAGCTCAGGGTCGCCCCGATGCCGGTATCGATGAGGATCAGGGCCTCGGTGAAGTGATCGAAGACGGTGGAAAAGGCGATCCAGCCGATCAGGGTCACCTTGACGATCGATTTCACCACTTCGATGATGGATCTCTTGGAAAAGAAGCGCCCCATGCCGGTAATCGGATTGAGCTTGGCGAAGTCGGGTATGAGCGGTTTGGAGGTTATCAGCCAGCCGAACTGGAAGAAGCTCGAGAAAAAGGAGACGATCAGCACCAGCAGGAAGAGGGGGGCGAGGAGCAAAGCCATCTTCTGCAGGAGGAACAGGGACAGGGACATGGTGGAAGCCGGAGTGACCTCGAATTCCCCGATGGCCTGCCAGATCGCGAAGACGAGGGTCGTGAACCCTTCCCAGAAGATCGGCAGATAGATCAGCCAGAACAGCAGCGTGATCGAGAGCAGGGCGGCGGTCTGCACCTCCTTGCTCTGGGCGACCTGCCCTTTCTTGCGGAAATCCTCGCGGCGTTTCGCCGTCGGTTCTTCCGTCCGTTCTCCCCCGGAGGGGCTTTCTTCCGCCATGGATCAGCTGTAATTCAATACGTGTGTGTTGTGCCGTCTTTCATCGCGATCGAAAACGGTGTCTTGATCGCAATCGAACAGATCAAGGCCATAGCCGACAGTAATTATCTTCTTGCACCCGATAGCGATACCGATCTCGATTTGCAGCGTCTTCATCTGGGAGGTCCGGCAGTAGGGGCGAAAAATCTTTCGCCCTATGGCTAGCAAGTATCGGGCCGACGCATTCGCCCTGCCGACACCACCTCAGCCGGCCAGATAACCGAGCAGGGTGACGATCCATTCGGCGAGGTTGTCAAATTCCCGTCTTAGCAGGGTGGACAACAGGCTGAGTGTCAAAGCGATGACAATGAAGCCGGTGCCGATATTGATGGGGAAAGACAGGAGGAAGACATTCAGCTGGGGGAACACCCGGGCCAGGACGCCGAGGATGAGGCCGGTCAGCAGCAGGACGGCAAGCACCGGGGCGCTGAACTGCACCCCGATGGCGAACATGCGCGAGGTGAGCTGCATGAGGTAGGGGACTGCCTCGCCGGAAAAATCGATCCTCCCGGGCGGCAGGAGCTCATAGGAGCGTACCGCGGCCTGGAAAAAGAGGTGATGGCCGTTGATGGCGAGAAAGATCATGATGGCAAAGACATTCTGGAACTGTGACAACAGCGCCACCTGCCGTTCGCCCTGCGGATCGAAGACATTGGCGGCGGCAAAGCCCATCTGGAAACCTATGACGGTGGCGCCGAATTCGACGGCGGTGAAGATCAGGCGGGCAACGAGGCCGATCAGGAGACCCAGGAGGAGTTCGGAGACAATCAGCAGGGCGAAGGGGATGGGGGAGAAATCGGTTTTTCCCACCGCCTCCCCCATCAGGGGAAAGAGCAGCAGGGAAGAGGCGAAGACCAGCCCGATCTTCACCCGGACCGGGGTCTGGACCGCCGAAATGACCGGGATGGCGCCGACGAAGCCGGCAACCCTGGCGGTGACTACCAGAAAGGTCTGGAACTGGTCGACGGGAAAGAGCTGAATATCGACCGGCATCAGAAGGTCGCCATGGTCTCGAAGAGGCCGGTGGTGAAGGTGACGAGGAGCTTGATCAGCCAGGGGCCGAAGATCAGCATGGTGACGAAGACGGAGATGATCTTCGGCACGAAGGTGAGCGTCTGCTCGTTGATCTGGGTCGCCGCCTGGAAGATGGAGATAATCAGGCCGACAAGGAGGCCGATGACCAGCATGGGCGATGCACCCAGGATGACGGTCTGGATCGCCTTGCGGCAGATATCGACGGCTATTTCGGGATTCATCGCTTTTTTTCGCACCGCATGGAGTTTCGCCCGATCATTTTCGAC
>OBJA01001533.1_pt1 | contig 15586 bp, 10 predicted proteins | sample 1519751 | NCBI WGS metagenome assembly OBJA01 (sample SAMEA3881238, study PRJEB22517) | soil metagenome | biome: lake sediment; feature: soda lake sediment; material: sediment, water from around vicinity | place: India | collected 2013-12-23 | depth 3 m | reverse complement strand
GGTTGTACATCTCTCTAAAGCCACACAAAAAAACCTGCCAATCCTGTTATCCTGTCCTTTGTCTACAGGAAAACAGGTTGGGGTTTTACCTGTAGGGAATAACTTCATCGAGGGTTCTCTCTTTGAGCTGTGTCCAGCGTGAAAATATCTGCTGACCTGCCTGGTTTATACGTTCATGAGGATTTGCGACGGTGATAATCCTTGAAAGCGAAATGTCTGCCAACAACCCAGGCCTCTCATTACCACCCCCTGTGAAGTAGCGTATCTGCTCAATCGGAAACTCTTCAATAGTTAATCTGCCACGTGAAGGCACATCGTCGGGAATTGGAACTGCTCCATAATTTCTGATAGGAGATGTTAAAACAGACAACGGTGTGGCAGAAGCAATAGCATTAACATTCCTTGAATAGTGTCTGTCACCTGCAAAAACAGGTGTTTCATCTCTTACAACAGGATCAGCAATAATCGTTTCTGTTGTAATGGATCTTCTATTGGTTTCAGAGACAAAAGCTCTTTCGGTTCTCTCACTGACAGTTTGTGCGATAACTATTTCTGAAGGTTTCACTGGCAAGGGGCGCTCAGGCACAATGGTGGTAGCCAGAAAATCGTCACCCGGTATAGTCAGCAGCATATCACCGCCTCTGTCAAACAGAAAGATACCCATTAAAAAAACTATAGACGCAGCCACTGCAAAATATTGCAACACTTTGCGGCGTGTGAACAACGACACGACAGCTTTCTGTTTCAGATTCTCTTTGCCCGGAAATGCCACAGAGAGATCCGGCTTCAGAAGGGTCATGCTATACTGCTTGTACAAAAGCATTGCCTTTTCATTCTCTGCAAGATAATTGTCGAGTTCTGCCTGATCTTCTGCTACCAGTTCCCCTTCCAGGGATGCTATTATGAGCTCATCAAGATTGTTTTCGTGAACTCTCTCTCCTCTCAGCCCGACATTCTGAATCAGCAAATCTTTACCCGGAAACCTGATATCTTCATCAGGAGCAAGCTCAGTAAGTTCAAACAGCTTTGCTTCCCTATCAAGGGCAGGACTATCATCCAGAAATGCTTGCAGTGCCACCTTTGAGTCCGCATCCAGCTCTCCGTCCATACGTGCCATCACAAATTCCAGGAAGTTATCGGCATTGACGGTTTTTTCATTGATATCTCTTTTCAGGGCAGAAAAGTCAGCTTTATGATCGTCATTATCCGGTGCAATATCATTGAAGTACCTTATCTCCTCGAGTTCCTGGCGTATATTTGGGTTTTCGGTCATAAAGCTTTCAAACGCACTGAGCAGCTCTTCCGGCAAAGTGCCGTCGAGCCAGTCTGCTGCAAAATCCTGATAGTTGTCCAATGTAATTTTCATCGTTAATCCCTCCTTTTCATATCACCAGGTCAGTGCTTACAAGATATTCCTTCATTGCTGCCCTTGCTCTGAAAATATAAACCTTAACCTGTGATTCATTAAGCTCAAGAATATCGCCGATCTCTTTATAGGAGTAGCCTTCATAATCTCTGAGCAGCAGAGCCGACCGCTGAATCTCAGGCAGCCTTTGTACTGCTTCATCAAGAATCTCCTTAAGGTCTGAATAGTGCCCTTCAGATGCAGCCTTTTCGTGATGCATCTCTTCAAAAGAACTCTGCCTGCTACCTTTCCTGATCATATCCACCATTATGTGATATGCTGCAGTAAACAGATAGGACTTGGATTTTTCACCGTTGATAGTATCAACACGCTCCCACATCCTGGTAAAAGCCTCCTGTACAATATCACGTGCCATCTCCTCATCCCGCAGGTTTTTCATGATAAACCGGTATACGCCATCAGCATGCCGGTCGACACAAAGGTTATACTCTGCTGTAGTCATTAATGAACGGTTAGGTTTATTTGTAACTGTCTGACGATTTTCGACACGTAAAGTTACAATAAAAAGAAATAATTCTTTACCGCATCAGTGTCACCGTACCTTTGAGCTTAAGGTCTTTAACCAGGTTATCACCATAGTCGTGGGTGAAGGTGCAAATCCATACATACACGCCATCCTGAGCGGGTATGCCTTCGATGTAACCATCCCATCCGTGTTCAGGATCGCCTGAATAAAAGACTGCTCTTCCGGCTCTGTCAAAAATCTGAAGATGGTAGTTTGTGATATATATTCCAACAGGCTTGAAGATATCATTCAGGCCGTCGCCGTTTGGTGTAAAGGCATTGGGGAAATAGATGGCCGTACGGTCTTTCACAAAGATATCACGTGAGGTAATCCCAACACATCCGTTATTGTCAGTAACTTTCAGCACAACGTTGTGTTTTCCGTAATCCGTAAACCTGTGGACAGGGTGCTGCAGCACTGAAGAGTTACCATCATCAAAATCCCACAACCATTCGATTATTGAACCCTGGGTCAAGTCAGTAAAATTGACAATGCCATCTTCGAGATAAACAATCTCAGGGTTTGCAACGAACTGTGGCAGAGGAGCCGGTATAAGCGGCACAACAACATTTGCACTAACAGTACATATACCATCATGGACTGTAATAATGTAATTTCCACCGGGCAGGTTGGCAGCCACAGGTGTGTTTTGCGGAGGTGTGCTGTTCCAGAGGTAATTGTAGGGGTGATAATCGCCGGTGACAATGGCTTCAGCACTGCCTATACCATATTCGCAACTGTCGGGGGATATCAATACAACTGCAAGTGTTGGCTCTTTATGGTTACTTATAAATACTGAATCTTCGGAATTGCAACCAAGGGCATCAGTAACAACAATTTTATATGTCCCTTCTGAAAGGTTATTCACCGTTGTTGCTGAAGAGGCAGGGTTGGTGTTCCAGGTAATGCTGTATGGAGTTGTTCCTCCTGCTATTGTGGCAGAGATTGAGCCGTCGGAGGCTGAACAGCGCTCGTCGTTAATTGAGGAGAAACTAATATCGGGTCCGGCTTCATGCGGTACGATGATAGTATCATAAACATTGAGGCAGTCGTAAGCATCCTGGACAAAAAGTGTGTATGTTCCTGCCTGAAGGTTTGAGAGGGTAAGTCCGCCAGGCACAGTACTTCCGTTCCAGAATACAGTATAAGGCCCCGTTCCACCCGGAGTAATCTGAAGTATTATCTCCCCGTCACCATTTCCGCAATGTTCCGGGAGAACACTATGCGAAACATAAGGATGCTGTATAGGTGTGCCGTTCGGAGCCCTGGGCGTTGGAGTAACCGGTGTCGGGTGCCAGGTCATACTTCCGTCCTGAACACGCTGAAAAGAGGTGAACGACCCGGATATAATATTACCCACATACTCAATCCCCGGAATTGCACTTGCAGCCGGCAGGGTCTTCGTGCCACCGCATGCCATGGTATTGACAATCGGATTCTGATATTCAGCCTCTGAAAAAAGACTCGCCGAATTGCCCGGAATATCGTTCCAGTAAACAGCATTGACAGGATTGCCCTGAGGATCATAAAGAGCTACCCAACCCCACATATCTCTCAGAAACCATCTCGTATTGTCGCCACACAAATACTGAACATTGAAAGTATTCTGCCTGTACCACGTAATGTTGAAGTCATTAATCATAACCTGGGCATCGTTACCACCAATAATCAAAAAACCCAGTGGAGGTATCTTCGTTCCCTGCGGAAAAGTAAAAGCGCCCCAGTTAGGGCCACTGGTGGGTGAGTTTGCATTGCTGCCCAAAGTATAACAGCTTAAGTCAGCTGTATCGCATGGGCTGGTATTGTAAAGCTCAATATACTCACGGTTGTAAGGGGGTTGCATGTTTGGGTCAATGCTATAGAGAGAGTTGGCATTTGCAGTATTCTGCATACTGTAATCAAAAGGGTTGGGTGACGGACCTGCCAGAACCTCATTTATTACAACCATCTGCGCTTGTAATGCAGATACAATCAAGGTCAAAATCAATATAATAAGAGTTCTCTTCATTGCTGTTTTACTCTCCGTTTTCAAGTTCATGAACAAAAGATTAAGAAAGACTCCCTTTTCGATATATTGGTCTGAACTTTAAAAAACGGACATTTTCAGTAAAATTCAGGTTAAAATTAATACAAAAAAAAAATATCCACACACACAGAACACTGCCAACAAGAAAAAGATATTGTTAAATAAGATAACGGGCTAACTTTGCAGGAGAAAAACAGAGAAGATGAAAAAGAGAGAAGCATATTTCAAACTAACCTACGGCATTTACCTGGTAAGTTGTGCCCACAAAGATGAAAGCAATGCCTATATCGCAAATACTGTATTTCAGGTCTCCTCAAAGCCGGAGAAGTTTGCTATCAGTTGCCATAAGGAGAATTACTCTTCAAACCTGATAGAACATGGCAAAGCTTTCGGGGTATCAGTACTTCAGAAGGATACACCACTTGAATTCATTCAGAGATATGGATATCAGAGTGCTGCAACGAAGCCAAAATCCGGTCAGCTGAATTACAAGCTGGGTGTTACAGGAGTGCCGATAGTGTATGACTATACAGTTGCGTGGTTTGAGTGCCAGGTTGAGCAGAAAGTCGATGTTGGCACTCACTGGCTCTTCATAGGTGAGGTTGTTGATTACGGTTTGTTAAGCTCTTCGGAGGAGGTTCTTGATTACAAATTCTACAGGGAACATCACAAGGCAGCCTCACCGTCAAAAGCACCGACTTATGTAGCAGAAGAATCAGAATCTGCGACAGTTGAAGAGGCAGATCTGAAGAGTTATGCCTGTGCAATTTGTGAATACATATATCATCCGTCAAGGGGCGACGCTGCCAGAGGTATATCTGCCGGCACCTCTTTCGATGACCTGCCGGATGACTGGGTTTGCCCGGTCTGCGGTGCTGGAAAGATGCTCTTTACAGAATCTTCTGCAACGACTTAGGCGAGGTTGTTTTTACTGATGATACTCATCGTATCGCGTGCAATAACAAGCTCCTCATTGGTAGTGATTACCATAGCAAGAGTGCCGGAGCCCGGCTTTGAGATTACCGCATCCTTGCCTCTCAGTCCATCATTCTTTTCAGCATCCAGTTTCACGCCGAGGAAAGTAAGCCCTTCAGCCACTTTTTCACGTATCATAGCATCATTTTCACCAATGCCACCTGTAAAGATTATCAGGTCAACACCATCCATCACTGCAGCATAAGCGCCGATATATTTCTTAACTCTGTGACAATACATATCCTGTGCAATCGTGGCACGTTCATGGCCTTCGAGTACAGCATTCTCAATGTCGCGCATATCGAATGAGAGCCCTGAGATCCCCATCACACCGCTCTTCTTGTTGAGAAGGTTATTGATCTCTTTATAGTCCAGATTCTCCTTTTCCATAAGATATAAGACTACGCCTATGTCAAGGTCGCCTGCACGTGTTCCCATCATCAATCCTTCGATTGGCGTAAATCCCATTGAGGTCTCAACAGATTTTCCGTTTTCAATAGCGGCAATAGAGGCACCGTTGCCAAGATGGCAGGTGATTATTTTCATCTCTTCCCAGTTTTTGCCAAGAATATCACATGCCTTTTGAGCAACGAATTTATGGCTTGTTCCATGGAATCCATACCTGCGGATGTTATACTTCTCGTAGTATTCGTAAGGGATGGCATAGAGGTATGCATGCGCCGGCATAGACTGGTGGAAGGATGTGTCGAATACTGCTACCTGAGGTACTTCCGGCAGGATGGCATCAATGGAGAGTATTCCTTTTAGGTTTGCAGGGTTATGAAGTGGCGCAAGCTCACAACATTTTTCGATATCCTGTTTTACTTTGGGTGTAATCTTCACACTTGCTTTGAAGTTCTCGCCACCATGAGCTACCCTGTGGCCGACTGCAGAGATCTCCTCCTTACTTTTTATCACACCCTGTATCGGATGCATCAGTATTTCAAGGATAAGGTTAATGCCGGTCTGATGGTCAGGTATATCTTTGACCATATTGAACTTATCTCTGTTTTTGGCACTGTGGGTCAGTTCGGCGGAGGTCATTCCAACCCTTTCAACTATACCTTTTGCGAGCAGATCAGCATCATACGACATATCGATCAACTGGTACTTGATTGATGAACTTCCGCAATTCAAGACTAAAATCTTCATTTTCAATTATTTTGATTACTATGCGATTGACTGTTAACTATTTTCCTCCTGCAGCCTGGTTTGCGGTAATGGCTACCAGGTTTACAATATCTTCAACGGAGCAACCTCTTGACAGGTCATTTATGGGTGCAGCCATACCCTGAAGCACCGGGCCGACTGCTTCAGCACCGGCGAGCCTTTGTACAAGCTTATAGGCGATGTTGCCCACTTCCAGTGTTGGGAACACCAGCACATTGGCTTTGCCTGCAATGGAGCTGCCGGGTGCCTTGCTCTTCCCTATCTTCTCCACGATGGCAGCATCTGCCTGCATTTCACCATCGATCATAATGTCAGGTGCCATCTCTTTTGCTTTTCTGGTTGCATTGACAACCTTGTCAACCATCGGGTGTGCAGCACTGCCCTTTGTAGAGAAGCTGAGCATCGCCACCCTGGGTGTAATGCCTGCAATCGCCTGTGCCGTGCGGGCGGTGCTAACAGCAATCTGTGCAAGTTCATCTTCGGTCGGATCAGGATGTACGGCGCAATCAGCAAAAACAATAATGCCATCATCACCCCAATGCTTCTCTTTCATGATCATGATAAAGGCACCGGAGACAACACTTATTCCTGGCAGAGTCTTTACGATCTGGAAAGCGGGCCTCAAAACATTCCCGGTGGCATTTGCCGCACCGGCAACCTCACCATCAGCATCTCCATTTTTGATAAGCAGTGTAGCAAGATATAACGGGTCTTCAACCTGCTTCAGAGCATCTTCCGGAGTCATCCCTTTATCCTTCCTGATTGAGTACAGAAGATCTGCATAAACCTGCTTCTGAGGATGAGCAACAGGGTCAATGATCTCTGCCTTTGAAATGTTTGTCCATGACCACTTCCCTGCAAGCTCTTCAATCTCCTGTCTGTTGCCAAGCAGTATAATCTTTGCAATGCCTTCACCTAGGATGATGTCAGCAGCCTTAAGAGTTCTCTCTTCTGTTCCTTCCGGAAGCACGATCCGCTGCTGATTAAGCTTCGCGCGGTTCCGGATCTGATCCATTAATTTCATAATTGCGCCTTTTTGCCAATGCCTGTCGCTGCAATCAACATGTTAAGCGACCATACATGTTTGAATAAGTCTGATTTTTATAAGAACAAACAGGATATGGAGATAATAATTCCTGTTCATAGCCTGCGGCGCAAAAATATGTTTATTCCCTGAATGTTCCTAATAAATCCTGACAAACAGAAAAAAAAAAAAAGAGCGCCTCAACTGAGACGCTCCTTGCACTGAAAATCTATCTGTATCTAACCAATATGATGTGTTTTTCAGTTCCAGTTTACGAGAGCTATTCCGAAAGAGACCGGGTACAGCTCGGGGCCTTTACCTGTTTCAAAGAGCGGCAGAAGGTTATACTCTGCGAAGAAGTTCAGCGGGCCCCATCCGAACTTAACTATTCCGGCTACCCTGAAGGGGTTGAGATAAAAACGGTCCCACTCCTTCTCCTTAATCGTCCTGCCACCATCTTCAAGGTTGTATTTTGTGTGTGACCTGAGTCTCAACCCAAAGTTGGCTCCGCCACCGATATGAAAACTGCTCTTCTTTGATCCGCTGTTGGTCTGATATTCCAACATGAACGGTACCTTAAGATATGAGCAAGACAATTTGCTCTTCTTAAATTCAACTTCTGATGGTATTGCTGCAAGTTGTCCGTCAACCTTTTTGATATAATTGCTCTCTTCAAACTTGTAGTTGTTGAACTCTATGCCCATTCCTGTCACCAGTCCAAAATTCTGCTTAATTATCGGAAGGTTTGCTTCCAGTAAATTAAGGTTTACCGTGAGTGAGTTTGGCATTTTCAGAGCCATATATTCTGCACCTTCAGGAAGCTTGAACTCATTATTGCTGTTCAGGTAAGTGTTTATACCCAGCTCAACCCCCTTGAAATGCCCGTTAAATTTAGTAGCCTTCTTGGACTTTGATTTCTTTAACTCGCTTACAAGATCACCTGTTTTCATATCCTGAGGTAATTCTGAGTCAAGTTGCTCAATAAAGGACGCAACACTGGATACTTTAAGTTCATTAATAGCCGGCTCCTTTAAAAAGGTTACTGCACTTGCACCTGTAACCTGGCCTTCAACCTTTTCAGCGACATTAAGCCTGGCGCTACTGGCACCGGAAAGATTCACTACAGCGGATGTTATTACAAGGCTGTCAAACCTGCAGTGTGATGCTCCACCAGCTTTCAGGTTTAACTTATCGCACCTTCCAGAGAGAGTCATTACAGAAGCACCCTGAGCATCCGTTTCAATGGTTGAACCCTCGAGATTCAGTTTTACTTTGGAGGCTCCCAGAGCTTCAATCTTGATCTTTTCTATGATAAACGGCATATTACCTGTCAATTCCGATGTGCCGGATACTTTGACTCCAGTAAGGGCAGGTGTGGTTACTCTGACAACACCCTTGTTACCTGACTTACCATTTATCATCAACACATCACCTTTACCCCAGGGTGAAACAGTGATCAGCTCCTGCTGCTCTGCCTCCGCTTCAACAACTACCGACTGCAGTGAACCCTGGATAAGTTCAACCTTTACTTCTCCATTAATACTCAACACACTGAATGGTGTAACTGTTCTCTCCTGTGAAACAACCTGGGCAGAAGTGGTAAGGACAAACAGCAACAAAAACATCATCATAGTGACGGCGATAGAAAGTTTTGCTCTAAATGCTGATGTCACAACTTTTGCTCCTCTTGTTTTTCCCGAATTCAATTTTTTCATAACTGTTTCCTCTTTTATTTTGATTTTCCATGTTTTTCAAACCGGCATTAGTCTGTTCAAGCCTGATTTTGTGAATACGACGGAACCATGTGCTGTTTGTTACAGCCATGAAGGAAATTTTTTTTAACCTGGTACAACAAGGGGTGGTTTAATCGTCTGAACTCCAGTGGTAGCTGTATAGTCCATCAAGAAGGCGTTTCTTTTTCTCTTCTGCCGAGAGCTGATCATAAGCGGACTTTTCTGCAAGGTAGGTTTCAAGTTTTTTTCTTTCCTCCTCCATTGTCCTTTTCTTAGTCTCAAGCTCTTTCTTTTCTCTCAAATATGTTGCAGCCACCTGAGGGAAAAGTTCAAGCAGGAGTTCCTCTTTTTCATCTTCCGCCAGAAGGCGGTTATCAGCAAGTTCCAGTTCAGGGTTTGGTTGTTTGATGTAGTTATCAATATTATATGGGGTTTCTTCCCTCACTCCGCAGATCATCTCCCTGAAATCGGGGTCAATCTCAATCGGAGTTTTGCCATATTCGCCCTTGACAAGGCTTATAAACTGATTGTTATTTGTTGTATAAGGCTTCTGTTTTTTGTTTTCATCGAGTACGTAGTTTACAGCCTGCACACCTACTATCTGAGAAGTAGGTGTTACAAGAGGCGGGCAACCGGCAGCAACCCTAACGACGGGAACAACTTCAAGTACTCTGGTAAGCAGATGGTCGAGCTTTAACTGTTTTAGCTGAGCAAGCATGTTGGTGTACATTCCGCCCGGTATTTCTGCATTCTTCACCTCTTCATTAGGCTCTGGGAGACCAAACCAATTTTCTATTGCCTGGGTTGCTTCAAGAAGTTTGTTCTCATCCATCTTGCCAGCTGCTTCAATAGCTATATCAAACAATTCATCAATTTCCTGCGGAAGAGTGTCATTAACAAGATCAAACTGCCGTGGCATCGGATAGGTATCCAGTTCTGCATGTTCCTTTCTGATCTCAGCAAGTTCACAGTTTATCTGTGCAACGACGCTCTTGTTGACTCCTGTTTCAATACCAAGTTTATCACAGAAAAGCTGAATGATCTCAAAAGAAGGAGCTGCCGGGCCTCCGCTGAAGTTCAGGATCGAGGTGTCAACAATATCTGCACCATTCATTATTGCCACCAATGTTGAAGCCAGGCCGTAGCCGGGAGTACAATGGGTGTGAAAATCAACAGGAATTGAGATCTCGGCTTTAAGCCGTGAAATGATCTTTGCAGATTTTACAGGTGGCACCAGTCCTGCCATATCTTTAATTGTGATCATATCTGCTCCCATTGCTTCAAGCTCTTTTGCCTTATCAATGAAATACTGGGTTCGGAAAAATCTTCTGGGCAGCTTCTTCATCTGCCAGAAAGCTCTTGCACGCTCCCTGAGAGAAAACTTCGGGTCAATGGTATAGCAGACGCAACAATCTGCCAGGCCTCCGTTCTCCTTCACGTAACCAATTGTTGACCCGATGTTGTCAACATCATTCAGAGCATCAAATATTCTCATGATGCCGATCCCTGACTGTACCGCATTCCTGTTAAATCCTTCGATAACACTTTCAGGATAGGGGCTGTAACCAAAGAGATTCCTTCCACGCGACAAAGCCGTAAGTTTGCTTGCTTCGCCTATTTCACGATGTATCGATTCGAGCCTCTCCCATGGGTTCTCCTTAAGAAAGCGCATAATTGCGTCGGGCACTGCACCGCCCCATACCTCCATTGCATAAAACCCGGCATCCTTGTAATATGGTAAAACCCTGTCAACCTGGTTCTGGTTCATGCGGGTTGCAAATAACGACTGCTGCCCGTCTCTCAGGGTAAGATCTCTGATTTGTATTGATTTACTCATAACTTAAAACACGACAAAACGTTACTTACTTCTTTATGGCAATAGCCTGATTAAAGATCTATACCGGTGAATCCACACACCTGCCATAAGCCTGCAAAGATATTCATTTTAGTGACATGCTCAGGCTGAAAAAAGTTTAATAAGCACAAAATTTTATATTCCCAGGCGTATTATTTCTTACCGATGAACCATATTGCCAGCCACAACACTGCCATTGATAAGCCAAATGCCAGCAATGGGTTTAATCCAAAGGAAACCGGTATGATACCAATAAGTATACTTACCAGTCCTGTTGTAATGGCATAAGGCAACTGAGTACGGACATGCTCCACATGGTTGCAACCGGTAGCGAGTGAACTCAGGATAGTAGTATCGGAGATGGGAGAGCAGTGGTCGCCAAAGACTGCACCTGCCAGGACAGAAGCCACGATGATATGGAATAGCATCATAGAGTCCTGCAATTGCAGGTTATGATCGTGGAAGAGTGTCCAGGCAGTAGGTAACAGGAGCGGGTAGAGGATTGCCATTGTCCCCCACGAGGAGCCTGTGCTGAAAGCAACCACACCTGCAAGGATGAATGTGATGACAGGAACCCATACGGGAGTGATTTCAAGCTGCAGCATCACAGCAGCGAGATACTCGGCTGTGTTCAGGTTCTTTGTCAGTTGTGCGAGCGACCACGCAAGCACAAGAATCATCATCGCGGAGAGCATTGTTTTAAACCCATCGATCGTGGAGTCAACAACTTTACGTAGTGTCAGGAGCCTTTGCGCCAGCGTTAGGATGATAGCAATCAGCAACCCGCTGAAGGCTGCCCAGAGCAGTGATCTGAACGCGTCGGCATGGCCGATGACGACAGAAAGGTTGTTGCCGAAACCGGCCTGAGAGTCCCATCCTGCCTGCTCCATCCCTGTCACAAACAGTCCGGCACATGTTCCAGCAATCACTGTAAGAACAGGTATCAGGGCATTGTATCCTCTGGGGCGGAGAGTAGGATCAGCAGATTGTTCAGCATTATCTTCAGTTACAGGCAGCATGGTTTCAGCAGTACTGTTTCCGGCACTTCTTGCAGCCATCTCGGCTCTTCTCATTGGGCCATAATCCCGTCTGGAGATGATAAGCATTCCGACAAACAGCAATGTAAGTATCGGATAGAAGGAGTAAGAGAGCGACTGCAGGAAGATACTGTAGGGGCTTTCTGAGATACCGGTATCAACACCGGCATTGATAACATCTACAGCATTTTTGATATAGCTGAGTTCCGCCCCTATCCAGGTCGTGATGAAAGCTATAGAAGCCACCGGAGCAGCTGTAGAGTCAACAACATAGCTGAGTTTCTCACGGGAAATCTTCATCCTGTCGGCAAGCGGGCGCATGGTGTTTCCAACTACAAGGGTGTTTGCATAGTCATCAAAGAAGACAACCAGCCCAAGGAACCAGGTGGAGAGAAGTGTTGACCTTCGCGACTCAGCATAGCGGGATATCTGGTTTACCACTCCCTTCATACCTCCGTTCTTCGTAACAAGATGAACCATCCCTCCTATCAGCAAAGAAAAGACGACAATGGAAATATGGTCACTGTTTGTAAGCGTTTGAATCACGTAGGTGTCAATGATCCGAAGCAAACCCAGGCCAAATGAAGCAAAAAAGCCGGCACCACCATACCACGCAATCATGAAAGTTCCGGAGAGCAACCCAAACAACAATGCAGAAAATACCTCCCTGAAAAGCAGTGCAAAAAGAATTGCTATGAATGGAGGTATTACCGAATACCATAGTGGTATCGCTTTGCTACCGGAACTATAATCATGGCCGTTAACCGACACCTTTAAGTACTTGTTGGGCTCTGCACGTATCACAAGATTCCCCTGCCCGCCTTTGAGCATGACCGGAACAACCCTGTCAAGGTGCTTTACCTGAATTAATGTTGAATCGCCGGCAGGTGCTGATGCCGAAATTTTGATCTCTGTCTCAACATCGCTCACAATTATTGCAGGGAAACTTACCTGAAATTCGTGGTATTCTGTTCCGGAGGAGATACAGCTGCAACAGAGCAGAATCGACAGTAAAAGTAAACGAAACTTCATGCCGGCTAAACTTTTGAGGGCATGAACATACAAAAATAATCTGAGAAACAGGGTTTATTTGCTCAGAGCAGATCTGAACACTTCAGAGTCAGGAGCTCTGTTTGACACCAGCCAATCCATTGCTGTTTCATAGATATCATCTTCATGGAAACCACATTCACGGTACAGCAGTTCCGGGTTACCCTGCTCGATGAACCGGTCCGGGATGCCTAGCCTGATAATTTTAACATTATACTGATTGTCATTTTTGAATTCTGCAAGTGCGGAGCCCAGTCCACCGTTAAGTGTTCCGTCCTCAACAGAAATGATGCACTCAAATTCTCTGAAGATCTTATGGAGAAGTTTAGTGTCCAGTGGTTTCAGAAACCTGACATCAACATGAGTGGGGTAGTATCCATTTTTCTCGATACGGTCAATTGCTGCGGATGCAAAATTTCCGGTATGGCCAATAGTTACGACAGCCAGGTCTTTCCCTGTTCTGACAATTCTTCCCTTGCCGGGTTCCAGCATTCTGAAAGGCCTGCGCCAATCGGAGAAGACACCTCTACCTCTGGGGTATCTGATCACCCATGTGCCCATACCGTCAAGCTGGGCTGTATACATCATATTGCGAAGCTCAACTTCATTCATAGGCGCTGCGACAGTCACGTTTGGAACAGCTCTGAAGTAGGCCAGGTCATATGCTCCATGATGAGTGGCACCATCCTCCCCAACAAGTCCTGCGCGATCGAGGCAGAAGACAACATTAAGGTTTTGCAGTGCAGCATCATGGATCACCTGGTCATAAGCCCTCTGCATAAAGCTTGAATATATGTTACAGAAAGGCACCATCCCTGCAGCTGCAAGTCCTGCTGCAAAGGTTACTGCGTGCTGTTCTGCAATACCGACATCGAAAGTGCGCTCCGGCATAACTTTCATCATCATATTCAGCGAACAACCGGTAGGCATTGCAGGTGTGATACCAACAATTGCCGGGTTGCGTCTTGCAAGTTCAATGATAGTCTTGCCAAACACATTCTGGTATTTAGGGGAATAGGCAGCACAAGGCTTAACAATCTGATGGCCTGTGGTTACATCAAACCGGCCAGGCGAATGGAATTTTATCGGGTACTTTTCAGCATGCGAAAACCCTTTCCCTTTCACGGTGATAGAGTGGAGTATTTTCGGGCCTGGGATCTCCTTCAGGTCTCTGAGCAGATGTACCATCCTGAGCACATCATTGCCGTCAACAGGGCCAAAGTATCTGAATCCGAGAGACTCAAAAAGATTACTCTTTGTGAAGATTGAGGTTTTTACGGCTTTCTCGATCTGTGCAGCTATCTTTCTGGTATTCGGGCCGTAACGGTCAACACCACCAAGAAGTTTCCAGATACGATCTCTGAAGCGGTTATATGTTTTTGAAGTGGTAATGTCTGTAAGATACTCCTTCAATGCACCAACATTTTCATCGATTGCGATGCCGTTGTCATTAATGACCACAAGCATATCTGCCCTTTTCCAGCCGGCATGGTTGAGTGCTTCGAAAGCCATACCTGCTGTGAGGGAACCATCTCCGATCACGGCAACGTGATGCCTGTCTGTTTCGTCTTTTAAGGCTGAAGCAGTTGCCATTCCCAGGATTGCAGAGATAGATGTGGAAGAATGGCCGACCCCGAATGCATCATACTCACTCTCCGACATCTTTGGGAATCCACTGATACCCTGATACTGGCGGTTTGTGTGAAAGATTTCTTTACGGCCGGTTATGATCTTATGAGCATACGCCTGATGGCCAACATCCCATACCAGCTTGTCATACGGTGTATTATAAATATAATGCAGTGCAACGGCCAGCTCAACCGCGCCCAGGCTTGCGCCGAGATGTCCGGGGTTCACAGAAACTGCATGGATAAGAAAAGCCCTTATCTCATCGCAAAACTGCACCAATTGCGACTCTTCGAGTTTCCTGAGATCTTCCGGGAAATCTATACTATTAAGCAAATGCCCTTGAGTTATATTCATCACAAATAAACAATCAGCCTTAAACTGCAAATTTACCTAAAAAAGTGAAATATATAACAGAAAACAGAACTTCCTTGTTCGCTAATTTTTTCAGGAGCAATAAATAAATTGCTTTATAATTCAGAATTCATAAATTTGTGGAGACTGAAAAGAGCGGTTTTATGTCTGATCATCGTCCTGTAGGTGTTTTTGATTCAGGTCTGGGGGGGCTGTCTGTTCTGCAGAGCCTTATGTCCCTGCTGCCGGGAGAGTCATTCATCTATTTTGCTGATTCAGGTTATTGCCCCTATGGCAGCAAGAGTGTTAAAGCCGTGCAGGAGAGATCTGAGAGGATTACCGAATTTCTGATAAGTCAGGATGTGAAGATTATCGTTGTTGCATGCAATACAGCCACAGCTGCGGCGATAGACCTTCTGCGCTGCAATTATCATATACCTTTTATTGGCATTGAGCCTGCAATAAAACAGGCTGCCATTCACACAAAAAACGGTAAGGTTGGGGTTTTAGCGACACAAAACACCTTTCAGGGAAGGCTTTACAGGGAAACCTCCACTAAATATGCCAACGACAAAGATGTTGTCATCAAGGTGGGTCATGGGCTTGTTGAAGCCGTGGAGGATGATGCCATTGACTCTTCTGAGACAGCGGAGCTACTAAGAAGTTATCTTCAACCTATGATTGAAGCCGGCATTGATCACCTGGTACTGGGCTGCACCCACTATCCGTTCCTGATACCGGCAATACGTAAAATATTGCCTGCATATGTTACAATAGTAGACCCTTCGCCGGCAGTTGCAAAACA
>OBJA01001532.1_pt1 | contig 15587 bp, 10 predicted proteins | sample 1519751 | NCBI WGS metagenome assembly OBJA01 (sample SAMEA3881238, study PRJEB22517) | soil metagenome | biome: lake sediment; feature: soda lake sediment; material: sediment, water from around vicinity | place: India | collected 2013-12-23 | depth 3 m | reverse complement strand
ACCGATTGTCCTGGCACAGGCAGCCGGCCTGGATTCCGGTACTGATGTAGTGTCCAGCACCGATGCCGTATCCGGTGCCGACGCCGTATCCGGTGCCGACGCCGTATCCGGTGCCGACGCCGTGTCCGGTGCCGACGCCGTGTCCGGTGCGGATGCCGTGTCCGGTGCGGATGCCGTGTCCGGTGCGGATGCCGTGTCCGGTGCCGACGCCGTATCCGGTGCCGACGCCGTATCCGGTGCCGACGCCGTATCCGGTGCGGATGCCACCGCAGGTGCCGACGCCACCGCAGGTGCCGACGCCACCGCAGGTGCCGACGCCACCGCAGGTGCCGATGCCAGCGCAGGTGCCGATGCCACCGCAGGTGCCGATGCCACCGCAGGTGCCGATGCCGGTACCTCGGCCAGCGCCTCGGCCAGTTCCTCGGCCAGCGCCCAGGCTTCCGGTGCCAGCGCCGAAGCCAGCGCGTCGTCCAGTGCCAGCGCCTCCAGCCAGACGGATGCAGGCGCCGGGGTCTCGGCGAGCGCCGATAGCAGCGCATCAGCGGAGGCCGGGATTTCGGGCACTGGCGATACCTCGGCCAGCACCGAGGGTTCCGCCACCACGACCCTCGACGGCACCTCCAGCGCCGGGGTCGATGGCACCCCCACCGATGGCATCTCCAACAGCACCACGGTCGACTCCAGTGCCAGCGGCAGTGCCCAGGGATACAGCGACTCCGGGGAATCCGTATCGGTCAGCTCCAGCGCCGGCGCATCCGCCAGCCTGGAAACCGGCCCGGAGGGCCTGGTGAGCGGCACCGCCTACAGTGGTGCTAACGCCAACGTGGACGCCGACATCGGCACGGCCACCACCAGCGCCTCGGCAACCGGTGCCTCCGGGGCCGAAAGCGGTGGCATCGGCGCCGATGCCTCGGCCACCACCGACGTGGGTGCCAGCGCCGGCATCGGTGACACGGGCAGCGCCAGCAGCAGCTCCCAGGCGGGCGCCAGCGCCTCGTCCCTGGCCAGCGAACAGGGCGGCATGGCCCTGGCCGAATCCATCGGCATGGCACAGGCCGGCTCCGTCGATGGTTCCGGCGTGAACCAGGCGGCAACGGCCGCCTCTTCCGCCGCGGCGGCTGCCTTCGGTGTCGCCAGTGACGGCTCGGTGAGCGCCTCGGTCTCGACCTCCGTCGAGGCCGCCGCTTCCGCCTCGCTGAATGCCGCCGAGGCCGCCCAGACCGTGGCCCAGGCCAGCTCCATGGCCGAGGCACAGGCCAGTTCCGCACAGGCCACGCAGGAGGCGATCAATGCCCAGGTCGCGGCTGAATCCGCCGCCGAGGCCGCCGCACTGGACGGTTCGGCGGAAGCCGAGACTGCGGCCCAGGCTGCCGCGGAAGCCGCCGCACAGGCACGGGTCGCGAGTGAATCGGCGGAGACCTTCGTGCGTGCCCACTCGCACTCGATGTCCAAGACCATCGAGACCCCTGGCGTCTCGATGACCTTGAGCAAGAGCCACAGCATGGCCAACGCCAGCGGCTCTGACTCGCGTGCGATGGCGCATTCCATGGCCAAGGCGCAGACGGTCCACACCCCGGGCCAGACCTCGTCCAGCGCCATGGCACGCTCCATGGCCAAGGCGGTCGGTGATGCCGAGGCCTACGCAAGCGCCGCTGCCGAGGCCTCTGCGGAAGCCGGGACCGCCGTCTCGGCCGAAGCCGCCGCCGAAGCCACGGCACGTGCGGAGACCGCCGCCGAAGCCGCTGCCCAGGCCGCGGCCGATGCCTACGCACTGGCCGGCAGCGAGGGCACGGCGGAAGCCGAGGCCGCAGCCGAGGCCGCGGTCCAGGCCGCCCTCCAGGCCCAGGCCCAGGCCCACGCCGCGGCACGGGTAATGGCCGAGATGCGGATGGCTGGCGCCACCCCGGTTTCCACGTCCGGGGCCGGTGGGGACACTGCCTACATCCAGTGACCCAACCGGGTGCCGTCCATCCGGAGCAGGACGATGACCGGCAGGCCGGGGGCAACCCCGGCCTGCTGGCCAATTCCATGGCCCGGACGGAACTTTTTTCGATTGGAATCCCAAGGAGTAAACACCATGCCAGACCGCGTATCCGTCTATATCACCCTGTTCACATTGCTCGCCGGTCCGGGGCTGCTGGGTCTGTCACAGCCCGTCACGGCCGGCGAAGCGCAGGAGGCACATCTGATGATGGAAAGCAGAAAGACATCCGACGCCAAGACCCAGGGCCCCCGTGCCAGTGCCAGTGCGAGCGCCAGCGCCAAGGCGAGCGCATCCGCCTCGAGCGGAAAATCCGGGAACAAGGGCTGTCAGGCCGAGTCCTCCGCCACGGCTGAGGCCCGCGCGGGAGAGGACTACGCCTACGAGGAAGACCGGGACCAGGCATCCGATGAGAACGGGAACTGCCAGGCCAGGTCCAGTTCCAGCGCACGCGCCACGAGCGGCGGTTGAGGCATCACCTCGCCGCCTTTCAGGCGGCGAATCCCCTGAGCACAAGAGAAAGACCATAAAACCATGATGAGCACAAATGCGCAGATCATCGCACGCGGACTCGCGACGCTCGCCCTGGTGGCAGGCATCACAGGATGTGCCTGGATCGGCACGACGGGCGACCGGGATCCGGTGCCGCGCAAGGAAGGCATGTACGCCGTCCAGGACGGCAAGCTCCAGCGCCTGTCCGGCGACCGGAAGTGGGAGCTGAAGACCTGGAATGAACGATCGAACCTGGCACCAGGCGCGAGGTTCGTGATTCGTCACCCGCAGCTTCCCGCCCCCGGCCAGCCGCTCGAGCAGGCGATCCGGCTCAGCCGGGTGGCATGGGTCCGCAGCGAGATCACCCAGGAAGGCAACATCCTGCCCGTAAACGGCAACCAGTGGGAGGTCACCCAGCTCGAGCAGTTCCAGGTACCCATCCGGATCCAGGCCCTGGACTCCAAGCGCGGGGTAGCCCGCGTCATACCGGAACAGACCCTGCAGCACGGCCTCTATTCCCTGCAGTTGCGTACCGCATCCGGGGTGATCCGTTCCCGGCTGGGTGTCGACTGGTCGAATGTCGACAAGCGGGCCTACTCCGCGTCCAGCTGCGTGGATCGCTACCTGGGCGACAGCGTGCACTATCGCCCCTGCTCAGAGCAGGAACACGCCCTCACCGCCAAATGGCTGAAGGTCCACCTGGTGGACCCGGAAAGCTACACCGTGGCCGGCCAGCGCACGCTGGTGGTCAAGGGCATCGTCGTGAACACCTCCGATCGCCGGCGCAAACTGCCCCTGCTCGAGGCGCAGTTGCGCTCCGCCAGTGGCGAGGTGCTCAAACGCTGGCCCCTCGAGCTCGCGATCGCGGAGATCGAACCGGGTGCCTCCGCCCGTTTCCGCAGTGAAATCGCCAACCCGCCACCGGGCGCGCAGAACGTGCACGTGAATTTTTCCTCCGGACAGGCCAGCCCGTCCAGACCCTGAGCCGGTAACCGGCCAATAACCATAATGGAGATTGATAAGATGATCCTGAAACCCGCGTCCCGAAACCTTGCCTGCAGCGCAGGCGCACTGATCCTGGGTGTGCTCCCGCAACTCGTCCAGGCGGCCGCCTGGACGCGCCCCCAGGGGGACCTGCTCATCCTGTTCCCCATGTCCTACACGGTGGCCGACGAGGCCTTCGATGAGAACGGTGACCGAGTGGATCGCAGGCGCTTCGAAATGGTGGAGTTCAGCCCGCTCCTCGAGTACGGGATCACCGATTCCCTGACCGGTGGCCTGCAGCCGAAATATCGCCATGTGAGCGTGGATACCCTGAACGGCAAGGAGAGCAACTCGGGACTCGCCGAAACGGACCTGTTCCTGCGCCAGCGGCTGTGGCAGCGGGACCAGGCCGCCTTCTCCATCCAGGGCCTGGTCAAGGTTCCCATCAGCCCGGACGAGGAGGATCCCGCCGCCCTCGGTCGCGACCAGGTGGACCTGGATATCAAGCTGCTGTACGGCAACCGGCATGGCGCGGGGCGCGGGACCATCTTCTACAATGGCGAGCTGGGGTACCGGAAACGCTTCGAGGGACCGGATGACGAGATCATGGCCAATGCCTTCCTTGGCTGGACACCGGGCGGCCCCTGGTCGTTCATCCTGCGTTCCGCGAACACCTTCGGCGTAGGCAACGAGGACGGCAACTCCGAGGTGCTGACGGCCGGCCCCAGTTTCACCCGCCATGACGTCCAGTTCATGGCCATCTACCGGCTGCCCAATTCCATGGCCATCGTGGGCGGTGTGTCCAACACCTATGCCGGTGAGAACGTAGGTGTCGGCAACACGGGGTTCATGGCCCTGACCCTGCCCTTCTAGGGCCGATCAACACGGTTCACACCGCGCACCTCAGACCACGCCCTGGGAGTGCATCGCATCGGCCACCTTCACGAAGCCGGCCACGTTGGCGCCGTCCACGTAGCTGAAGCTGCCGTCGTCCCGCCGACCGTGGGCCAGGCAGGCCTCGTGGATGCAGCGCATGATCATGCGCAGGCGATCGTCCACCTCTTCGCGGGGCCAGGACAGACGCATGGCATTCTGGCTCATCTCCAGCCCGGAGGTGGCGACGCCACCGGCATTGCAGGCCTTGCTGGGCGCGTACAACACGCCATTGTCCTCGAACCGCTTCACCGCCTCGGGGGTACAGGGCATGTTGGCGCCCTCGGAGACGCACAGCACGCCGTTCTTCACCAGGCTGGCGGCATCCTGCTCGTCCAGCTCGTTCTGGGTGGCGCAGGGCAAGGCCACGTCCACCGGCACATGCCAGGAACGCAGGCCGGCATGGAACTGCACCCCCACCCGTTCCGCGTAGTCGCTCACGCGCCCGTAGAGGTGATTCTTCACCTCCATGAGCTCGGCGAGCTTCTCGGTGGTGAAGCCATCCTCGTCCACCACCACGCCACTGGAGTCGGAAACCGTGACCACCCTGGCCCCCAGGGCCATGGCCTTCTCCACCGCGTACTGGGCCACGTTGCCGGAGCCGGATACGCCGACCCGCAGTCCATCCAGGCTGCGGCCGGCATGGTTGAGCATTTCCTCGGCGAAGTACACCGTGCCGTAGCCGGTCGCCTCGGGACGGATCAGCGAGCCGCCGAAGCTCAGCCCCTTGCCGGTGAACACGCAGTCGGCTCGATTGGTGAGCTTCTTCACCATGCCCGCCATGAAGCCGACCTCGCGTGCGCCCACGCCGATGTCGCCGGCCGGCACGTCGGTATCGGAACCCACGTGGCGGAACAATTCCGCGGCAAAGGCCTGGCAGAAGCGCATCACCTCGCCGGGACTGCGCCCCTTGGGGTCGAAGTCCGAGCCTCCCTTGCCGCCGCCCATGGGCAGCGTGGTCAGGGCATTCTTGAAGGTCTGCTCGAAGGCGAGGAACTTGAGGATGGAGAGGTTCACCGAGGGATGGAAGCGCAGGCCGCCCTTGTAGGGACCGATGGCCGAGCTGTGCTGCACGCGGTAGCCGCGGTTGACCTGCACCTCGCCCTGGTCGTTGACCCAGGAAACGCGGAACATGACGACCCGCTCCGGCTCCACCAGGCGGTCCAGCAGGCCGTGCTCGGCATACCTGGGATGCTTCTGGATGAAGGGCCAGAGGCTCCTCATCACCTTGATCACGGCCTGCAGGAACTCCGGCTGGCCGGGATTGCGCTCGGCCACATGGCCCAGAAATTCCTCGATCGACTGGTATTTCATCTCCACCACCTTCATTCCACACGCAACGAAAAACTACCCGTAAAGCGTGCAATTGTGCCCAATTCCCGCCGCCTGCGCACGGGGGATTCGCCCTTCAGAGCGTCAGCCGCGGCCAGTGCCCCGGGAGACGGGCCGGGGCATGGGTGACGATCACCGCTCGGCGCCGCTCCAGCCAGGGCACCAGGGTTTCGAGCAGCCGGGACTCGGTGCCGGCATCCAGGCCGGCGAAGGGCTCGTCCAGCAGGGCGACGGGGTGATCGCGCAGCAGCAGCCAGGCCAGCGCCAGCCGCCGCGCCTGCCCGCCGGACAGGCGCCGGCCGCGCTCGCCCACCCGGTAGTCCAGCCCCGCGCCCTGGCTCCGCACCCACTCCGCCAGGCCGACCTGCTCCAGCGCCGCCCACAGGGCCCGGTCGGCGAGATCCTCGCGCCCCAGGCGCAGGTTGCCGGCCAGGCTGTCGTCCAGCAGCAGGGTCTCCTGGGGCAGGTAGCCGATACACCGGTAGCGTTGCCGCTCCGGCCACTCCGCCAGGGGGCGACCGCCCAGGCGGATCTCGCCGCCCAGCGGTGGCTGTTCCCCGGCCAGGGTCTCCAGCAGGCAGCTCTTGCCGCGGCCATTCGGACCGTCGATCACCAATGGACGTCCCGGCTCGAGTTCCAGGTCCAGGGGATCCAGGAGCGGGCGGCGTGGGTCGTAGCCCACGGCGAGCTGCGTCGCTCGCAGGCCCGGATCCTCTGGTTCCGGGGCGGACGGCGAATGCGCTCCGGCCGATGGCCTGGGCATCCCCGGCACTGGCTCCCCGGGCACCAGCCCCCGCAGCCTCCGCACGGCCTCGAGGCTCTCGCCCAGGCGCCAGCAGGCGCCGGGCAGGCTGGACAGGGCCTCGTTCAGGCCCAGGGTCATCAGACTGAGCAACAGCGCCACGGGCGCGCTGATGACCTCCTCCCGGTACCAGTGCAGGGACAGGCCCAGCATGGCCAGGCTGGACAGGGCCACCAGCAGCTGCACCCCCTGCTCGGCGAGGATGCCGATCCGCTCGCGCTGCTGGTGCCGGCACGCCTGCGCCCGCGCCTGGCGGCGCAGCTCCGCCTGGTGCGCGGCCAGGCGACCGTAGGCCAGCAGGTCCGCCAGGCCACCGAAATAGTCCAGCAGCGCGACGCGCTCGCGGGCGCGCGCGCGCACCAGTTCCCGGCCCGGACCCTGCCCGCGCCAGGCGGCGGCGAGTGCCGCGGCCAGGGTCAGCACCGCCGTGGCCAGGATCAGCAGGGCGGCCGCCGGGGGGGCCAGCCAGAGCGCCAGCAGGCCCGCCGCCAGCACCGCCAGACCCGCCGCCACCAGGGGGCCGGTCACCCGCAGGGGGATGGCATCCAGGGTGTCGATGTCGCGGGTCAGCCGCTGCTGCAGGTCACCGCTGCGCAGGGCGCGCTGCCGCTCGATGGGCAGCCGGGCAATGGCCCCGAAACAGTAGCCGCGCAGCCGGGTCAGGATGCGCAACACGGCGTCGTGGCCCACCACCCGTTCCCCGTAGCGGGCCAGGGTGCGCACGATGGCGGCGGCGCGGATGCCCGCCGACGGCGTGAAGATGTCCAGGGCCGGCAACAGCCCGGCGCCCGCCAGCGCCGTGGCGGTGATGAACCAGCCCGACAGGGCCAGCAGCCCGATGCCCGCCGCCCAGGTGAGGGCCAGCAGCAGGCAGGCCGCGAGGCTCCAGCGCCGGGCCGGCCGGAACAGGGCACGCAGGAAGCGCCACTCAATCATGGGCAGCCTCCACGGCGCGGCCGTCCCGCAGGTGCAGGATGCGGGGAAAGTGCGCCTGGACCGCCGGCTGGTGGGTCGCCATGAGCAGGGTGACCCCGCGCGCCCGGGCCTGCCGGAACAGGCTGGCCAGCAGGGCCTGTTCGGTGGCCGGGGCCAGGGCGTTGGTGGGCTCGTCCAGCAGCCACAGGCGACTGCCGGACAGCAGGGCGCGGGCCAGCGCGACACGCTGCACCTGCCCGCCGGACAGGCCGCGGTTGCCCTCCCCGACCCGGGTATCCAGGCCGTCCGGCAGGGACGGATCGTCCAGCGGCAGACCCGCGTCCGCCAGGGCCGCCTCCAGCTCCCGGTCCGGCAGCAGATCGCGGCAGGCCAGCAGCAGGTTGTCGCGCACGCTGCCATGAAACAGGTGGCTGCGCTGACCGATCCAGGCAAAGGCACGCGCCTCCGGACGGGCACGGATCCGACCCTGATCCACGCCCAGGAAACCGGCGCACAGGGCCAGCAGGGTGGATTTTCCGCTACCGCTCGGCCCCACCAGGGCGAGCCAGTCCCCCGCCGCCACCTCCAGGTCCAGGTCGCGCAGTGCCGCGGGGGCCGCCGCCTCATAGCGCACGGTGACCTGCTCCAGCTTCAACAGGGGCCCCGGCTGGCCAGGATCCCAGTCCGCACCCCGTGCCTGGCGCGGCACCTCGGCGAGCAGCGGCGCCAGGGCCTCGGCGGCCGCCAGGGCACCGGCCCGGTCGTGGTAGGTCTGGGCGAACTGGCGCAGGGGCGCGAAGTACTCGGGGGCGAGCAGCAGGATGAACAGGCCGGAGAACAGGGTCAGCTGCGGGGCGGGACCGAACGCCAGGTAGCCCAGCAGCCCGAAGCCGATGTAGATAGCCAGCAGGCCGATGGCCACGGCGCTGAAGAATTCCATCACCGCCGAGGACAGGAAGGCCACCCGCAGCACCTTCATCGCCAGCTGCCGGTAGCGCTCCGCCGCCGCGGCGACCTCCGCCTGTGCCGCCGCCAGCGCCCCGCTGCGGCGCAGCAGGTCCAGGCCCCGGATGCGGTCGAGGAAATGGCCCGCCAGGCGGGCCTGTTCCGCCTGCTGGCGGCCGTGGACCTGCTCGGTACCCATGCCGATCAGGGCCGTGAAGACCGGGATGAGGGGCGTGGCCAGCAGCAGCAGCCCGGCCGCCAGCCAGTCCAGCCACAGCACCGTCAGCAGGATCAGGCCGGGGACCAGCAGCGTGAGCAGGCGCGCCGGCAGGTAGCGGGCATAGTAGCCCTCCAGCTGCTCCACCTGTTCCTGGTAGCGGCTGGCCCACTGGCCGCTATGGCCGCGCTGGGCCAGGCGCAGTGGTCCCGCCTGCGCCCCCGCGTCGAGCAGCCGGGCCCGGAGGTCGGCCTGGACCGCCTGGGCGAGGCGCTGACCGCAGGCGTCCCGCAGCGCCTGCAGGCCGTGGCGCAGCAGCGCCGCCAGCGCGGCCAGCAGCAGGGCGGGGAGCAGCTCGGCATCCAGCGGGGCGAACAGGACCTCGTGCACCAGCCGCGCCACCAGGCCCGCCAGGACCAGGGTGGCCAGGCCGGCACCCACGCCGGCCAGCCAGGCGCCGTGCAGCCAGTGCCGGTAGGGGCGCATCCACCCGGCCAGCCGCCGGGCCGGCGCGGCGGCATCAGCCACGCGGGGCTTCAGTCCGCCGGCGGATCAGTGATACCCCGCATCGGCGCGCACCTTGCCGCGGAACACGTAGTAGGTCCAGGCGGTGTACATGAGCACGAAGGGCACCACGAACAGTACGCCGAGCAGCAGGAACAACTGGCTCTCCGGCGCCGAGGCCGCATCCCAGAAGGTGTAGTCCGGCGGCACCACGTAAGGCCACTTGCTGAACAGCAGGCCGGCATACAGCAGGGCGAACAGGCCGATGGTGGCCATGAAGGGCACGGCCTCGTAGCAGCAGCTCAGGGAACGCCACAGGCCGGCCGCCACCAGCAGGGTGAGCAGGGGCAGGATCCACAGCCAGGTGAGGTGGTCGAACCAGCGGCTTTGCACATAGTCGTCCGTGAGCGGTGTCCAGATGCTGATGATGACGAAGAACAACATCACCGTGGCGAGCAGGCGGTAGGCCCAGCGCCGTGCCCATTGCTGGGTGTCGTGCTCGGTCTTGAGCAGCAGCCAGGTGGTGCCCAGCAGGGCATAGCCGGCCACCAGCGCCAGGCCGGTCATGACGGTGAAGGGGGTCAGCCAGTCGAGCGGCCCGCCCACGTAGCGCATGTTCTCGGTCTCGAAGCCCTGGATGAAGGTGCCGACCACGGCACCCTGGGCGAAGGTGGCCACCAGGGAACCGCCGAAGAAGGCCCAGTTCCATGGGCCGCGCTTGCCGGGCTCCGCCTTGAAGCGGAACTCGAAGGCCACGCCGCGGAAGATCAGCCCGGCGAGCAGCAGGAACACGCCGATGTACAGGGCCGGCAGGAACACCGCGTACACCAGGGGAAAGGCACCGAGCAGGCCGGCCCCGCCCAGCACCAGCCAGGTCTCGTTGCCGTCCCACACCGGCGCCACGGAGTTCATCATGATGTCGCGGTCCTCCTCGGAGCGGGCGAAGGGGAACAGGATCCCCACCCCCAGGTCGAAGCCGTCGGACAGCACGTACATGAGCACGCCGAAACCGATGATGCCGATCCAGATATAGGTCAGGTCGTACATGGCGAGGCTCCTCAGCCGGTGGGCAGTTCGGTGGAGGCGTCCAGGGGCATCTCGGCCGCCGACAGCGGGCGCTTGGGCCGCCCCCGCTCCTCCTCGGGGTAGGGCGGGTATTCCGTGGGCATGACCATGCCATGGCGCACGATCCGGAGCAGGTAATAGACGCCGGCGGTGAACACCACGGCATAGACGGCGATGTAGCCGATCAGGGTGAACAGGGCCATGCCGCCGGTGAGGCTGGGGGTGACTCCCTCCTGCACCGTCATCAGGCCGTAGACCAGGTAGGGCTGGCGCCCCACCTCGGTGACGAACCAGCCGGACAGCACCGCCAGGAACGGCAGGGGGATCATCCAGGTCAGCACCCGCAGGAAGCGCGCGCGGCCCTCCATGGGCCCGCGCAGCAGCAGCCAGGCCCCCCACAGGGCCACCAGGATCATGAGCAGGCCGATGCCCACCATGATGCGGAAGGCCCAGAACACGATGGGCACGTTGGGCCGCTCCTCAGGCGCCCATTCCTTCAGGCCGCGGACCTCACCGTCCCATTCGTGGGTGAGGATCAGGCTGGCGAGCTTGGGGATGCCGATCTCGAAGCGGTTGGTCTCGTTGGCCTGGTCGGGGATGGCGAACAGCAGCAGCGGGAGGCCCGCCCGGGTCTCCCAGGCCCCCTCCATGGCCGCCACCTTGGCGGGCTGGTGCTCCAGTGTGTTCAGGCCGTGGAAATCGCCCACCAGCAGCTGCAGCGGGGCCACCACCACCAGCATCACCAGGGTCATCTTCAGGGCCCGGCAGCTGGCCTGCACGGCGTGGCCGCGCAGCACGTAGTAGGCGGACACACCCGCCACCACGAAGCCGCCGGTCAGCAGCGAGGCGAGCGCCATGTGGGTGAAACGGTAGGGGAAGGAGGCATTGAAGATGGCCTGCGACCAGCTGGTCACGTAGACCATGCCGTCGCGCAGCTCGATGCCGGCGGGGGTCTGCATCCAGGAGTTGGCGGACAGGATCCAGAAGGAGGAGATGAAGGTGCCCAGGGCCACCATCACGGCGGAGAGCAGGTGCAGCCCGGCGGGCACGCGGTCGCGCCCGAACAGCAATACGCCGAGGAAGGCCGCTTCCAGGAAGAAGGCCGTCACCACCTCGTAGGACAGCACCGGCCCCATGAAATTGGCGGTGCGGTAGGCGAACTCGCTCCAGTTGGTGCCGAACTGGAAGGCCATGACCAGGCCCGAGACCACGCCCATGCCGAACACCACGGCGAAGATGCGGATCCAGAACTGGGACAACCGGGCCCACTGGGCATCGCCGGTGCGATAGGCGATGGCCTCCAGCACGGCGATGTAGCTGGCCAGGCCGATGGTGAACACGGGGAAGATGGCATGAAAGGACACCACGAAGGCGAACTGGATGCGGGACAGGAGCAGTGGATCGAGTTCCATGACGACTCCCCGGAAGTTGCGTACCCACTGACTATAGGAGAGCAAACCGGCATTTTCCACGCGCATGGTGCACGATGGCCGACAATTCCCGCCATACGGGCCTGGGAAGGGGAACCTCGTTGCGCCGCGGGCGTCGAAGCGTCAGACTTTCAACGCCCGGAATCCACGCTGGACTGCCTTGATGAACACCGCTCCCCCTGACGCGGCCACCCGCCGGTCGCCGCGCCGCCGGACCCTGGTCCTGATATTGCTGGCCGCCCTCGGCCTGGGCGGCTTCTTCGCCTGGAACCAGTTCTTCGCCGACAAGGGCGCCGCCCTGGCGCACAGCGTCGTGGAGGTACAGCGGGGCGACATCGAGGAGGTGGTGACCGCCACCGGCACCCTGCAGCCGCGTGACTACGTGGATGTCGGCGCCCAGGTCTCGGGGCAGCTGCGCCGCATCCATGTCGAGGTGGGCAGCGAGGTGAAGTCCGGCGAGCTGCTGGCGGAGATCGACCCCACCCTGTTCATGGCACGGGTGGACGCCAGCCGTGCCCAGCTGCGCTTTCAGCAGGCGCAGCTGCGTGACCGCGAGGCGCAGCTGACGCTGGCGGAGAGCCAGCACCGGCGCCAGCAGAACCTGCTGGCCGAGGAGGCCACCACCCTGGAGTCGCTGCAGAACGCCGAGGCCACGCTGCGCTCGGCGCGCGCCCAGATCGACATGCTCAAGGCACAGATCGAGCAGACCGAGTCCACCCTGCGCGCCGACGAGGCCAACCTCAACTACGCGCGCATCTTCGCGCCCATGGACGGCACGGTGGTGAGCATCAGCGCGCGCCAGGGCCAGACCCTGAACGCCAACCAGCAGGCGCCCATCATCCTGCGCATCGCCGACCTGTCCACCATGACGGTGCAGACCCAGGTGTCGGAGGCGGACGTCTCGCGCCTGCGGGTCGGGATGCCGGCCTACTTCACCACCCTGGGCAGCCGCGGGCGGCGCTGGCACGGCCAGCTGAACCGTATCGAGCCCACGCCGGAGGTGCAGAACAACGTGGTGCTCTACAACGCCCTGTTCGACGTCGACAACGCCAATCGCGAGCTGATGACCCAGATGACCGCCCAGGTGTTCTTCGTCCTCGCCGAGGCGAAGGACAGCCTGCTGGTGCCCGTGGCGGCCCTGGCCATGGGCCGCGCCGACGCGAACGCTGGCGCGCCACGCCGCGCCAGCGTGCAGGTGCTGGACGGGGAAGGCCGCGTGCGTTCCCGCGAGGTGGAGGTCGGGGTGAGCAACCGTATCCAGGCGCAGATCCTCTCCGGACTGGAGGAAGGCGAGCGCCTGGTCCTGGGCCAGGCTGCCGGTGGCCAGACCGCGGCGCAGGCCGGCGGCACGCGGCTGCCGAGGCTGCGCTGATGAACGGGCAGGATTCGCCGCTGATCGAGCTCAGCGGCGTCACCAAGACCTTCCGCAACGGAGACCTGGCGGTGGAGGTGCTGCATGGCATCGACCTGCGCATCCACCCGGGTGAGTTCGTCGCCATCATGGGCGCCTCCGGCTCGGGCAAGTCCACCCTCATGAACCTCATCGGCTGCCTGGACCGGCCGAGCGGCGGCCGTTACCGCTTCATGGGGCGCGATGTCTCCGACCTGGGGCGCGATGAACTGGCGCGCCTGCGGCGCGAGGAATTCGGCTTCGTGTTCCAGAGCTACAACCTGATCGGCGGGGCCAGCGCCACCGAGAATGTCGAGGTGCCGGCGGTCTACTCCGGCATGCCGCCCGCCGAACGCCACTCCCGCGCACGCCGGCTGCTCGCCGAGCTGGGCCTGGACGACCGCCTCGATCACCGCCCCAGCCAGCTCTCGGGCGGCCAGCAGCAGCGCGTATCCATCGCCCGCGCGCTGATGAACGGCGGGCGCATCATCCTCGCCGACGAACCCACCGGCGCCCTGGACAGCCACAGCGGCGCCGAGGTGATGCGGCTGCTCGGCGAGCTGTCGGCCCAGGGGCATACCATCATCCTCATCACCCACGAGCGCGAGGTGGCCGAGCATGCCAGCCGCGTCATCGAGATCCGCGACGGTCGCATCCTGTCCGACCCGGGGCCGCAACCGCGCCGGGGCGAGACGGCCGACTTCATGCCCCACGTGGACCGCAGCTCGCGCCTCACCGACCTGGTGGAGGCCACCCGCACCGCGCTGCGCGCCCTGCGCGCCAATGTCTTCCGTGCCATCCTCACCCTGCTCGGCATCGTCATCGGCGTCGCCTCGGTGATCGCCATGCTGGCCATCGGCGACGGCGCCAAGCAATCGGTGGTGGACAGCATCAGCGCCATGGGCAGCAACCTGCTGATGGTGCGCCCCGGCGCGCCCAATATGCGCGGCCGCGGCGGCATCGTCACCCTGGTGCCCGAGGACGTGCTCGCCATCCAGGAACTGCCCAACGTGCTGGCCGCCGTGCCGGAACAGGGCAGTACCGTCACGGTACGCCATGCGGACGCCGACCATCGCACCGAGGTCAACGGCACCTCGGCGGACTATATCCGGGCGCGCACCTGGCAGCCGGTGAGCGGCAGCTTCTTCACCCTGGAGGATGAACGCCGCTATGCCACCGTGGCGGTCCTGGGCCAGACCGTCGCCGCGGCCCTGTTCCGTGGCGAGGATCCGCTGGGACGCTTCATGCTCGTCAACAACATTCCCTTCCAGGTCATCGGCGTGATGGCGCCCAAGGGCGCCACCGCCTGGGGCATGGACCAGGACGACGTGGTATTCGTGCCCTACACCACCGCCAGCCTGCGCCTGACCGGGCAACGCCACCTGCGCAACGTCACCGTGGCGGTACAGGACGTGGACGGCATCGATGAGACCCAGGCGGCGGTGCACGCCCTGCTGCTCGGCCGTCACGGCGTGGAGGATTTCCAGATCCGCAACATGGCCGCCATCATCGACAGCGTGACGGAGACCCAGAACACCCTCACCATCCTGCTCGGCTCCATCGCCGCCATCTCGCTGCTGGTGGGCGGCATCGGGGTCATGAACATCATGCTGGTGAGCGTCACCGAACGCACCCGCGAGATCGGCATCCGCATGGCCACCGGCGCGCGCATGCGCAACATCCTGCAACAGTTCCTCATCGAGGCCCTGGTGGTCACCGCCGTGGGCGGCCTGATCGGCGTCGCCGCCGGGCTCGGCGTGGCAGCCCTGATCGAGACCTTCGACACGCCGATCCGGTATTCCCCCGCCCCGGTGCTGCTGGCCTTCGGTTGCGCCTTCGCCACCGGCCTGGTGTTCGGCTACCTGCCGGCGCGCAAGGCCGCCCGCCTCGACCCCGTCGTGGCGCTGGCCTCGGAGTGATGACCGATATGCCGTACGCAATCGCATGCAGGAACACCAGACGGCGTCGTTCGCCGAGGGGACTCGGCTCCTACCGACACACCGACCAGGGCTGGACCGAAGCCCGTAGGAGCCCGCTCCGCGGGCGAATGCAGGCCTGAGGACCGCAACCATGCGCAACCGCTTAGGGATTGTCTTCATCATTTCAATGGCAGCGAGTGGCTGCGCCGTGCACGAGCCAGCCGTGCGCCCGGCGCTGGACCTGGGCGGCGACTGGGCGGAGACCGCAGAGCAGGAGGTGCCGCTGCGCCAGGCCTGGTGGCGCGGCTTCCAGTCACCCCAGCTGGAACGGCTGCTGGCGGCCAGCCTGCTCGACAGCCCCGATCTCGCGGCGGCGGCCGAGCGTGTCATCCAGGCGGAACTGCAGGTACGCGCCAGCGGCGCCTCGCTGTTCCCTTCCCTCAGCCTGGCTGGCAGCACGACCTCGCGCCGCAACGACCCGGACCTGGGTCCCGCCACCACCAGCGAGTCCAGCAGCCTGGCCCTGGGGGCCGGCTACGAAGTGGATCTGTGGGGGCGGCTTGCCGCCGGCGTGCGCGGCGCCGAGGCCTCCCTGGAAGCGGTACGGTACGACTACGCCAGCCTGCAGCTCAGCCTGGAGACGGCGGTGGCCAATGCCTACTTCCAGAGCCTGGCGGC
>OBJA01001531.1_pt1 | contig 15590 bp, 9 predicted proteins | sample 1519751 | NCBI WGS metagenome assembly OBJA01 (sample SAMEA3881238, study PRJEB22517) | soil metagenome | biome: lake sediment; feature: soda lake sediment; material: sediment, water from around vicinity | place: India | collected 2013-12-23 | depth 3 m | reverse complement strand
AATCTTGGGTTTACTATAAAAATTAGATCTACGCTAGGGAAAGGTTCTGAGTTTACAATTCAAATCCCCGAGAAATATTTAATTATTCCATCTAAGAAAGAAATATCAAATGAAGCATCGCAAAACGGATACAAGCCTTTGCCACCTATTAAAGTTTTAATTGTTGAAGATGATCTAGTAAATTACAAGTATCTTTTTAGCCTTCTAAAAAAATCAGGAATAAATTCGGACTGGGCTGAAAATGGAATAGATGCGCTTAAGCAGCTAGAAACCAAATCTTTTGATCTCATTCTGATGGATTTAAAAATGCCAATTCTTGGAGGACACGAAACAACTAAAATTATCAAATCAAAATATCCAAAAATAAAGGTTATTGCACAAACAGCATATGTACAACCGGAAGAACAAAGGAAAAGTGAAGAAAGTGGTTTTGACTATTTTATAAAGAAACCTATTCGAAGACAAGAGCTAACTGAAGTAATAATGCAATTGTTTAAAGAATAACATTACTATCCTCCAAAATCATCAAAGGCTATCATTTCAGGTGGCACGCCTAAATCATCAAGCATTTTAAATACAGCATCATTCATCATTGGTGGACCACATAAGTAGAATTCAATTTCCTCAGGTTCATCTAGTTTAGACAAATAATTATCAAGTATGACCTGATGAATAAACCCTACATAACCCTCCCAATTATCTTCAGGTTTTGGTTCTGATAATGCAATATGAAACTTAAAATTTGGAAAATTATTTTCAATTTCTCGAAACTCATCTTCATAAAACATCTCTCTTAGAGATCTAGCACCATACCAGAATGTAGCTTTACGTGTAGTCTTTTTTGTATGGAAGAGGTCGAAAATATGAGAACGCATAGGAGCCATTCCTGCTCCACCGCCAATAAACATCATTTCACGCTCTGTATCTTTGATATGAAACTCTCCGTATGGTCCTGACACCATTACTTTATCTCCAGGTTTTAATGAGAATATATAAGAAGAACAAATACCCGGGTTTACATTCATAAAGCCTTTTTTCTTAGAATCCCATGGAGGAGTTGCTATACGAATATTAAGCATAACTATATTTCCTTCAGCGGGATGGTTTGCCATTGAGTACGCTCTGTATGTCTCCTCGTAGTTTTTCATTTTTAGATTCCACATGCCAAAATTGTCCCAGTCTTCCTTATATTCATTCTCAATCATAATATCATTAGCATAGTCAACTTCAACCTTGGGAACATCAATCTGAATGTATCCACCAGACAAAAAGTTAAGACTTTCTCCTTCGGGTAATTTTACCACAAACTCTTTAATAAATGTTGCTACATTTTTATTTGAAACAACTTCGCATTCCCACTTTTTGACTCCGAGTACTTCCTCCGGCAATTCAATTTGCATACTTTCCCTTACCTTAACCTGACAGGCAAGCCTATAGTGATTTTGCTGCTGCTTTCGTGTAAAAAAGCCTGTTTCGGTTGGTAAAATACTGCCACCTCCTTCAAGAATTCGGCATGTACACATTCCGCATGTACCTCCACCGCCACAAGCAGAAGGAACAAAAATCTTTTGATCGCTAAGCGTGGCAAGAAGATTGGACCCCGGCTCAGTTTCAAACTCTTTATCCCCATTAATAGTAATTTTAACACTTCCCTGAGGAGTAAGTTTCTTTTTGGCATATAATAATACGCTTACCAATAATACAATTACTACTGTAAAAACCATTACTGTTGTAATAACTACTGTAACTGTTGAAGCTAATAATATCATTTTCTATAATTTATCTATTATAAACTAATTCCCATAAATCCCATAAATGCTAATCCCATCAATCCTGTAATAATAAAAGTAATTCCAAGTCCTTTTAACGGTTTTGGCACATCCGAATATTTAATTTTTTCTCTTATGGCAGCTATACCAACAATTGCAACGAAGAATCCAACTCCCGAACCAAAACCAAAAACTGTTGCTTCTCCAATATTAGCATAGCTTCTTTCAGCCATAAACAAGGATCCTCCAAGAATAGCACAGTTTACAGCTATTAGAGGAAGAAAAATACCAAGCGATGAATATAATGCTGGAGACACTTTCTCTACCACCATCTCAACAAGTTGAACCATTGAAGCAATTACAGCAATAAAGAGAATGAATCTTAGGAATCCTAAGTTTACATCTGCATAATCTTCTGATAACCATACTAATGCACCTTCTTTAAGCACATAATTTTCCAATAGATAATTTATTGGTAGAGTAATGGTTAGAACAAATATTACAGCCAGTCCAAGTCCAAAAGAAGTATTTACTGTTTTAGATACAGCTAAGTAAGAACACATGCCTAAAAAATAAGCAAACACCATATTCTCGATAAATACGGCTTTAACGAATATATTAAAAAATGTTTCCATAGTCTTAATCTTCAATTAGGTCTTTATTTCTTGAGCGTTGTACCCAAATAATTATTCCCACTACTACCATAGCCATTGGAGGCAGAATCATTAATCCATTATCACTGTAACCCCAGTCATAAAAAATCTGAGGGACTACAGGATAATCCCATATTGTGCCGCTTCCCAATAGTTCCCTAAATAAAGCTACTATTATAAGTATAATACCATACCCTGCAGCATTACCTATTCCATCTAGAAAGCTTTGTCCTGGTTTATTTGCAAGAGCGAAAGCTTCTAATCGTCCCATAATGATACAATTTGTAATAATAAGACCAACAAATACAGACAATTGCTTACTTACATCAAATAAATAAGCCTTTAGCACCTGATCTACAATTATTACTAGCGAGGCAATTACTACAAGCTGAATTATAATACGGATTCTTTTGGGAATAGTGTTCCTCAATAACGAAATCAGAACATTAGACACAGCCATTACAAAAACCACGCTTAATGCAAGTACAAAAGCCGGCTTAATTTTTACTGTAACAGCCAAAGCTGAACAAATACCAAGTACCTGAACAGTAATAGGATTTGTCTTGTTTATCGGTTCTGTTAGTAATTTTAAATTTTTTCTGGATAACATATTTAATATTTTTTTGTTAAACTCAATTCTATTTTACACTCTTTATATAACCTAAATATAATCTAAGGCACTCCTCAATCATATCTGACAAACCGTCTGAGGTAATCGTCCCCCCCGAAATTGCGTCAACCTCATGTTTACTCTCATTATTTGCGGCTTTCAAAACACGAACTGACACAAAGTCTCCTGAATCACTAAAAAGTTTTTTACCTTTAAATTGCGCTTGAAAAACCTCTGTATCAATCTCTGCCCCCAATCCCGGAGTTTCCGACTGATGAGAGAAGTTCGCTCCGAAAACTGAATTCAAATCCTCATATAATGCAATATATCCCCATAACGGACCCCAAAGTCCTTTACCAAACAAGGGAAAAATAAATTTCTTAGAGCCATCATCTAGCTTAGCAACATACACTGGCAACTGCATAATATCCTCAGTTTTACGCAATTCATTACGTAATTCTATTTCAAAAGCATTTATGCCGTCAAGAATTTCTCCTCGAATATTAACTGCAATAACTTCAACAATATATTTCTCATATAATTCAGGAGCTGTTTTTGCACTTGATTCAATATTAATTGCTGACAGAATATTTCTTTTCTTTTCAATCTCAATATTACTCTTTTGCTTGGGTTGCAACACCATCGCAATAACAGATAAAACGGTTGCAACGACCACGACCATAATTATTGCATATATAAATGTATATAAATTACTGTTTCTGTTCATGATAAAATTATTTAGCCGTTTTTACTCTTTTCAGTCTTTTTCTGATATTTGCCTGAACTACATAATGGTCAATTAAAGGCGCGAAAACATTCATAAGCAGAATTGCAAGCATCATTCCTTCAGGATATGCAGGATTTATCACTCTTATGAGTATTGCTAGAAAACCTATTAGAAAACCATAAATATACTTACCTCTATTGGTTTGAGCAGCAGTTACAGGATCTGTTGCCATAAATACAAGTCCAAAAGCAAAACCTCCTAGCATCAAATGGTCATACCACAGTACTTCCATAAAAGGATTAACAGCAAAAGCATTTAATAACAAGCCCATTACCATTGCACCCAACAAAGTAGAAAGCATTATTCTCCAGCTTCCAACTCCGGTAATCAGAAGTATCGCTGCTCCAATTAGAATTGCCAACACTGATGTTTCTCCGACTGAACCAGGAATAATTCCAAGAAAAATATCCATTCTACTTAAGGGTTCCCCAAGTCCATTAATAAAATCTGTATTTCCAGCAGATGCCTGGGCTAATGGCGTTGCACCGGTAAATCCATCAATAACACCTTCTCCTTTTGTCATTCCGCTTACCCAGATGTAATCTCCCGACATCCATGATGGGTATGCAAAAAACAGAAAAGCTCTTGCTGTAAGTGCAGGATTAAGAATATTCATACCCGTTCCACCAAATACCTCCTTCCCAATAAGAATAGCAAACGCAGTTGCAAGACCTAGCATCCATAATGGAATATCTGCAGGTACTATCAGAGGGATTAACATACCAGTTACGAAAAGCCCCTCATTTACTTCATGTCCGCGTATTTGAGCAAAAGCGACCTCAATTATTCCACCAACGCCATAAACAACAATGAACAGAGGTACAACTTTTAATAATCCATACCAGATAACATCCAGCAATAAAGGCTCCTGTCCTGTAGAAATAAAATGCTGATATCCTGTATTCCAAATTCCAAATAATAAAGCTGGCAACAAAGCTAGAAAGACAACTGACATGGTTCGCTTTGTATCAATAGCATCGCGAATATGAGCACCTTTCTTTGTTACCTTATCCGGCACAAACATAAACGTTTCAGCAGCATCAAACGTAGAGTGAAGAAAATAAAGTCTCCCCCCTTTTTGAAAATGCGGTTTAAATTTATCCAAGTTTTTTCTTAAAAATTTCATCTTTAATAATTTATTTTAAGACATTTCTTTAATCATCTCATCAATTCCTTTGCGAATTATCTCTTGAACTTCAATTTTTGAAGCACATACAAATTCACATAATGCCATATCTTCTTCAATCACCTCATATATTCCAAGTTGTTCCATTTTATCGATATCGTTCACCATTATAGCCTTTACAAGTAATTGAGGATAAATATCCATTGGACAAACGGCTTCGTATTGACCTGTAACAACATATGCTCTATGTCCGCCATGTAATCTAGTATCGGGAATAAAACTTTTTCCAAGAAATATTCTCGACATAAATGTTCCACTCGCACTCAGTTTATTAAAACCTGGCATTGCCCATCCCATAAATTCAAATTTATTACTTCCTTCGGGGATTACGCATACTTGTTTAGAATAAAAGCTAAGATATGGACTAGTTGTTACATTCTTTCCCGTAAGAACATTGCCTGATATTATCCTTACATGAGAGTTAAGTGTGATATTCTTGATGGTTTCTGACAAAGAAACTCCACTCCTGCTCTTATAATAAGCTGGTTTTGTAATTTCAGAACCTGAAAATGCAATTAGTCTTTCAGGAAGATACTCCCCTGTTTTAACAAAATAACCTAATATTGGCAAATCAGCAGCATCAACTGTCCAAATAATTTCTCCTTTATTTATTGGTTTTAATTGATTTATTTGAACTCCAACCAATCCTGCAGGATGTGGACCTTTAAAATAATGTTTCTTATAGTCGCTGACATTTTCAATGAGTTTTTCTGTTTCCTGTCCGGGTCTAAAACCTAGATAAATATCACCATCTGTAAACGATTTTAAAAGCTTAAGTGCAAGATTAATCTCCTCTTTTTTATCTTTTAGGATAAAATCATAATCAGGTGCTAGTGGAGAAGAATCAAAAAAACTTATAAAAATATCTCTAGGTTTATCATCCGGATTTGCAATTATGCCATAAGGTCTTTGGATAATATAAGCCCATAACCCAGATTTCTGCAGAATTTCTATCTTTCGATCATTTTTAAAATCCAAAATACCGGTAGTGTCGTGCTTAATAAATTCATCTTTTTCATCTGATTCAATAATAATCTCCATCACTTTTCTCTTTTCTCCGCGTACAACTTCATGAATCCTACCAGAAACCGGTGAGGGAAAACAAACTAAAGGATTGTACTTATTTACAAACACAGTTTCACCCCGCTTTACATGATTTCCTTGCTTTAAAATCAATTTGGGAGTAAACGATTCAAAATCTATTGGTCGCAAAGAATAAAACTTTGACTCTATTTCTCCTACTTCATTTTTTTCTGCATGACCATTTAGCTTTAAATCAAGACCACGCTTAATACGTATAAGATTATTCATTAGGCTAGATTTATTTTATTCAGCAATATTAACAATTTTTATTTACAAGTAAAGCAATAATTTAAAATAATTAAACTTAACAAAATCTCAAAAATTATGTTCATAATCCAGACTGATTTAGAGTAAGTCTAAATAACTTAATATTGATCTAAGTTTTTATTAATTTATTCTTCAAAATCATAGTCATAATAAGATTTTTCATTACTTAAGTTTTTGAAATACTAAAAATAATTTAGTTTTGTATCATAAATTCAAATAAATATGGAGATTAAACGTGTTTTTGACATTTTAACCCTCTACAAAACAGAGTATTCTGAAATGGAGGATGCCTTTGCTTATAAAAATAAGGGGAACTGGGAAACGTTTTCTGCCAACGACTATTACAAGTACTCTCATCTTTTTGCGTGTGGATTACTTAACACAGGACTAAATAAAGGAGACAAGATTATTACAATGTCTCAAAGTCTTCCTCATTGGAATATTGCTGATATGGGAATTTCATTGGCAGGATTAATTCATGTTCCTATATACACTACTTTAGGCAACGAGGAGATGGAGTATATTATCAGACATTCAGAAGCTAAAGTAATTATTGTTTCTGATAGTTCTATGTACAAAAAGATTAAACCTGTTGTTGAAATAATAAATGCTGATACAAGAACAGAGCAACAGATTGATGCTATTTACACCTTTCATGAAATACCAGAAATTAAGAATTGGGTAGATTTAATAAAGGCTGCTAAAGAGAATGAAATAAGCTTAATGGAAAAACTTGAAGAGGTAAAAAAATCTACATCTGAAAATGATTTACATACAATTATTTATACTTCAGGCACAACCGGAGTTCCTAAAGGCGTTATGATTTCACATAAAAACATTCTTTCTAATGCTCTTACTGTTAGACCCATAATACCTTGTACTTATGGACAAAGAGCTTTAAGTTTCTTGCCTTTATGTCATATTTATGAAAGGATGTTAAACTATGCATTTCAATTAAAGGGAATTGCGATTTATTATGCTGAAAGTCTTGGAACAATAGTCAATGATTTACAGGATATTAAACCACATATATTTAACGCTGTACCACGTCTGCTTGAAAAATTTTATGACAGAATAATTGCCAAAGGGAAAGATCTGACAGGAATAAAGAAAATGCTTTTTTTCTGGGCGGTCAGATTAGGAGTAAAATTCGATGACCAAGGTAAGAATTCATGCTTCTATAATTATAAGCTTATGATTGCAAGAAATCTTGTTTTTAGTAAATGGCAGGCTGCATTTGGGGGAAATATTGTTGCGATAGTTTCCGGAGGGGCCTCGCTGCAACCACGTCTTGCCAAACTATTTACAGCTGCAGGTTTTAGAATTTGTGAGGGATACGGTCTCAGTGAAACCTCTCCCGTTTTAGCTGTAAACTGGACAACATGGAATAATTCAATGATTGGTACAGTTGGGCCTGTTTTAGACGGGGTTCAGATAAAAATTGCTAAGGATGGAGAAATCCTTGCTAAAGGACCCAATATAATGCTGGGGTATTATAAAGACCCTGAAGGAACTAAAGCAGTTATTGATAATGAAGGATGGTTTCATACAGGAGATATTGGAGAGTTTATAAATTATAAATATCTTAAAATCACAGATAGAAAAAAAGAAATCTTCAAAACATCTAGCGGAAAATATATTGCTCCACAAGTGATTGAAAATAAATTTAAAACATCGAGTCTAATTGAACAGTTAATGGTGGTTGGAGAAAATGAAAAATTTGTCAGTGCACTTATTTCTCCAAACTTTAACTATTTACACTTTTGGGCAAGTAAACATAAAATTACTTTTAGAGATAATCAGGAATTAGTGAAAAATAATGATGTAATAAAAAAGTTCCAAAAAGAAATTGATGAAGTTAATGTTGGACTTGGAGATCATGAAAGGATTAAACGATTCAGATTAGTTTGTGAAGAATGGTCTCAGTTATCCGGAGAATTATCTCCAACACTTAAACTGAGACGTAATATTATTTACGAAAAGTATGATTCTATTCTCACTGAGATTTACGGACATGGTGTGGATAAAACTGAGAATATGGGCAAAGAATGGACAAATGAAAATATAGACAAGCGAATTTCCAATGGGATGAAAAAACTAATGAATATTGGCAGTAATTATAAAAACAACGAATAAAAAGAATCTTCAAATAAGACTACATCCTCATTCGGCTCTCATACCTTCTCATGAACTCATTAAATTTTGGTTCAACTTTATCGTACATTTCTTCTCGACCTACAGTGGCTAAATTCCTCAGGACTCTTCTGTAAGTTTCCATTGCAATTTGGACTTCCATTTCACATGAATAATATTTATCAGCATCAAGAGAAAAGAAAAATTCGAGTTCCTGAACTGCAACATTAACAATTTCCTGTAGAAACTTATCTCCTTTTTCAAATTCTCCCAACGCATACCAAGGAGTCGCATAGTCAATATCAAATAATCCTGGTGTATAAATACTCAAAGGCATTAAAGAGTCACATTTTTCCATTACTTTATAAGCTCTATCATTATCACCTTCTTCGATTAATGCAATAGCCAAGCGCTGAAAATTCTGACGCACTCTAACAACACGAATTGTTCTACGAATTGTCTCATCGAGATAAATATTAGGATCATTCATATTGCCCCAACGAAATTTATTCATTAAATTATCATATAAAATATCAGTATCTATCCTACCGTTCGAGGTAGATTTTATTGGAACCATTCTAAATGTCGCTCCTTCATTTTGGAAATAATTATCCAGACCTAAAGTATTACTACCTCCTAATGAAGTAAAATATATTGGACGGTCCCATTGATTTGTCCTTAGCATATCAAGTGTCATCATTTCATTTTTCACTAAATAGCTACGATTCATATTCCATGCTATAACTTTTTCGATTAAATGTGCATTTTCAGGCTTCACTGTTCCATTATCAACCACTCTCGCACTATCAACCCTCATAAACACATTATTTTTATGATAACTGTGGATTGAAGTTCCTTGATATGACCTTTTACTGAACTTATCATTAGCAATATAATTCAATAAACTGTCGATAGAAATATGACCTTTATCTTCTTCTCTGGCAAGAGGAATATGATAAACAACATCTCTTATTGAAGGTTCATAAAGATGTCTTTCAAAAGTAAGAGGCATTGGCTCAGCCTCGTAGGTAGCTTGCTTCATTTGATCTACATACCAATCTGAAGCAAAATAAGGCAAACATGAAACTTTAACGTCTAGCCCAATCCCTTCAACATTTTGCATATACCAAATTGGAAATGTATCATTATCCCCAAAAGTAAACAATATAGAATTTGGGGCACAGGAGATTAAATAATTATATGCAAAATCTCTAGCAATATATCTATTCGATCTGTCGTGATCATCCCAATTCTCCGATGCCATAATATATGGTATAGGCAAACAAATTAATGTTGCAAAACTACCGGCTGCTATTGCTGGACTAATTTTTCGTAATAATTCATAAATTGCTAGTACTCCAAGCCCTATCCATATTGCGAAAGCATAAAAAGATCCAACATAAGCATAATCTCGCTCACGCGGTTGATTCGGCGTTTGATTTAAAAACACAATTATTGCAATACCAGTTAAAACAAACAACAACATCACTATCGACCAGTCTTTGGTTTTCTTAAATAACTGATAACCTAATCCAATAAGTCCCAATAAAAATGGCAGCATATAATATTTATTATTTGCTTTATTATTTTTTAGATGATCAGGTAGTTTACTTTGGTCTCCAAGCCGAGGATTATCAATTGCTGGTATTCCGCTAATCCAATTTCCATGAATTACATTGCCATGACCTTGTATGTCATTTTGTCTCCCTGCGAAATTCCACATAAAATATCTCCAATACATCCAATTCATCTGATAATTAATGAAAAATTTCAAATTATTCCCAAAACTAGGATTGCGCTGCGTAGGTCTAATTCCTCCCCATGTTTTATAGACCTCAATGTGGTCAGGATTAGAACTATACATACGCGGAAAAACAGTCGTATGGTCATCATTATATTTTGGAGACTGTCTGTATCCTACAATTTCATATTTTCCATTTCTCTGAACATAAATCGGATCACCAGTAATATTATCTATAGCTTCTGCATTATAATACTGTCCTTTGAATAATGGATTGCTACCATATTGCTCTCTATTCAAATAATATAGAAGATTGAAGACATTATCAGGATTATTTTGATCCATCGGAGGATTTGCGCTTGAACGAATCACAGTTGTAGCATACGCAGAATAACCAATCATTATCATAGTAAATGATAGCATTATCACATTGAGAGCTTCTTTCTTGCGATTCGCAAGATAAACAACTCCCAAAACAGTCGCAGCAAGTAAAATGATATTGATAAATATGTTTGAAGTTAAGAATGGGGCAGAAATAAGTACTAAGCCTAATGATGGAAATATATAGTGAAGGATTTTGTTATTTGAATAATGAGTAAAATATACACTTAACCCAAGTACTAAAAATGTAATGATTACCCACAAGATTAATCCGGAATTATATGCAAATCCAAGGGCATTAACTGTAAATAATTCGAAAAATGATGCAATCTTAACTGTTCCTGGTATAATTCCCCACATAACAACTGCGATAAGCAATGCTGACACTGCTAATGCAATTACAACTCCCAGTTTTGTTACAGAGAACTTTCTATAATAATATATCATTACAATAGCGGGTAATGCAAGTAAATTCAACAAGTGAACACCTATTGACATTCCAACCAACAAAGCAATAAGTAAAATCCACCGGTAACCGTGAGCTTCATCTGCGGTTTCATTCCACTTTAACATAGCCCAAAATACTATGGCAGAGAAAAAAGAGGATAAACCATATACTTCTCCCTCTACTGCTGAAAACCAAAAAGTATCAGAAAATGTAAAAACGAGTGATCCCACTATTGCAGCGCCAGAAATAGCAATTATTTGTCCTACAGTATAATCATTATTAGGGGCAATCATTCTTTTAGCAAAATATGATATTGACCAGAATAAAAACAAGATAGTAAATGCGCTTGCCATAACCGACAACATATTTACCATATAGGCAACCTGAGTAACATCAGAAGCAAACATTGAAAAAAGCCTTCCTATTAATAAATACATTGGTGCGCCTGGCGGATGACCAACTTCGAGTTTATAGGATGCTGAAATAAATTCCCCACAATCCCAAAAACTAAGGCTAGGGGCAACTGTCATAGCATATACAATAAATGCTGTCACAAATACAGCCCATCCTACAGATAAATCAACAATCCTAAATAAGTTTCTGTTCATGATAACAAATTTTATTTGCAAAAATACAAAACGTAAAAATAATAGTATAATTCAATATAGGAAAGAAATTAACATTTTTTAAGTAAATTATGTATAAACTGGTATAGTCATAAAAATAGGGGCTTTCTAAAAAGTAATAGATAGCCCCTATAAACAAAATATTTAAGGATGTTTATTCTTTAATAAATGAGATATTGTGAATTTCTGACTCATTGATTATCTGCATATTATATAATCCTGAAGGATAATTTTCAATATTTAACTCAATAATATCAGAATTTGCATGAATAAGCTCTATTAGTTGACCACTAATATTAAATATACTAATTGTTAATTTTTCATTATTCAGATTTGTCAGGAATACATTTGTTGATGCTGGATTTGGATATAAACTTAAATTTTCATTCTTAACAATATTTACATCAGTTCCAATAATGTTTACAGTATATGTCATTTGTGAACTGCTGCACTCATTAGATGCAGTTAAGGTAACAAAATAAGTACCATCAACAACAAAGTCAAATACTGGATTTTCCTCAGTTGAAGTACTTGGTAAGAACTGATTTTCGTTAAATTCCCATAAGTAAGTATCAGCATTTTGAGATGTATTAACAAATGTAACTACAGAGCCATTGATTTCAAATTCGTAATCAGCAACAGGAAATACATCGCAATCATAAATTACAATCATATCAATAGCAACACCTTCATTATCACCGAAAGAAAAACCTCTGTTATATGCAAATCTTAAGCTTACATTTGATTGTCCTGCTAACATAGGCATGTCTGTTGTAACATTTATCCAACCGCCTGAATTTCCACTCCAGGATGAAAGGAATCCTCCGAACATATCATCTCCGTACCAGTTTACAGGAGCAAGACCTGCATCAAGAGTATCCCAAGTTTCGCCATCAACTGAATATTCTACTGTAAAATCTGATAATATCTGTGTAGTTTCGTACTGTACCATAGCTTTAAACATGGGATTAACCATATCGGAAAAATCGAAGCATGGTGATTGTAAATAAGAAACCTCTCCTGTATTTACGAAACCATTCGGATTGGTTACCCAAGCATAATCGCCATCAGCAGCAGAATTAATTACCACACCATTAGGCATTCCCAACTGCATTGATGAATTAGTACCATAAGCATACCAACCTGCAGGTCCTTCTTCAAAAGATTCTTCGTAATCAAAATCATCAATAGTTGGAATTGAATTAACTATATAAATAGCTGCATCATTTCCTGAAACTTCATCGCCTGGATTTTCAGTTTTTGCATGAAATTCATACACTCCGGGAGAACTCAAATCAACAGTTGCAGTAAAGGTATATAAAACAGAATCTCCGGGCATGAGAGTTCCATCATAGATTTCAGCAATATCTAACCATGTGTTACCTCCATCAGCAGAATAATTAACAGGAATATCAGTTTGTGAAGCTGCTCCATAGTTTTTAATCATTACTGTTACGGTTTCAGTCTCATTCAACCCACAACCACTTAAAGGCTTGGTTATTTTACTTATGCCAACATCATTCATAATAGCTTCGCGAACGGTAAAATCGTCAATACCAACACCATTACCTGCTAAGAAACCACTGGTATGAGTAATTCTAAATTTTACATTTGTTTCATTGGCAAGACTAGGCATTTCAGCGTAAATATGTACCCAACCAGTTGTTGAATTTGTCCATGTTCTAATTGTGTCTGTCCATGTTTCTCCTCCATCTCTTGAAGCCAAAACTCTTGCATTATTTCCAGTTAAACCAAAAGACCTCCAAATTTTAAACTCTAGAGTTGGAATTACAAGTCCAGTTAAATCATAACATGGACTTGTAATATGAGAATTTTCATTAGTATTTGCATTACCGGATAGATTTGTTACCCAGCAGTAACTACCCGAAAAAGCGGCATTAATAGTAGCTTCAGTTGAAGGTGATCCGTATGTCCAACTTGGGCTTGTTCCTCCTCTCGTCCAATAGCCGTTATCAGATTCAAAATCCTCAGTTATCGGATAAGTACTATAAGTAGGATAATGAACTATTGTATCAAAAATCCCATCATTTGAATTATCCTCATCAGTAATCATATTAGTAAAAACTTCAATATAGTATACATCTACATTACTCGCATCAAAAGTCTGTGCAAAAACAAATACAGCGGATGCTTCTGGAAGAAGAGTTTGAGCGAATGTTTCATAATGAACACCGCCACCATTAACAGAATAACCTACTTCAAAATTACCAGACTCAGCAATCCCAAAATTTTTAATCTCGCATGCAATTGTAATTTGATCTAAATCGCACGAAGATGCTAAATCAAAAAGACCTATAACCCCTACGTCAAACTTGTAGTTCTCGGTAATTCCTATATCGAAAGTAACACTTGTAGAAACTCCTAACATATTATTTGCAGTACTTACGATTATGTAGTAAGTTTCACCACCTTCGAGGTCAATATCAAATAATGCAGGATTGGCAGTTTGAACAGAACTTGCTATACATTCAGCATCGATATCATCAGGACACGATTTAATAATAAATAGTCCAATATTAGCAAATGCTAATGCACTACTTGTTTGAATACTAGTACCGGATAAAACAACATTTATCTGAATGTCCTCCAGTGGAGAAATCTCAAAAACGTATTCATTATTTACCATTGCTGTGCTCTCACAAGCATCTTCAGGTCCATAATGATTCTCTGTAGCAGCAGTACTTAATCCTGCCTCACTGAATGGAATTACATCAATCAAATGAGGATTGCTACAATCTGTCTGTGATTTTACCGTAAATACTACTATACAAAAAAGCAAGGTAAAAATAGAAAATAATGCTCGTTTCATAATTACAAATATTAGTTAATAATTTATTAGATTTATTAGATTAAAAAAAACAAAAATATGGAAATATTATTAAAATAAAAATGTTTTAACATATTTTTACATTATCTCATTACTTATTGATTATAAATATTTTACAAAATTAGGTTCAAAAATAATTGATTTTTTGTATTGCTTGTTAAAATATTCAAGCTGTTTTATTAAGTTTCTTTTATTAAATTCGCTGAGACAAAAATCTATTATATGCAGATACACAATAAAAAATATGGTTCAAAGATTTTTCACACAGAACAAATAAAGGAAATTGATAATTATACAATTTTAAATGAACCCATTAAGTCAATTGATTTAATGGAGCGTGCAGCTAATTCAATTTTTCATCAAATTGACGAATTATTTGACTGTGATTCTGAAAGTTTTGTGGTAGTTTGTGGTCCTGGAAATAACGGAGGCGACGGTTTGGCTTTGACAAGAATTATGCATACCTCAAATATACGAGTAAAAGCTCTTTTACTCGCAAATTCTGATAACCTAAGCAAAGATTGCCAGAAGAATTATGAAAGATTAATTTCTTCTAATAATGGTATTATCTCTATAATTCACAATCCTGATGATTTTATATTTGGCGATGATGACATTATTATTGACTGTATTTTTGGATCTGGATTAAAAAGACAAGTTGATGGCTTTTATGCAGATATTATGTATTTAATCAATAACAGAAATAATTATGTTATTGCAGTTGACATACCTTCAGGTCTGAGAGGGGAAGATAATTCGGAAAACAATGGAGCAATTATTAAAGCAGATATAACTCTAACATTAGAGTTTCCTTTTGTGTCGATGATGTTTGCCGAGAATTATATTTATACCGGAGATATTGTTATTGTTCCAATACAGCTCCATCAAGATATTATTAATGAAATGGACTCTAGTTTCTTTCAAATAAAATCAGAATCGCTTGGCAGTATTATTAAACCAAGACAAAGGTTTGACCACAAAGGAATATTCGGACATGCTCTATTAGTTGCCGGGAGTTATGGGAAAGCAGGTGCTGCAATTCTTGCGGGAAAATCGTG
>OBJA01001530.1_pt1 | contig 15605 bp, 10 predicted proteins | sample 1519751 | NCBI WGS metagenome assembly OBJA01 (sample SAMEA3881238, study PRJEB22517) | soil metagenome | biome: lake sediment; feature: soda lake sediment; material: sediment, water from around vicinity | place: India | collected 2013-12-23 | depth 3 m | reverse complement strand
GTAGCATTTTCATTTATGCTGGTTCCCTACATAGGGACAGAATTCATGCCCAAAACTGAAACACGTGAATTCATTATGAATCTAAAACTTCAGGAAGGAACAAAGCTTCAGCGCACAGAATCAACGGTCAACAATATCGAAACCATCTTAACAGAATATCTTGGAGAGAATCTTGACAGAATCTACTCCCACTCAGGCCCCTCAACCAGCATTGCCAGTGATGTTACTACAGTATTCCAGGGTGAAAATACTGCACAGCTAAGGGTCATTCTGGCTGAGAATTCCACATTAACTACAGGTGAGGTTATAGCAACCATTGACCGGCTGACTGAAAATATACCCGGACTGGATATTTCCTATTCAGAAGAGCAAAGTGCTTTGAAATCAATTCTTGGAACGGATGAAGCTCCTGTGGTTGTGGAAGTGCGCGGGGAAGACCTTGATGAAATTGAAAACATCCTTTACCAGGTAAGAGACAGAATGATGGCAATTCGGGGATTATTTAACATCCAGACCTCTGTTGAAGGTGGCGCTCCTGAGGTAGAGGTTCATATCGACCGTATAAGGGCAGGTATGTATAATCTTAACATAAACACGGTAATATCACAGATACAGGATCAGCTTCAGGGAAAAAATGCCGGGCAGGTTGAACGGGGAGGTGAAATGCGCGACATTACAATTATGGTGCCCGAAAAAGGATTAAACGAAATTCATAATCTGACGATTCATTCGGGGGAACAGGTTTTCAGGTTAAGCGAAATTGCCGACATAACGTTTGGAACATCCCCCCGGGAAATACTTCGTAAAAATCAAAACCGTACCGGCCGCATCACAGCTCAGATGGAAAAAGAACTTGCCTTAAATCATGTGGCAAATCAGATCCGGCAGGAAATAGCCTCAGTCGAACTTCTTCCCAACTATCGCATTTTGGTTACAGGTGAAGAAGAAAAGAGGCAGGAGTCGATGAGCAGCCTGGGATTTGCATTAATTCTTTCTGTTGTGCTCGTATATATGGTTATGGCATCCCAGTTTGAATCTTTAATACATCCTTTTACAATTTTACTTACAATTCCACTGGCGGTTGTAGGAAGTATTTTGATCTTCTTTGCAATGGGAAAAACACTGAACATCATGGCGCTCATTGGAATTATCATGCTGGCTGGCATTGCAGTCAACAATTCCATTATACTGGTAGACAGGATAAACCAGCTCATCCGTGAAGGAGCCGGCCGGAGGGAAGCAATCCTTCAAGCAGGGCAACAACGTATACGGCCTATATTCATGACCAGCCTTACAACCATATTGGCCCTTTTGCCATTAACTCTCGGATTTGGTGAAAGTGCTTCATTGAGGTCTCCAATGGCACTTGCAGTTATCGGTGGGCTTATTACTTCCACACTGCTAACTCTTGTAGTTATACCTTGCGTTTACGATATCCTCGACAGAACCAGAAATTTGTTTGCAAAGAAATAACATGAAGTTCATCATTAACAGAAAAATATTCATCAGCATGTTGTTTACGGGGCTTACTCTCCTGGGGTATGTGTCCTATAAACAGCTGCCGGTGGAACTCATGCCAAATGCCGAACTGCCGATGCTTTTTGTGCAGATTAATTCTCGCATTGAGGTTAATCCTGCATACATGGAAAACCAGGCTGTTATACCTATCGAAGGAGCCATAGGAACCATGGAAGGAATTGAAAGCATGGAGACTTTCCTGAATAACCGTTCTGCATCAATTCAGGTGAATTTCAATCAGAATGTGAATTTTAAATATACTTTCCTCAAGCTGCAGGAACGGATTAAACAAGCAGCCGACAACCTGGATGAGAACTTCATTGTTTCGGTTAACAGGGTTGATGTGCAGCAGCTTACCAACCAGTTTATGGAGTTGCAGGCAAGAGGCAGCGGAGGAACCGACCGGTTGCGCAACATCGTGGAGCAGGAGGTAGCTGCCGAGCTGGAAAACATTGATGGTATAGCCTCTGTAACTGTTTACGGAGGCCAGGAACGCTCTATTGAGATCACCTATGACAAAGCTTCCCTGGAAGCTCATGGAATTACCCCGGCACAATTAAGAAGCGCTGTTGCCTCAAATTCCACCAACCGGACATTTGCAGGGTATTTGCATGAAAATCAAAAACAATTTTTTGTGCATGTAACGGCCGAATATGAACAGGTAACAGATATTGAGAATATTATTGTAGCTGAAGGACCTATTTACTTGAAGAATGTAGCCGATGTTTTTTTTGGCGTAAAAGAAGAAGAGTCAATAAGCCGGATAAATGGGATGGATGCTGTTTCCATTGCTCTGGTAAGCGATTCACAGGCAAATCTTATTGACCTCTCCAGCAGGGTTCATGAACGCATTGCTGCCCTCAACCAAAAACTGGAAATAAAAGACATCGAATTGGTGGTACAGAACAACCTGGCTGAAACCATGGAGAAGAACATTGACCAGATAATGGAACTGGCATTGGCAGGAGGTTTGCTCGCCATATTTATTTTATGGATGTTCCTCAAGAACCTTCGCATCGTTTCAATCATTGCTCTTGCCATACCAGTTTCTGTTTTTACTGCCTTCAATCTGTTTTATGCCTTTAATGTCACCATCAACAGCCTCACCCTTGTGGGGCTTGTACTTGCTATTGGAATGTTGCTCGACAACAGCGTGGTTGTGCTTGAAAACATATACCGGCTTTCGGGAAAACGGTTCAGCCCCGATCTGGCAGTAGTACAGGGGACAACTGAAGTATGGCGGTCGATTGTAGCTGCAACGTTAACCACTGTTATAGTTTTCATGCCCTTCCTGTTTTCTTCACAATACATGATCAAGCTGTTGGGCAACCATGTAGGGGTTTCAATTATTTCCACCCTGGCAGTTTCTCTGCTTGTAGCATTGCTTCTGATACCAATGGCAGCACATTTCCTGTTGCAGGGGAAATCCTCACACAATATTTTTTATGAAAAAGTAACCACCAACAACAGGATTATTCAGATTTATATACTGTTGCTCAAGTCGAGCATGCGCTCTCCTGCAGCCACTGTCATAGGTGCAATTGTCCTGTTTTTCGTAACCATTTTTATAGTATTGGCAATTTCGGTAAATACCTTGCAGGAGGTGGAAGAAAACCGGTTTTCAATATATGTTACCATGCCTACGGGCTCTACACTGGAAGCAACCGATTTGGTTGTAACGGAAGTAGAAAGCAGGCTGGAAGAAGTAGAGGAGAGGCAGGATGTAATTTCCAACATCCGGCAGGAGGAGGCAGTTATCACTGTAAGGCTGCAGGATGAATATAAGAAGATAAACAACCGTGCCATTGCAGAGATTAAAGCACAGGTGGAAGGACTTGTAAATAATATTGCACAGGCTGAAATCAGCCTGACTGCACCCGCCTCAAGTGCCCGATTCAGGGGTGGTGGTGGTGGCGGCTCAGGCATGCAGAACTTTAGCAGGTTTCTTGGTATAGGGGAAAACCGTGAACGTATCTTAATTAAGGGAGAAGATTTCAATACAATGAAAGGTGTAGCTGAGGATCTTCAGTATTACATCGAAAACCTTGAATCGATACGAAGTGCAAGTGTAAGCGTTGCCAGCAACCGCCCTGAGCTGCATCTCCATTTCAACCAACTGCTGCTTACACAATTTGGGCTGAACCTTAACAATATTGCATCTGAACTGGGTTCCTTTACAAGTGAATTCACATCAGGGGTGAGCTTCAAACAGGGAAATGATGAGTATGACATTGTAATTAAAGAAAAACTCACCGATGAGGAAGAAAGAAGAGAAAAAGGAATTGATGATCTAAGGCGCCTCCAGGTAAGCAACAACCAGGGCGCTACTTACGATTTGCAGGATATTGCCGAATTGGTATACTCTGACGGTGTGGCAAATATTACCCGTGTGAACCAGGAAAAGCAGATTGAGCTTTTGTACCGGTTTGCCCCGGAAGCTGAACAATCAAAAGATTTGCTGGAGGCCTACCGTCTCGAAATTGATGAGGTAGTTGGAAACTACCGGTTGCCTCCCGGGGTAGCAGTTGAGGTAATTCATGAAGAAGATCAGTTCTCTGAATTTTATTTCCTTATTGCAGCTGCTTTTATCCTGATACTGATGATTCTTGCTTCCGTCTTTGAATCAGTCACTACCCCGGTTGTGCTTATGTTTTCAGTGCCACTTGCAGCTATCGGTTCATTTATTGCATTGATAATTACCGGAAACAGCCTGTTTAACGCCAATACTCTAACAGGATTTCTTATTCTGCTGGGGGTAGTGGTAAACAACGGCATTATTTTAATCGATTTTACAAACATCCTGCGGAAGCGGGGGTACCAAAAATCCAGGGCTTTAATAACAGCCGGGCTATCAAGGGTTCGTCCAATACTGATAACCAGCATCACAACCATTGTAGCAATGTTTCCATTGGCTATGGGTCAATCAGAATATGTAGGCGCTATAGGTGCTCCCTTTGCCATTACAGTAATTGGGGGTCTGGCTATGAGCACTTTGCTGACACTGGTATTTATTCCCACCCTGTATTTTGGATTGGAAAACGCGATTAACTGGCTTAAATCATTGCATTGGTCTCTCAAGGCTATGCAAATTGTTTTATTGTTAATTGCAGGGGCTTACATTTATTTCGAAGTGGATTCATTTGTCTGGAAATTACTTGGTTTTATGCTCATCGTAATTCTGATTCCGGGAGTCACCGCTTTTGTACTTACGAGCCTTCGGCAGGCCAAATCTTCTGTAGTAAATGAGAAACAATCCATAAAAATCGTTATCCGCAACCTGGTAAAGATATATGACCGCGACAACCGTTTTACCCGTGAATGGAAAGCAGGAATTAAAATCAGGGAAAGGGCTGGCCTTCTCAAAAATTACCGTCATCTGCGCGATTTCTACGACCTGGTGTGGCAACTGCCCTTTTTGGGTTTTCTTGTATACTTCACATTCTTTTATCTCGAAAGCAATGTATGGATGTGGATCCTTTCACATGGGCTCTACTTTTTTTCCTTCATGTTGTGGCAACCGGCCTCTCAGGTTCTTGCAAATAAGTATGAAGATACTTCCAAAGAAATCTTCATAAAAACCGACAGGTTGGTTAAAAACATCCTATACTGGGGCCTACCGGCATTGTTCCTGTTCATTTTCTTTTTGAGGTGGAACAATACCGGAATGGTAATATTCGTAGGAATTATCTGGCTGTTGCTGCTTGTAATTTTCAGTTCAGGAGAATACATTCACCGGAAGAAGCTAAACATTGCCCGTATTGAAGGAAGGCTGGGAGGCCTCCGCAGATGGTATTTTACCATGGTCCGTCAGATACCGGTAATTGGAAAACGCAAGGTTCCTTTCAGGGCGCTGAATGGAGTTTCACTTGAAATCAATACAGGTATGTTTGGGCTGTTGGGCCCCAATGGCGCAGGAAAATCAACCATGATGCGCATTATTTGTGGCATACTTGAACAGAGCTATGGCAAGATTTGGATTAATGGACTCGATACCCAAAAGCACAGGGAAGAACTACAGGGTCTTATAGGTTACCTGCCTCAGGCATTCGGGACCTATGAAAACATGTCGGCTTGGGAGTTTTTAGATTATCAGGCCATTCTGAAAGGCATTCACGATGTAAAAATCAGGCATGAGCGCCTGGAATATGTATTGAAAAACGTTCATATGTATGACCGTAAAAACGATTACATCGGATCTTTTTCAGGAGGAATGAAGCAACGAATAGGCATTGCCCAGATTTTGCTGAACCTGCCACGCATTCTGGTCGTGGATGAACCTACTGCCGGCCTCGACCCTCGTGAGCGAATACGGTTCCGAAACCTGCTGGTAGAACTGAGCCGTGAAAGGATTGTTATTTTTTCAACCCATATTATTGAAGACATATCCAGCTCGTGTAACCAGGTGGCGGTTATAAATAAAGGTGATTTGAAATATTTCGGAACACCCGGTGATATGTTACGTATGGGTGAAGGATTTGTATGGCAGATGACAGTTCCGGCCAAAGAATTCGATAAACTGGCAAACAAACAGCTTATAGTACATCATATGCGCGATGGGGAGAATATTAAGCTTCGGGTACTCTCACAGGAGAAACCTTCTGAAAATGCTGTCAATGTATCGCCACTCCTGGAGGATGCATATTTGTGCTTATTAAAAGACTTTGCAAGAAACATTTAACCAATGAAAAAACAATTCATTTTTAAATATTGGCTGATTAACCAGGCAAAAATGATACGTTATAACCTGAAGATTATTTTTGCCGGACGTTTTATATGGTTTCTTTTAGCAGCATTTGCCTTCTTCCTGTTCTTTGCCATACAAACAGTGTGGAACAGAGATGCAATTACAGAAGGAACTGTTTACAACCTGCTTATATTCCCAGGCATACTTCTTATTTTTTATCCTTCAGTATTTGGCATCCAGAACGATGATGATTCACGGATGCTTGAAATACTGTTCGGCATTCCAAACTACCGGTATAAGGTTTGGCTGGTAAGGCTTATGCTGATATATGTCCTGATTTTCTTAATTATTTTGCTTTTTACTGCAGTAGCCTCTGTCCTGCTATACAAGACCCAGATACTGGAAATGGCCTATCAGCTAATGTACCCGATAATATTTCTTGGTTCTCTTGCATTTATGTTCTCTACAATTATTAAAAACGGAAACGGAACAGCGGTGGTGATGGTATTAACAGGCATTGCCCTGTTGATTCTGCAGGATGCAGTACAACGAACGCAGTGGAACGTATTTCTGAATCCCTTTCAGATACCAACCAACTTCAATGAATTTATATGGCAAGGACTGATTACCCGCAATCGAATATTTCTTGCCACAGGGTCAGTGGTGTTTATTCTCTATGGATTATTCAACCTTCAGAAAAGAGAAAAATTTATTTAATATTCAGGTATGAATTTTATGAAATCATTTCTGAAAGGATGGAAAATGGGATATGCTGGCAGTATCAACTGAGTTAAATTGCGATGGAAAGTTAAAGGGCAAAATTTTGCCGGCAACAAACAGTAAACGGAGATGTGTAAATTTATAATGTCACAGTGCTCCGGGTACAACCACTCAGGGATTAGCACCTCAATTACACCAGCCGGTTTGTTTCTACATCCGGAAATATAATAAACGGCTTGAATGACTTTGCCTCCTCAAAGTCCATCCTGGCATAGGAAATAATGATAACCACATCACCAACCGCCGCCTTTCGTGCCGCAGGGCCATTCAGGCAGACCGTGCCCTTTCCGCGTTCTCCCTTAATAACATAGGTTTCCAGCCGCTCACCATTGTTTACATTTACCACCTGCACCTTTTCATTTTCAATCAGGTTTGCTGCATCCATCAAATCCTCATCAATAGTGATGCTCCCTACATACTGCAGGTTCGCCTCTGTAACTGTAACCTTATGAATTTTTGATTTACATACTTCTATCTGCATAATGCATTTTCTTTAATTTAAAAACGAATGTTATCAATCAATCGTATGTTGCCACAAAATACAGCAATGCATCCTGTTTGTTCTCCATCATCTTGCCATTCATTCACATGCTGAAGCGTTTTATTGTCAATCAATTCAAAGTATTCAACATTTAAAACAGGATTATTGTTGATGGTGTCTTTCACCCATTCTTCAACTTCATGAACCGGTTTTACACCCTTTAGTTCCACCGCATGTTTAAGAGTTCGGTAAATAAGGGCAGCTTCTTTTCTTTCATCCGATCCAAGCAGTTCGTTGCGGGAACTCATTGCCAAACCGCTTTCTTCACGAACGATATCGCATGCAATAATCTCTACCGGCAAATTTAGCTGTCTGGTCATGTCACGTATAATAGCAAGTTGCTGAAAATCTTTTAGCCCGAAATAAGCTTTTTGAGGTTTGACCATATCAAAAAGTTTACTTACCACCTGTGCCACACCATTAAAATGCCCCGGGCGGTATTTGCCCTCCATCACCATTTCAAGATTCCCAAAATTAAACTTGCGGGTATCCGGTTCAGGATATACTTCTTCTAGCTCGGGAGCAAACACAAGGTGACAACCTGTTGTGCCGAGCAATTGCATGTCGGCCTCCAGATTTCGGGGATACCGTTTCAGGTCTTCGGAATCATTAAACTGGGTAGGGTTTACAAATATGCTCACAACCACTACCGGATTTTCGGCTACTGCCTGTCTTACCAGCGATAAATGTCCATTGTGCAATGCACCCATGGTAGGCACAAACCCTACATGCAGTTCATTGCCGGTCTGCTGCAGCCTTTCTCTCAGTTCCCTCTGAGTTTTTACCAGAATCATAAACCTAAAAAATTAGGCTGCAAAGTAAATAAATAATCTTCTTAATTTTATAATTACTACTTCTTAACATAACAGCATGACAGGCCGGAAATGCCTTAAATTGAATATTAAGGATATTTTTATTACCTTTGCATACTGTTATAAACCGCGCGTACAGGTCAATGGAAAAGAAAAAGATCCTTTACATAGCTCAGGAAATTACTCCTTACTTACCGGAAAGTGAAATGTCGGAAATAGGCAGATTCCTGCCACAGGGTGTGCAGGAGAAAGGCAGGGAAATAAGAACTTTTATGCCCAGGTATGGGTGTGTTAATGAGCGCAGAAACCAGTTACATGAAGTTATCCGCCTGTCGGGTATGAACCTGGTGATCGACGATACGGATCATCCCCTCATCATAAAAGTGGCATCAATTCAGGCTGCCCGTATGCAGGTTTATTTTATCGATAATGAGGATTATTTTCACCGAAAGCAAGTCGTATCAACTTCTAAAGGTGAAGAATTTCAAGACAATGATGAAAGGGCACTGTTCTTTGCCCGGGGCGTGCTTGAAACAGTGATTAAATTGCGCTGGGCTCCCGATATTATTCATTGCCACGGCTGGTTAACCGGGCTGGTACCTCTGTTTATAAAGAAATACTATTACAACAATCCGCTTTTTACACAGTCGAAGGTGGTGTATTCCATCTACAACGATGGTTTTAAGAAACCACTCAACCCTGAATTGAAAAACAAGGTTTTATTGGAAGGAATGAAACCCGAAGATGTACCACAATTGGAAAAAACTGACTTCGTAAACTATAGCAAACTGGCTGTAGATTATTCAGACGCTATAATTCAGGGAAGCGAAAATATCCATCCTGATCTTGTTGCCTATGCCAGATCGGTTAACAAGCTCTTCCTGGAATATCAACCAAAAGACAAATATATTGACGCATACGATGCGTTTTATGAAAAAGTCTGGTAGTTGTTAAAAGATCAATTTTTTTGATAAAAAGATTAAAATATTGATAAACACAACAACTCCATCGTCGATTTTTTATACGTTTGTCAAATTTTCCTTCATATATGGAAAAAACAACAAAATGATGCATTCAGTGAAACAGAAACTACTTTTCAAATATCGTTTATTACTCCCTCTTTTTGCAGTATTGCTGGTTCTGACTGCCTGTAACGAATCAAGCGATCTGGGCATGGAATTGTTGCCGTCGACCGATTTAATCGAAGTGAAAAGCCTGGTGGAACGAAACAGCATATCTTCATATACCTTTACTGAAGGTCCCATCCAAACAGATGAACCTTCCAGAAGCCTTCTTGGCAGTTTATATGATCCGCTTTTCGGAGTAACAACTATAAATTTCGCAACACAATTAAGGTTGCTCGACAGGCCTCAACTGGGAGCAAACCCTGTTGCAGATTCTGTAAAGCTTTATCTTTACTACCGTCTGGTTTACGGCGATACTGTCACACCGCAGACATTCCGCGTATATGAACTGCAATCACCCCTTGATGTGGATCAAACATACAGACAGGATGTTGACCTGACTGCCCTCGCATCTGATTTTGTTCTGGGAGAAGTGATACATACTCCGGCAGTTCGACAGGATTCAGCTTCGCGCGATACCTTTTACCAGGCTATTACAATTCCACTCGATACTTCACTTGGGAATAAGTTGCTGAATGCTCCAGATTCGGTAATGGCAAATAATGATGTATTTCTTAATTATTTCAAAGGTTTGCTGATTGAAAGTGAATCTCAAATTACCCAGGGCGGAACCATTCTTACGCTTGAAGCTGCCTACAGCAACCAATGGCAAGGTTCGGCACTGCTTGTTTTTTATAAGAACGATGAATACAGGAACCAGGACACCTCGCTTACAACTCCGTATATTATAAGCCCGTACAGCGCCCGTGTCAATTCAATTACCCACGACTATTCAGGCACTCCATTTGAGGCAAACCTGAATACAGAAACGGGTGAAGATTCACTGATATTCGTTCAGGCTACCGGAGGTTTAAAAGCCAGGATCGTTATAGACAATTTATCATCCTGGGCCGATTCAGCGAACACTGCAATCAATAAGGCAGAATTGGTTTTTCAGATTGATACGGTTGCTTCTGATGTGAATAAGTTTCCGCCTCCTTCCCAGCTGTTGCTTACATTTGTAAACAAGGATGACAAGGAGGCCCTGCCGGCCGACTTCTCTTTTAGCGAAGCATTTTACGGAGGCAGGTTACGTACCAGCGACTGGACCTATCGCTTCAATATAACACAACACATGCAGCTGATACTGGATGGCGAAATTGAAAATAAAGGTTTTTACCTTACTACAGCCCGGAAAAACAGCGAAGCCAACCGTGTTGTTCTGAAAGGTAGCAACAGCCATACAGGAATCAGGCTCGAAATTACCTACTCGAAATTTCTGCAATAACCGCATAATATTCTTATTGAAAAACCGTCTCAATACAAGCTGTTGAGACGGTTTTTTATTTTCTGCAGCAACATCACCATGAAGCAAAATCCACTAAAACCTGATAAGTAGCCAGCCTTTAAGGAAATAACATGTTTTTATGCTTATACCTATCTGGACCTGACTTACTCCAGTACAAATTCGCACTAAATTCGCTAAAATGCGAATTTGATCTTAATCTGGACTTTACCTGATCTGACGCAGAGAGGTAGAAACTTCAGTGAAATCCTGATTCAAAAAGGATAATTAACAAAAATCATTACAACGAAGAACCTGGAAACAGGTATAAGTTAAATGTCTGACAGCAGTTTTTTACAAATCATTAAAAGGATTCCATGACTTTCAACATAAAATATTTTCTTGAGCTTATTAAACATGGTATATTTACCACTCAAATTTTCTACAGGTTTAGCAAGTTAAAATATCAGGATGAAACAGGATAAAGAAACCCCATCGGTTTTAGGGATTGGGAATGCATTGGTTGATGTTATAAATGTGCTGAAAGATGATTCGGTACTGGGTCAGTTTGGCTTACCCAGGGGCAGCATGACCCTGGTTGGCGATGATCTTTCCAGGAAGATATTTGAAACCACCATTGAAAACGACCGGGAAATTACAACCGGGGGTTCGGCAGCCAACACCATACATGCGCTGGCCGCTTTGGGAGCCAGTTGTGGGTATATCGGAAAAATAGGAGATGATATCCTGGGACAGGATTTCAGGCATGAGTTTGAGAAGAAAAACATAAAAACGCACCTGATACTTAGCAAAAAAGATACCGGCAGGGTGATGGCATTGGTAAGTGCTGACTCGGAGCGCACAATGGCTACTTACCTTGGGGCGGCAGCCGATTTGAAACCTGAAGAACTTACAGATGAAATGTTTAATGGTTTCTCATACTTGTTTATTGAAGGTTATCTAGTACAGGATCATAAACTGATAGAAAAAGCGGTTGACCTTGCACGAAAAGCAGGGTTGAAGATAGCTCTTGACCTGTCGAGTTTTAATGTGGTGGAGGCACACCTCGATTATCTTAAAGAACTTGTCAGGGAAAAAGTGGATATTGTTTTTGCCAACGAAGAAGAAGCATTGGTATTTACAGGCAAACAACCTGAAGAAGCACTTTCGGAGATTGCTGCAATCTGCGAAATAGCCGTAGTAAAAATTGGCAAATCAGGTTCCTTGATTCAACGCGGCAATGAAGTAGTAAGAGCAGGCATTGTGGCTGCGAGGGCAATTGATACTACAGGAGCAGGTGACACATATGCAGCAGGTTTTCTGTATGGTCTTACAAGAGGCTACTCACTTGACAAGTGTAGCAAAATTGCCGCACTGGTATCGGGCAAAGTAGTGGAAGTGATGGGTGCCAAAATACCCGATCCTTTTTGGCCTGCTATTATTAAATCAATTGAAGAAATAAACTAGAATAAGCCATGAATCTGAGCATCAATTTTATCAATGATTGAGCTCAGATCTTCTGGGTTGCTGGTAAAATCGAGGTTATCGACACTCACTATAAGCAACTTGCCCATTTTATATCCGGTTATCCAGGTTTCATAGCGGTCATTTAGCTGCTTCAGGTAATCAAGTCTTAGAGAGTTTTCGTATTCACGACCCCTTTTCTGGATTTGATTAACCAGTGTAGGGACCGATGCACGAAGGTAAATCAGCAGGTCAGGGGGCTGAATGAGGCTAACCATTAAATCGAAAAGCGACTTGTAATTCTTGAAATCACGGGTGCTCATAAGGCCCATGCTGTGCAGGTTGGGTGCAAATATTTCAGCATCTTCGTAGATGGTCCGGTCCTGGATAACGGTATGGCCCGATTTACGAATATCTATGATCTGCTTGAAACGTGAGTTGAGGAAATAAATCTGCAGGTTAAACGCCCAACGCTGCATGTCGTTATAAAAATCGTTGAGGTACAGGTTTTCGTCTACATCTTCGTAATGAGGCAACCATTTATAATGTTTGGCCAACAATCCGGTAAGCGTAGTTTTCCCCGCTCCAATATTTCCAGCTACTGCTATGTGCATACTATTACTGATAAAGCTTCGAAAATAATAAAATAAAATTACTTCTGCATAAGATCCAGCAGTTCGTCAAGGTATTTCCTATCGTTCGACAAGCGGGGGATTTTATTCTGACCGCCCACTTTACCTCTGTTTTTCATCCAGCGGTAAAAAGTACCCTTTGGAGCTTCTACCAGCCGAAGCTGTTCAAGGGTAAGATCTTTATAACGTTTGGCCTCATAATCAGAATTCAGCTCCTGGAGCGTGTTGTCAAGGATGTTAACAAACCGGCTTAAATCGGCGGGTTTCTTTTCGAATTCAATAATCCACTGGTGGGCACCTTTGCTTTTGTCGGTCATAAATACCGGCCCTGCAGTGTATTCATTAATAATTGCATCCGTTTGCCGGCATGCAGCCTGTAAAGCATTTTCCGCATTATCAATAATCACCTCTTCGCCAAATGCATTTATGAAATGTTTTGTACGCCCGGTAATCTTAATGCGGTAAGGCTTTTCACCTGTAAACATTATGGTATCGCCAATCAAATATCGCCACAACCCGGCATTGGTGGATATTACAAGTGCATAATTTTTGTTCAGTTCCACCTCCTTAATTGATAGTACCTGAGGGTTTTCTTTTCCAAACTCATCCATGGGTATAAATTCATAGTATACACCATAGTCAAGCATCAGCAACATGTCACTTCGGGAGGGATCATCCTGAATGGCAAAAAATCCTTCAGAAGCGTTGTATGTTTCCATATAATGCATATTTTCGGAAGGGATCAGCTTTTTATACTGTTCTCTGTAGGGTTCAAAATTTACGCCGCCATGAGTGAACACTTCCAGATTCGGCCAAACTTCAAGAATGTTGCTCTTTCCGGTTTTTTCCAGTACACGCTTCAGCAGAACCAGGAACCAGGAAGGGACGCCGGCAAGTGAGGTTACATTCTGGTCGAGGGTAATATCCATAATCTGCTCTATCTTTTCTTCAAATTCTTCGATCAGGGCAATTTCAGAAGGAGGTGTTCTAATCAGATCAGTCCAGAAAGGAACATTTTCAATAAGTATTGCAGAAAGATCACCATAATATGAATTGTTGCTAAAGTTATTAATCCGGTGACTGCCTCCCAATGTAAGGGTTTTGCCTTTCAGTACTTTGGTTTCAGGATAATTTCGGATGTAAATTGCAAAAACATCTTTCGGGCCCCGCAGGTGGCAATCTTCCAGTGCTTCTTTAGTTACAGGAATAAATTTACTTTTGTCGCTGGTAGTTCCCGATGATTTCGCAAACCATTTCACATCGCCTGTCCACAACAGATTGGTTTCACCATCGCGTAACCGGTCAATGTATGGTTTTACATCGTCATAGGTCTGCAGGGGTACAGATTCCTTAAACGCTTCAATTGAATGAATATCAGAATAGTTGTATTTTCTACCCCACCAGGTATCTTGTGCTGTCCGCAATAAATAATGCAGTGTTTCGAGCTGAAAGTTGGAAGGATGTTCGCTGTAAAGCTGAATCTGATAATTGCGTTTTTGGTTTATCCAATTAATTACTGAATTTAGTAATGGCATATTTTTTCCCCGTTATTAATAAGTAAAACATCTATAACAATTAAATTAAACTTTTTCCCAATCCACTATGATTGGCAATTCAGAAACAAACTTCAGTCATTCTTTCTTGAGCTATGCATCTCAGGCGCGGCAAAGATACAGATTTTTTGAGCAGCAAGATTCAGGAAGCATATATCTGCGGTTATAAAGGTCATGGGGAATATCGATATCAAATATAAATGAAAGGCCTAGGGATTAAAATTTATTTAGAACAATCCGAAAGGATGTTCCTTTACCTGCCTCCGACCATTTAATAAATATTTTGCCTTTATGATAATTTTCCACTATTCGTTTAGCCAGTGAAAGGCCAAGGCCCCAGCCCCGTTTTTTTGTAGAGAAACCGGGCTGGAAAATGGTCTTAAAATTTTTTTTAGCGACTCCTTTTCCAGTATCCGTAACATCAATGAATATCTCATTTTCCTTTTCCATCAGGCTAATGGTAATTATACCGGAGTTATCCATTGCATCGATTGCATTCTTGCATAGATTTTCTATTACCCACGAAAAAAGGGCGGGATTTAATGGAATCAGGGGAAGTTTTTCATCACCGAACTGCAACTCAAACTTCACCCTTTCAGAGGATCTTGTTTTAAGGTAGTTAACGATGGAGATCAATACCTCCGCCAGATTTGACTGGATCAGCTCAGGTTTTGACCCGATTTTCGAAAAACGCTCGGTAATTTTCTCAAGCCGATGAATGTCTTTTTCGAACTCATCGATTATTCCCTGATCAATATCCTGGAGCCTGAGGAGTTCAACCCATGCCATCAGTGAAGAGATGGGCGTGCCAAGCTGATGAGCAGTCTCCTTTGACATACCCACCCAAACCTGGTTTTGTTCGGCACGTTGGGTGGCATGAAAGGCAGAATAGGCTGCCACAATAAATACAATAATGACAAGAAGCTGAACAAAAGGGTAATATCGCAGGTTACGAAGCAGATTCGACTCACGGTAATACAGCAGCAGATAGTCTTCGTCAGCGAGGTCGATACGGATAGGCTCGGCATGTGACATCATCTTCTCGAGTTCCTTTTTCAGCACCTGCTCTTTTCGTGCTTCGCTGTAGTTTATGTTGGCATTGTAATTAAAGCTGCCATCGGGTTCTACGATTATAACCGGAATGGTGGTGTTCTGCTCAAGAATTAACTGAATGAGGGTAAAATAAGCAGTTGTAAGCTGTTCAAGTTTGGC
>OBJA01001529.1_pt1 | contig 15619 bp, 11 predicted proteins | sample 1519751 | NCBI WGS metagenome assembly OBJA01 (sample SAMEA3881238, study PRJEB22517) | soil metagenome | biome: lake sediment; feature: soda lake sediment; material: sediment, water from around vicinity | place: India | collected 2013-12-23 | depth 3 m | reverse complement strand
GCATTCAAAGTGATACCAAAACCGGTGAACATGGTGAGCAATATTGCTACTATCAGATTTCTGTGTATATTTTTCATTGTTGCGAATGTTTTCTAAATTATAAAATCACTTTTCTGCTTACTGAACCTGTTGAATTTGTAACAGTTATTACATATACTCCCCTTGGAAGCATCGTTGCATCAATCTTTGTAAGACTACTGCCGGTATTACCTGAAAGCAGTGCCTGTCCGGTTAAACCGCTTACAGTATAAGTTGAAACTGCATTTATACCTGATACATAGATAGTCTTACCTGAGCTGTATATCTTTATGGCTTCACCACTCAACTGATCATCAAGTCCGAGAGCCCCGAAGCTTAATAAGAACCTTTCAGGTGAATCGTTAGTGGCAGAAGTAAACTCATAAACTTTGTTCGAAGTCATATCCTGTTGGATGTTAAGCTTGCGGTCGGTCAGATATACGTTATATCCAACAGGCTGCTCTTTCAGTTCAATGCGATAGTTTGTTCCTGAGGTCTTAACGAAGTTATACTGAAGAGCTGCGCTTGTACTTATAGAAGGCAATGAGTTGGTTGATAAATATTCACCATTTACAACTGCATAAAAGTAAGGAGCATATCCACCAAGGAAGCGTGAATCATATTGAAAATCAAAACCTTCAGTTGCCATCGGATTTATTGCTATAACGCTTTCCTGCGATGCTTGTGATCCTGCTTCGTTCACTGCAAGCACAAATCTCTGCATTTCAGCATTTTTGTACCATGATGTATTATCGTGTACTCTTGAAGCAGCAGGGATAGTTAATGTTGTGGGTGCATCAGCCTGAACCATAAAGCCTTGAGCCGATGGGATAATTCCGTTCTGAGGCACATCAGTATAACTCTGTGAAGCTTCATTCCATATCTTTGCAACTCCGGCAATGTTTGTAAGAGTCCAGTTAGCATCATTCCATTTCAGTGCACTTGAATAAGGATTTCCAAGGAAGTTCCATCCGTAGTTGCCCTTAGTTAAATCGCATGTTACATTAGCAACATTAAGTGCTCCTGTAAAGGTTTTGGTAATTGGCGACTGCTCATAAGATACAAGATAACCCTGACCAACATTGAAGTTCTCACCACCATTCCAAATGCTGAAAGCTGCATCTTTTTGGTTCATCCAGGTGCTGATACTCTCATTCCAGCCATAAAAATCATATTGATTACCTGTGCTGCCATCGGTAGTAAACTCTGAAATAGCCTGAGCACTAACCGGCGAACTCAATCCATGCCAACCTGCATTAGCAGTAGCCCAACCACCTGTGATGTAGCGTTGAATAGTTGCAGGAATATTGACTGTATTTAAGATTAGTGAACCTGTTCCAGTTGCAGAGCTTTTTACTAAGATACCAGAATTACTAGGATTAGAGACTAAACCATTAATTGTTAAACTTTGATTTTCACTAACCGTCATTGTACCGCTAACCACTTTCAAACGTCCTTGAATTGTTGTATTCCCTGAAAGTGAAACTAAGGCTGAATTGGTTACAACAACATCTGCAGGATAAGCAGTATTTGGTAAAGTATAATTAGCAGATAGATTTATAGAGTTTTTATTTCTTAAATATATATCTGCTGTAGCAACCGGTGCAAAGTCGCTTTGATTCTGATTTGAATCATTTCCGTCATTTATTCTCATGAAACCTGCTTTTGCAATTGGAGATGCTAATGGTGTACCTTCTCCCAAATTATTTAGTGTTATGGTTCCGTATGCTAAACCATCTATAACTGGAGCACCAACTGATTTGCTCTTTAAAGCTAATTGACCATCTGAGGCAGCGAATCCGGCTACAATAGCACCATCTCTTGCTAGATTTGTATTACCAATAGTAACCTGAGTATTTGGAGAAAGTAAAAAATACTGATAAGGGCCAATCTGACCTGAAAGATTACCTCCGGGTGAACCTGAATTTCCGTTTGCAGCATTATATTCAATCTTAAGAAGACCTAAATCAAAAGTTTTCGAAGTCTTATTCAAGAGCTCAATATACTCATCACTTGCTCCATTATAGCCTGGATTGAATTGATTTATCACTATTTCACCAGGAAGTGGTGTCATTTCTATATTAAAACCGTTAGTTATAACACTAGTCAGACCACCTGAAGTAAACATGATCGTTGCTCCAGTAATAGATTGATTACTTGTTGCTGACAAATTATTAAAAATAGCAACCCCATTATTAGATGTAACAATAGTAGTACCACCTAATACCCAATCACCTGAATTAACAGAAGCACTAATAATTAGTGAAACTGTTGCAGTATTATTATATTGGTCAGTGACTTTCACTTCTACAGCCGGGGTTAAAATTCCACCATTATTAACACTTGCAGGTGGTTGAGTTTTCATCACCAATTTAGCAGATGCACCCGGGTTTATTACTTGTGTAACTGTTGCATTTGAATAACCGGTAGCAGTAATTACAATATTTTTAGAACCGGATGTTTGCAATAGATTCGCCGGAACTGATGCTGAAGGAGTAAAAGTAATCTGGCCTTCTGTAACGGCAGAACCTGCTGTTAGGGCTGTTCCATTAACTGTAATACCTGTAATTGCAGCTCTCCAGGCAGGATTATCCACAAACGTAACATTAAATAGCTCATCTACCGTTGCATTTTGTGCTGCTGTTAAAGATGGAGGTGTTTGTACTGGTGCTGGAATATTAAATGTATTTGATGTTACTGATTGCAATCCTTCAGCAGTAAAAATGATTGCTGCATCGGTTACTTGTGCAAGTGATGTTGCTGTTAATCCTGTGTAATTAGCTGTTCCTGAAACAGCACTAATAGTTGCTGTTCCCCCTATTGTCCAAGTATTTTCTGTTGTAGATGCCGTTACTTGAGATGTGCTTGAAGTTGTATTGCCATATTGATCTTGAATATAGACTGCCGGCTGTGTTGCTAAGACTGCCCCATTAGTTGCAGGGGCGGAAGGTTGTGTCTTAATTCCAAGTTTAACAGGCATCCCGGGATTAATTACCTGACTTACTGAAGCCACATTATAACCTGTTGCTTCAACAGTGACAGCTTTTATACCAGATTGCTTAAGTAATTGGTTTCCTCCTGAAGGCAAAAGCGTGAGGATACCAGAAGAGATTACATAATCAGTTGTAATTGTGAGAGCTTGTCCACCTATTTTAACAGCGTTAATAGCAATTCTCCATGCTGGATCATCAGTGAAAGTAATTTCTATATCATTATCAACAGTGTTATTAGTAACATCAGGATTTAAAGTAGGAGGATTAGGGAGTGATAATTTATAAAGCGTAATATTAGACTGGGTTGCAATATAACATGCAAATCTGGGACTACTGCTGTTATACTGGAGTAGTCTAGCGGAATTAGCTATATTTGTTAAAGTAAATAAATTACTTGTATTAAAGCCAAATGTCCAACGTTCTGATCCTCCGGTAACTAAGGAAACAGCATAAGCGGCATTCGACGAGCCAGTGTATGAAACAAACTTTTGCGTAGTCTCCGAGTATATTGTCCTTCCACCATCTTGATGGTGCTGTATTTTCCATACAATTGCTTGTGTTGGGTCGGTAATGCTTGTCCCGCCAGTTGGTGTTATTGCAGTGTGTGTGAAAAAACCGGAAGTATTGGTTGAATTCATTGCAAATGTAGTACCAAATGCAATAACATAATAACCATCTGTAAGCTCAGTTAAACTAGAGATTTTATTAAAAGTACCAGTTCCTGAATACTGCCCCATCCCATTAAGGCAGAAACATAGCAGAAGCGCTATGATAGCGTAGATTTTTCTCATAAAATTTAATCGGTTGATAGGTTGATTTTTTGAGCTCCATCAAAGCTTCCGCGCTTCTTTGGAATTCGATAGCAAAGTAAGTGATAATTCTCTAAATCAACAATATGGCTGTGTTAATTATTTATTAAATTATTCAGTTTCTATCAATCCTTTGCTAATTGCGTATTTGATGAGGCCTACTATGGTTTTTGTCTTCGTCTTTATGAATATATTGCGGCGATGTGCTTCTACCGTGCGTTCGCTTATGAAGAGTTTTTCGGCAATCTGCTCATTATTATATTCTTTAGCTATTAGGTGCAGTACCTCAATTTCCCTGGCCGAGAGTGTGGGTTTTGGTTCTTCTATGTTGTCGTAAATGTCGGCGGGCGAGGCAAGGTTGTTCATTATTACCTGCTGAGTGTTGTAACTGAGGTATTTGCCGTTATTATGTACTATCCTTATTGCCTCAACTACTTCGTTCATGTTGGTGCGTTTTAGCACGAAGCCCGATGCGCCTGCCTTTATCATACGTTGTATTATCGATATGTCTTCGTGCATGGTGAGGGCTATGATCTTTATTGAAGGATAGAGTTCTCTTACCTTGTGAGTGGCTTCTATGCCCGAGGCTCCGGGCATGTTTATGTCCATGAGTATCACATCAATGGCGTTGTCTTTCAGGAATTCGAGGGTCTCATCCATCGAGTTTGCTCCGGCAACAAAGGCTATGTCGTCTTCGTATTCGAGCAGCGATTTCAATCCTTCAATCATTAGTTGATGGTCGTCAACTATTAAAACTTTTATCGGTTGTGTGGTCATATTCTTTTTTTGATAGTGGTATCAGTATGCTGATGATGGTGCCCCTGTTAGGGTTTGAGTCGATATGTATTGTTCCGTTGAGGTTCTCAATTCTCGATTTCATATGGATGAGTCCGTGTCCTGAGCTTTGGTTTAAATTGTCTATTTGAAATCCCGATCCGTTGTCTTCTGTTATGAGTGATATCTCGTTGTTGCCTTGTGTAAGCTGCACGAACAGTCGTGTTGCGTTTGCATGTTTTATGGTGTTGTTAACTATCTCTTGTATTGTACGGAATAGTGTATTTTCTATGATGTTATCTATGCTTCCGTTCAATCCGTAGGTGTCGAAGCTCATGGTGAGTCCGGTGCTTTGGTTTATCCTGTCGGAGATGTTTTTGAGGGCTCCTTGTAATCCGCGTTCCGAGAGTAGTGATGGTGCCAGATTGTGGGATATAGTATGTACTTCTTTGAATGCTTCGTCGATGCTTTTCATGAGCGATTCGAGGAGTTCGCTTCTCTTTTGTTCGGTCAAATCTTTTTTGTTCCTCAGCACTCCTGTATAAAGTCCGGCGAGCGATAGAAGGTGTCCAAGACTATCATGTAGCTCCTGTCCTATCCTCTTGCGTTCTTGTATCTCGGCCTCCAGGGCGGCAGTCGATTTCTTTGCCGTGAGGTCTATAACTGTCTCTTGTAGTCTTACTTTTTGTCGGTGGCGGTGGTTAATGTACAGCAGGTATAAACCTGTAATTATGAGGATGAATGTAATGGTTACAAAGACCAGCAGATTGTTTTTCTTGCTGATGGCGAGCTCTTTTTTCTCAATCTCCAGTTTCTGCATTCTGTTAAGCTGATTGAGATTGTTAAGTTCAACATCATAAACCTGCTGTATTATCGTCTGGTTTATAACCTCTTGTTGGGCAGTAATGTGCGCTTTGTAATGGCTCAGGCTCTTTGCTGCATTCCAAGTTGTTTCGTATATGTCAGAAAGGAGCAGGTGCACATCGCTTTTAAGCGATAAACTGCTTTGTTCGTCGGCAACCTTCATAACATTGTTGGCAATCTCAAGTGCTTCAGTTGTACGGTTTAATCGTTGTAATACTCGTGCAATGCCTATTCTGGAAACAGCGTATTGGTATGTGAGGTTTGCCTTTCGGGCGATATCAACGCTTACCGAATATGCCTCAAGTGCCTTATCGGTTTCATGGAGCGTGAGGTTCGCATTGCCAATTAGTTGATAGGAGATGCAGAGGCCGTAGTTGTTGTTGACTCGTTCGGAGAGTTTTACAGCCTTATCGAGATAATCAAGCGCCAGTTTTGGTCTCTCTTCCGAAAGGTAGTTTAAAGCAATGTTATTTAGCACCGAAACGACCAGTATTGTGTCTTTCGATTTAATATTCGTGTCTAACGCCTGATTAAAGTAGTTGTGGGCTTTTTCGTAGTTCTTCATGTTCAGATATACGAGTCCGATGTTGTTAAGGGCCGCTACTTTCTTATCGGGATTAGCCGATTTCTCATAGGTTGTAAGTGCTTCAATCAGATAGAGATAAGCCGTTTTGTAGTTACCTGTTTCGTTGTATATAACACCCAGATTGTTGTTAAGATTGGCAATCTCATCCCACAGCTCTATCTCTCCGGCAATCGAAAGCGCTTTATAATAGTACTTGATTGCTTCCTGATAGTTGGTTTCAAACACATAAGATGAGCCAAGATACTTTAACATTTTTATCCTGATCATCATCTCGTTGTCGTCGAGGGTATCTAAAACCCGCTGTGCCTCTTCGCGTGCAAGGGCGGGGTTTTCGTAGATATGTTTGTGGATATACTCGTACTGATCATCGCGTAGATTTACCGGTTTGTTCTTCACTTTCAATCCACCCGGTGTATCAGCTCTTCCACAGGAAACTGTGATCATCAGCATCAGCAGAAGCAAAAATACCATATTGCTGAAGGCTATTTTTGATCTTTTATATATTGTAGTGAAGTTCATGGAGTCAGTTACATTTCAATTTACAAAACTAATTGTTTATACATTAAAAATGTTGCTTGTAATGCTCATAATGAATAAAATAGGCATTAATACTAAAGGCCTCTACGTGCTGGCACTTAGTGCCCTGGATTAAAAAATAGCATTCAATACCAATTGCTATCGCCATTCAATTTGCTTTATTTTGCCATGAATGAATCATCTAAATTACAGATCATGAAAAAACTTTTTACTCCTATGCTAATTGTGTTGTTTGCAGGTATGCTGCTACAGGGTATCTCCCTTTACGGACAAACCGCTAACGGCACTACAACTAATGGCTCACGTGAAATACTTGTGACCGAGAATTTCGACTATCCAATTGGTGGTATTCCTGCCGAATGGACTCTTGATGGTCCTCCTTTTCAGTGGAAGATCTCTGATTCAGACTGGGCCGGCGGACAGGCTCCTGAATTATATTTAGGTTATAGTTTTGTTTTTGGCACAGGCCGTTTAATCTCTCCTATTGTGAATGTAGCCGGTTATTCGGAACTTATGCTAAAATACCGCCAGTACCTTATTAATTATGAAGCCGATTATGGCGAAATTATTGGTGTTGACGTTACTTTCGATGGTGGACAAACATGGCAAATTGTATGGGAAAATGTTATTGGTGTGCTTAATATGGCACCCGGTTTTTATGAATACTATTTCAGTGTGCCTGAAGGAGCTACCGAAATGCAGTATGCCTTCCGTTTCGAGGGTAACTCTTTTGCCATAAACATGTGGCTTATTGATGATCTTACTATCGAATCAGTTGCCACAAACGATCTTATTGCAAATTCAATCAACGGCACTATTACTCCTATACGTAAGTCGCCTACCGACTATGTTATAGAGGTGCTTAACGCGGGAAGTGCTACACAGTCGAACTATACAGTTAAACTGATGAGCGAAACCGAAGGAGAACTTGCTTCACTTGCAGGCACTCCAATAGCTTTCGCTGAAAAGGTAACCTACACATTAACATGGACTCCCGGCGATGGTTACCCGGCAAACAGTGCTATTTATGGTGTTGTTGAACTTGCTAACGATGAAAATGAGGCAAACAACACAACCCGTTATCTTCCTATGAATGTTCAAACCGACGATATGATGCCGGTTGTTGTAGGTACCGAATTTGTGCCTGTTAACTTTATGCCATATAACTTCTTCAATCTGCATAGTTTAACTCAAACCTTATATTTCCCTGACGAAATCGGTATGAGCAACCACCCTATTAAAGGCCTTGTTTACACAGCACATTTCGATAACGATAAGGATGATATTCACATACGTATTATGATGGGTGAAACCGATGCCACAAACCTTACAGATCAATGGATTGATCCCACAACTTTAAGGCTTGTATTCGACGGACTTGTAGATTTCAAGAAAGGCTTAAACCAGGTTTATATGCAACTCGACACCTCATACTTATACACAGGACGCAACCTTGTATTGTATTCAGCAAAGAGCTACGACGAACAGATACCATTAACCCCATTTATCTGTTCAGTCGATTCAAACTCACAACGTTCGCGCGCCATTGAGAATGACGAAGCCCCTTTCGACATGCTCAATCCGCCACCTTTCGGTTATTCAGTAGATGTGTACCCCAACGTCACATTCCTGTATTCAACAACCGAAACATCAACCAACAACATATTGAATCCGGTATTAATGCAGGTTTATCCAAATCCGGCAAGAGATATAATGTATGTAAAAGCTGAGGAGAGGATTACATCGCTACAAATTATAAACAGTATGGGACAAGAAATAACACACTTAGCCCCCCTAAGTAACCAGGTAAATCTTAACGTTAGCAAATTAGTTAAAGGAATATATTACATTAAGATAGTAACCCCCACGGGAGTTGCAACAACCAAGGTGAAAGTGTTATAAAACAAACACTGTTTTAGGTGTTAGTGGTGGTAGAGACGCGATTAATCGCGTCTCTACTTGTTTTGCAACCATACGTTGCGCAATGGATTTGCGCAGAAACGCAATTTCCGCTTCTTTTTTGTAGTTACAAAAAAGGGAAGCGTAATCTGGCGTTACGGCCTGATTTTGCGCAGAAACGCAATTTTTTCTTTTCGTACTTTTTTGTCTGCAGCCACAAAAAAGTACCAAAAAAAGGCCGCGGCTGTGTCTACTCAGACTAAAATTTGAAGTGAAAGGCTAAACTATCTAAACTTGACCTTCTAATATCCAGAGCATATATGCAATCCATAACACATGGCAGCCTTTTAACCGACAGAAGTCTTCGAACAGTAGATAGTTTTTAACGCCTTTCACTACTCAAATTTTTTAACGTCTTCGTAGCCAAGGCCGATCCCATTTGTTTAATATTATACTATCGGTGTAATAGTTCAATGTAGTTCAATGTAGTTTAAGATGGTTGATGCCAAAAAGCCCCGGAGGGGCGACAGTTTAATAGAATATGTGATACAACACCTCCACCCAATGTCTCTATCTTCTCAATATTCCAAAAATTAATCGCTTCGCGCGTTCAAGGTTGTTCAATATGGTTCAAGATGGTTCAATATGGTTTCCCGCACATGCGGGATTCAATTTGGTTGATGCCAAAAAGCCCCGCAGGGCGACATGTAATGGTTTTGCAGCTAAGCCGATTGCCTCAGGTTGATTGGCGGTATACTATGTTTATTCGTGATAAATTAGTTCAATGATTAGCTTTTCTATTCTTTTAACTTTTTCTTTTCCAATATCAATTAGAACTTCTCTGAAAGTTTCTATCCTGTGTGGTATACCCGGGTAGTAATAAAATTCAAAAGTATTGTTGTCATTAATTTCTATTACCGCGGTTTTAAATGCTTCATCAAATTCTTTGTCTTTAAGTTTCATTTGTTTAAAAATCTGGCCTAATAGAGCTTTTGTGTCGTCTGGATTTAATCTCATTTCTTGCTTAACAATGCAGAAACTATCTTCAAAATCAACTTCCACAAAGTACAACTTTGCTTTTGCTTTTATTGGTTCTCCACCAAACATATTAGGTAGCTCTTCGTCATAGATAATGGGTTCTGTAATATTGAACTCGATCCCCATAGGAAAGTGAAAACTTTGTAATTCCTTTAAAACTAATTGCTCAACCCCTTGCTTTGAGCTATACATTTGTTTGAATGGTTGCATTGCTAGTTTTAAGTTGGCTTCTTTTTGTTTATCATTTTCTCCGAGCACTTCAATAATGTCTTCAAACATACTATTCATAATTTCGCCAACCTCTTTCCAATTTAAAACCTCAAGAAATGCACCCACTTCTGATGTTTTATATACAATTTCAGTAAGTTTATATTTTGAAAACCGCTCCGATAATTCTTGAGGTATTTGATATGTATTCTCTATGTCATTTTCATAACTCCAATTGATAGTATAGGAATTTTCAGTTGAATCAATTACTGTAAAAGTGGCAATATATTCTTGTTTTTGGTCTTTAGTGAGCTTGTCATCCTTATATTGTTGATTTATTTTTGTTATCTTAAAATCATAGCTATCGCCAATAGACCAATAAGATACAATAGCAACTCGGGTAGAATCAATTTGACTAAATAAATTTGTAGACACAAAAAATACAATAACAACACTCAATAATTTATACATTCTCTTTAATTTTTAAGGTGACAACAATGCAGTATAGCGAGCAAGTTAAAGCATTTCATCCGCTCCACGAAACTACAAACTCTTAATTATTAAAAAAAATTTTAACGTAAAAATCACTTGGATTGCATAAATTTAAATTGTTCAAGGTAGTTCAAGATAGTTCAATATGGTTTCCCGCACATGCGGGATTCAATATGGTTGATGCCAAAAAGCCCAGAGGGGCGACATACGTAAAAAAGCAATTATAGCTCCGTAGGAGCTTAATTTGAAGAAGAAGAGATGGCTGGTTAGCCTATTAAATGATTTCTTTTTCTGTTATACATTAGCAGATAACCCCTTTTGTTGGCCTCAGTTAAGAATGAATGGCTAATCAATTTTTCAACCAAATGTTGCTTTTCCAAAAAAGGATTTAATAGTTTATCAATCCGGCTCTCCGTAACTCCAATTCTCCTGCCAAATTCGATGAAATCGTTTTTGGATGGATGTCTGTTTTTCTTATATTGTTCACTTTTATAATCGTCTACAAACAGACCTTTATCAAAAGCAAAATCCGTATCATCCACATGCAGGTTTGTATTTACTAAATCATAAGCAGGACTCAATAAATAATCCCCACTTATTGATTCAATCAGTGAAAAGTTCTTCAAATGAGCATCTCCGTTTGAAAACAGGAAATTGAAAACAACTACTGAAAAATACTTTTCTATTTCTATTCGCCATGCCGGAACAAACTTCCTTATCAGCTCCCCTGCCTCTTCATAACTGTATTCATATTTATAATTTGCACCTGCATTGTCTTTTGTTTTTCCTGCCAGCGTGGCAAAATCTTCTTTACCCCATTTACTTCCGTTTTCTTTTACATCAAATCGTTTAGTGATGTAGGCAGGCGAACCATTTTTAAAAAAGATCATGGCGTTATCGGCGGTATTCAACCCATACACTTGTTTGGCTATTTGCATAGTCAGGTGTTCGTTAGCAGGAACCTGATCAACATTTTTCAGATCTCTTGGTATCGGTTTGAGAATATACGTACCGGGTTCACCTTCTTTTGTCAATCGCAGTATATTTTTCTCAAGAAGAAAGCTCAACTTTTCCTGCACGCCCGAAATGGATATGCGCTTACGATTCTCAATGAACTGCTCTGCAACATCTTCATTTTCCTGGGGCGGATCATAAGGCAAAATATGATTTACCTTTTTTCCGTTAAACAAATGACGTAAGCAGCTTGGGCTATAAGTAGAAAAACCCTCAGCTAATGTTCCCGGGCAATATTTCACCTTATCTAAACTCATATCGCTATTGGTTTCACTGTTAGTGCTCCAATCGTATCATGTTGTGCTGTAGCTGCAAGCAAACCAAAATTATCTTCTTCGTCTATTCTCAATTGTTTGCTTTGCAATTTTCGGTTTACACCTTCACTCAACATGTTAAAAAAAATTGGGAACAAAAATGCGCTGGTATATTCTTGCTGCGTTTTGGGCATTGTTAAACTGATCCCAGGTGTCTTTGTATCGTTAAAATATTTATCATCATACCTGAAAATATAATGATGACGATTTTCTTCTGTCAATATTCCTGCCAGAATCCCATTGCGGTAAATTTCCAATGCTCTCATTTACTTAATGATTCTTTTTAACTTCAAGGGTTAGTACCATTCCCAGCACGTCGGCTAGTTTGCTTAAAACTTCTATCGAAGGATTACCCTGCCCTCGTTCTAATTTATACAGGGTGTTAGTACTCACATTTGCCAGTTCGGCTAAGTGAGGTTGAGTTATACCCAACTCCTTTCGTCTGGTTTTAATGCTCTCACCAATAACTTTAACTAACATTATAATGTGATTTTAGGGTCAAAGGTAATGATTTTTTTCCAAAAAGCAAGGATAAACACATTATAGTGTGATTTCCCGCACATGCGGGATTCAATGTGGTTCAATATTGTTTTGCAACCAAACCTTGCGCATTGGCTTGCGCAGAAACGCATTCTTTCCTTTTCTGTTCTTTTTTTTCTACAATATGATTGTTACCCGTTGTATCGTTGGGTCACCTCACCTCCTTCCTCTCCTCAAGGAGAGGATGACGAACGTAAAAAGCAATTATAGCTCCATAGGAGCTTAATATTGTTAGAAAATGAGGTAATGCCCTTTCACCCATCTTTATCTTCTCAAACTTTTAAAGCTTAAGCTTCGCGCGTTCAAGGTAGTTCCCCGCACATGCGGGATTCAATTTGGTTGATGCCAAAAAGCCCCGGAGGGACGACATTTTAAGAAAAGTAAGAAATAACGGGCTGTCTTTACAATTTAATGATCCAGTCACTCAGCACCAGATGCTTTTTATGGTCTTTGATCTTAACAAGATATACACCTTGGTTAAGCGCTGATAGGTCTGCCTTTGCGGTTGAATTGAAAAGATATTCTCTTATTAGCCTTCCATGTGATGTATAAAGCTCAAGTGTGTAATTATTGTTATCCCCCACTCCTTCAATAGTTAAGCTGGTAGTAAATGGGTTTGGATATATTTTTACCTTATTTGTTATGTCTGGATTTCTCGTGCCAGTAGGCAAAACAACCGGAATATTATTGTCAATAATTATATCTGTAAGAAAGTTATAATTAAGGTTCTTGACAGTAATTATACATGGGAAAGAACCAGTTTGAACAGGAGTTCCTGATAGTTTTCCGGTTGCAGAATCAAATGTAAATCCTTCAGGAATATATTCACCAATTAGTTCAATGGCTGGTGCATTTCCAGTATCAACAGAAACAAAATACTCATAATACTCATTCAGGTAAGCCGTATCATATTCATGCGAAGTGAATTGAGGATAAAAGGTTTCGAGGTAACAAGCAGCATAAAACGGATCCATCCAGATAGTATTGCCATCCTGAGAACAACACAAAAGAGTAAAAGTGCCACCGACAATACCTGGTGCACCTAATCCGCTATTCATAATGCCATAATTACTCCCAATGCCTTCAATCCATGTTTCACATGTGTTACCTGGGTTACTTCCTGCTCCATGAAAGTAAAACTTCTTCTTTAAGGATCCATTGATATCAACCATTTCTATATTATCACATACCATCGGCTGAACATCATTAAGCAACTGGTTCTCAACCCGAACAGTGTCTCCCACCTCAAGACTAAAGTCGTAAATCAGTCCTTCTGGATACCCATTAAAAATGGTGAAATACACTTTTTTTGAGAGTGAATCTTCGCGAATCAGACCTATAGGATGCCATGAAATCAATGAATCTATCGATTCATAGACAGTCATGTACTCATCACCCTGATTGGACTGACTGAACTTATGGAATGTAGTACCCCCGCATGAGTGTACCGTCCAGGTACCATGCCCTACCAATAAAGTATTCCACATTTTGGATGTATCAGCAATCTGATAGCCTTGGGCGAATGTTATATAATTCGCGAAAATCATGATAAAAGAAAGGATAAACTTCATTTGATATTGTTTTAACATGTCCTGTAAAGATACATAATTAATTAAACGATCTTTGTTACTGCATAAATACAAAAATGTTTGACGGGGTTTCCCGATATATCATTCGTACGGTTTTTACCATTCATCATAAATTACTGTATTAAATCACCCAACTAAAATCACTTTAACCGCACCAATTCACCTTTTCGCTTTACAATGTTTTTGTAATCCCACTGTATGTTTTCTGCTTTATCAAGCCAACGTTGCAAGTCAATAGTTTTGATTTCCGAAACGCTATTATAAAAAATAGAAGCGTCTCTAAATTTATCGCCTAAAACGTTTAGACTCTCTTCATCGAAGTCAGCTCCACTCCAAAACATCAGTCTGACACCTTTTTTCTGTTTACTATAACCAACTATTGGGTTTCCGTTTAAGAACCAAACCGGATGACCGTGCCAAATTTTACTATCGGCATCTGCAAGTTCATTTTCAATTATCTCGGCAAGAAAGTCACAAATTTCTTTATCTCCCGCAGTTTGCTTGTTGTTATATATCTGAATTTCAGAGTTCATTTTGCTTTTTTATAATGTGTTAGATTTCTCTTCTATTCATGCTTTAGTTACTTGACCAAATGCTAAAGACATAACATACAATGTCAATTCTTTGCAGTTGTTTGCTGTGGCGCCATACCCAAGTCACTTTCAACGGCGTATGTTGACATAGTGCACGATGAACTATTAACAAGCAAACTGAAGCTCGTTTGACTACTTAAAGTAGAAATTATACAGAAGCAAAAGAGGGTACAAAGTAATTTCATATAGTATCAATTATTATGGTAATGGTAAAGCTTCAGCACAATTAATGGAAATCCTGAAAGGTATGAATTATTCTCATTTTAATGTATGTGTATTCATTTCTTTAAATTTGACATAATACGTATCTTGGGGTGAAGTTCTAATAAATATACCATCTTTTGTTAATTCAATTATACTCTCATTAACATTTACTATATCAAAATATAGAAGACAGTCATATGTACTATTTAGGAACATATACCGATAACCGATTGGTAACATCATAATAAACGTGACCATTTGACAATCATCATCAAAACTGGGGCCGTAAACAATTGCTTCTGTGTTGTATACTATTTCTTTGGTCTTAATGTCCAAAATTTGAATACCATCAGCGTATAAAGTTGTGTGTCCATCGAAAGCACCATTTTGAATTGCTAAGTACTTACCATCCAGAGTAACTGCAGCATAATTATCAATGCTTGGCACAACTTCAGAGCTAAAAATCTCATTCATGGTACTATCGTATACCTTTATTATGCATTTTATAGCATAAAGCTCATTTGTATCAAAATCATCAGCAACAAGGCAATAAGCTAATGTCAGGTATTTGTTACTTGTCTTAAAGGCATGGGTTATACTAGACAATCTAGCATTTCTCATGCTAGAATAATCTATTACTTGACTATACTTAGCTCTAAGTTTTTCGGGGAATAAGTGCAAAAATTCCTCTTGTGAAACAATATAGGTTTTATTTCCAAGTTCATCTACTTTGATCGATTGATTCGATAACTGATTAAAGGGATTATTTTTCGCGATCTCTAATCTACCTAAAATATTGTCTTTATCATCTATAAAAAGAACCTCAGAAGCTTTTTCCTTTATAGCTCCATATTTTATTTCAATTTTTTGAGAAAATAATGGCGATACACACATCATAATCAGTACACAACAGAAATATTTTTTCATCTTGATAAAGTATTTACCTTTTTCTCCAATTCAATAACATACAATGTCAATTCTTTGCAGTTGTTTGCTGTGGCGCCATACCCAAGTCACTTTCAACGGCGTATGTTGACATAGTGCACGATGAACTATTAACAAGCAAACTGAAGCTCGTTTGACTACTTAAAGTAGAAATTATACAGAAGCAAAAGAGGGTACAAAGTAATTTCATATAGTATCAATTA
>OBJA01001528.1_pt1 | contig 15623 bp, 18 predicted proteins | sample 1519751 | NCBI WGS metagenome assembly OBJA01 (sample SAMEA3881238, study PRJEB22517) | soil metagenome | biome: lake sediment; feature: soda lake sediment; material: sediment, water from around vicinity | place: India | collected 2013-12-23 | depth 3 m | reverse complement strand
AGCAGGGGACTCATAATCCCTTGGTCCCAGGTTCGAGTCCTGGTGGGCCCACCATTTCCTCATCCAGCAACGTCCACGAGAGTCCACAAGCCGCTGTTGATGCAGGTTTTTTCACTGCATCACGTCTAATAGCGTCTACAGAGATCCATTGACATCCTCGGGCAACCGGGGGCAACATTGGGGGCAACTGACCCCGTCCTGCAGGAGTTGCCCCCAAATGCCGTTGACCGCGACCGCAATTCGTAACGCCAAGCCCGGGGAGAAGGCCGCCAAGGTCTTCGATGGCGGCGGCCTGTATTTGGAAGTGACGCCCGCCGGCGGCAAGTGGTGGCGGCTCAAGTACCGCTACGCCGGCAAGGAAAAGCGGCTGTCCCTTGGCACCTACCCCGACGTATCACTGAAGGACGCCCGCGACCGACGCGACGAGGCCCGCCGGCTGTTGAGCGAGGGTATTGACCCTAGCGAGCACCGCAAGGCCCAGAAGACCGCCAAGGCGGGACTGGCGGCCAACACCTTCGAGGCCGTGGCCCGCGAGTGGATCGCACGGCACCTATCGACAAAAGCCCCTTCGCACCGCGACAAGGTGGTGAGCCGTCTGGAGCGGGACGTATTTCCCTACCTGGGCTCCAGCCCGGTAGCCCAGATCAAGGCCCCCGAGGTGCTGGCGGTGATCCGCCGCGTGGAAGCCCGTAACGTCCTGGAGACGGCGCACAGGGTCAGGGGGCATATCGGCCAGGTCATGCGATACGCAGTAGCCACGGGCCGCGCCGAGGCCGACCCGACCCAATCCCTGCGGGGTGCCCTGCCATCCTGGACCAAGCAGCACATGGCCGCGCCGACCGAACCGGCGAAGGTGGGCGAGCTGCTGCGCATGGTCGATTCCTTTGCCGGCGGCCCGATCGTAGGCGCCGCGCTCCGCCTGCTGCCGCTGTTGTTCGTGCGGCCCGGGGAACTGCGCACCATGCGCTGGGAACAGATCGACACAGATGCCAAGGAGTGGCGCTACACTACGAGCAAAACCAAGACCGAGCATCTGGTGCCGCTTTCACGGCAGGCGCTCGCCATCCTCGAAGACCTGCGGCCACTCACCGGCCACCTGCCCGGCGGCTGGGTGTTCCCGGGTGGGCGATCCCCGATGAAGCCCATGTCCGATATGGCGATCAATGCCGCATACCGGCGGCTCGGGATCGATACCCAGAATGAACTGACCGGCCACGGCTGGCGGGCCTGTGCGCGGACGCTGTTGCATGAGAAGCTGCACTATCGCCCCGAGGTGATCGAGCACCAGCTGGCGCATGCCGTACCCGACAGCCTGGGCCGCGCCTATAACCGCACCCGGTTCATTTCCGAGCGGCGGAAGATGATGCAGGAATGGGCTGATTATCTCGATAGCGTGCGTAAGTAGCTCACGCACGCGAAAGAGGGCTACATCAGCCCGCGCTCTGCGAACGAAACGATATCGTCACCGACCACCAAGTGATCCAGCACCCGGATATCGACCAGCCCCAAGGCGTCGATCAGGCGACGGGTGAGCTGGCGGTCTGCCTGGCTGGGCTCGGCCACCCCGGAGGGGTGATTGTGGGCGAAGATCAGGGCTGCGGCGTTGAGCTGTAGGGCGCGTTTGACCACCTCGCGGGGGGGGACGCTGGCGCCGTCCAGGGTGCCGCGGAAGAGCTCCTCATAGGCGATGACCCGGTGGCGGGTGTCCAGGAATATGCAGCTGAACACTTCGTGGGGAAGCTCGGTGAGCCGGAGGCGGAGGTATGCGCGGGTGTCATCGGGCGATGCGAGTGCTGATTTTCGTGCTCGATATGCGATGCGGGATTCCAGCACCGCCAGTGCAGCAGCAATAATTTCGTCATCTTTGGTTTTGCTCATTTTGCGATCCCCAGGTGGTTGATTTCACCAAGGGCCGCGCGGGCGTAGCACCCCGCGTGACAGCATCACTATCGCTGGCGCGCGGGGTGCATTAGCGTTGTTGCGTGCGAGCTAATCAATCACCGGGAGTCGCGGCTATCGAGCACCCGTCGGATGACAAATGTATCTGCCCCGGCGGGGGCATCTGCCAGCAACGCCAGAAGCTGATCATCGCTGGCGAAAGCGCCGGCGTTCTCCACCCGTTGCTCCCAGTCCATGACCGCCGCTGGGTCAATGCCGGATTCCGCGGCATTCAGCGCCTCCGCCAGCCGCCGGCGGGCATCGCTGCGCGCCTGGGTCGTGGGCGCGGGGCTGTATTTGTAGTGCTGGCGCCGGCTGCTGCGGTTCCGGTGCAGGTTGCGGTATAGGTGCTCGCTCCCGCGGCACCCGCTTTGTCGCTACCAGCTGATCCGGCACGCGATCGTCGCGTGCCGGATGCTTTGCCTGGGCGGCCCCGTCGGCCCGCCGCCGTGCCATGGCTGCGAAAACGATTTTCAGCATCGCGGAAAACAGAGCTGCTATGCCGGCGATCATCGCTTTGATCAGGTCCGCCGTGGCTTGCGCGGTGATCATCACCCAGGTATTCAGTCCAGAAATCATAGCTCCAGCCCCCGCTCACGCTCCCTCTGGGGCTGTTCTCGCTCGCGCTGGGGTTTTTGCGGCTGTTGTTCCATTTCGGCATTTTTTTCCATCGGTTTCTCCTGTGGTTGGTAATCGAGCGTTGATTCCGCCGGGCGGCTGCGGGACATTGCCTGCACAACGGCGCGGAATTCTGACAAGCGCGGATCCATGTCGGGCCTGGCTGGCTCCTGTTCCTGCTGCTGGGCCTGCTGCGGCTGCTGCCATTCAGCCTGCCCGGCCATGGCTTTAACAGTGTGTCTCGTGGTGACCCATTCGGTGGACTCCCGGGCCCTGGAGCCCTGGACATACGCTTGCTCCCTGCTGATGTCAGAGCTTGCGTAAACGATGGCGCGCTCAAGGGTAGCGCCTTGTGCTCTGTGGGTCGTTATCGCATACCCGTGGCGAATGTCGGCCTGCCGTGGGTCTATTTCTCGGATCCGCTCCGGGTCGCGGTCGAGTCTCACCCGGAGCCCGTCTTCGTCTACGCCGACCACCGTTCCCAAGTCGCCACGGCGCACATCGTCTTTGTAGTTATTCGTACCTGCATATACCACCCGGTCGCCCGCCGCGTACTCTGTCTGCTCCATGGTGGTCCTGGTCTCGCCGGTTTTTCGGTCCTGACCCTGCTCGCGCAGTGCCTGGTACTCTCTGGCCTCGGTAAGCTCGCCCCTGGATTTAAGCTCGTCCCGGATACGATCGTTGATGTCCTTGACTCTTTTGTTCGTCGATGCCAGCGCCACCGCCTTCTCTTTGCCTACCTCATCCGCAGCGGTGATGTATTTTTGCGACACGTCGCGGACCGCTGCTTGATGAGTGCTACGTACGGACACCTGTCCTCTATCTATATAGTGAACCATCGCCTCAGCTGCCTCGCCACGGCTAAGCTGCCGGACCGCTTCCCGGTCGGCCCCATCGCGCTGCCTATGGATCTCAGTGATACGAGCATGCCCAACGCCACGCTGGTCGTCAGCGAGGTGGCGTAGAGTTGCGCCGGCGCCGACGGGTTGAAGTTGTTTTGGGTCTCCCGACAAAATCACCTTGCTACCCGCTGCCTCGGTAGCGCGCATGAGCACAGCCATCTTTCGGGAGTCCACCATCCCGGCTTCGTCAAGCACCACCGCAGTTTTGTCGGATAGCTGGACACTGCCGCTTTCAATGCGGGCCAGCATGCTATCTATTGTGTGACTTTTAATGCCCGTGGATTCCTCCAGGCCCGCCGCAGCTTTACCGGACGGCGCGGCACCTAGTACCTGGTAGCCTGCTGCCTCGTAACCCTCCCGCACCGCTTGCATTGATGTCGATTTACCCGTCCCCGCATCGCCCACCAACACCGCCACCCGGCCAGGCTCGGCGGTGAGGTGCCGGGCGGCGGCCTGCTGTTCGTCGCTGAGCGAGTAGCCTGCCTTCTCCGCGACCCGCTCGATTGCGGCATCGATATCAGCACCTGGGAGCTGGTGGCTGGCGTCGTCCCGGCCAGCCTGAGCGATGTGCATCACATCGTGTTCGGCATCGATTAGCTCTTGAGACGTATACCGGACCTGGCCGCATTCATCGCGGAGCTGGACGGCCTGCTCGCGTGTTTCCCGCACCAAGGCCTCGGCCAAGTCGGCATCCTGCCCGGCGTGCTGGGCGGCAACGGCTGCGGCGTATGCGAGATCAGTTTCGCGCAAAACGGCTTTATGCTCGGTCGCAATTTCCAGGATCTCGCTGGGAACCGGAGGCTCGATTTTCTGGGCGCCCTCATCTGGGCCGGCCTGCTCAGGGGTGTACCCGTGGGCTGCTGCCTGCTCGATCCACCCCGCGCGCAGCGCGCCCTGGTCGCGGTGTTCTTTTGTTTTGCGAGTGCCTAATGTGGCCGCCTCTGACGCCCTTGCACCTGACGTTCCACGCTCCGCCAGCGCGTCCTCGATCTGCCGGCGCCTGGTGGAAAATTCACGCTCCAGTTCCTTGGGGACCGACGAAATTCTGAACGAATCTCCATCGGCCTCGATCCGGTAACCCTGCTGGCGGAGCCGGCTGGCAAGCTCCGACCGGTACATCGCGCCCGCGACTTTCTGCATCTGATATAGATGCCGGCTCTCGATTGTGCCCCATGTGCCGTCAGCCCTTCGGCCGGCGTTCATAATAAATGAGTGCGAATGCAGCTGTGGGTCTTGCTCCCGGCTTGTGCCGTGCCTGAAAACTGCCGCGATCATTTCCACCCGTTCTTGGCGGTGGCCGCCAGAGCCACGGCGGGTAAAAATGGCATTGTTTTGCAGGTAGTCGAGTGCCCGGGAAACAGCCGCATCATGGGCGGCTTCGACTGCCCGGCTGGTGGATTCGTCCGCGATTGCCCAGGCCGTGCTGACAGATTTTGGTGCGCTAAAGGTCGCGTCCCAGCCTGCCCTCCTGTCTGCGTCGCCGGAATTCTGTGATAGTGGTTCACCATCCGGCGACCAGCCAGCGGCGGTATCAGCGAAAGCCTCGGCGGTCACATCACCGGTTAATCCCAGCGCACGGGCACCGGCACCGTGCCAGCGCCCGACGCCTTCCTTGGCATAGTAGTCCTCGCGGTCCACTGCCCCCTCCGCGCGGTGCCCGTCGGCGTCCATGTGAATATAATATGAGACGGCCCCGCCGGCGGACCGTGCGGAAAGTGACATCATTTTTTAGTACCTCCAGCCACTGATTTGTAAATCGCGTCCAGGCCGCGGCGCATATCAGCCCGGGTTTTGTCGCCGTTTTCTGCGAGCTGCACCAGCACCGCCTGGATTTTTTCGATGGCCTCCGCCGGGTCGGGGCCAGCGGATTTAGATGCCAAGGCCGACTCGATCCGGTCCATGCGTTGGACTATTTCTGTCAAAACAGCACGGGATTTGATTGCGTAGCGGACCCGGTCAGCGCGAGTCCGGCCTGGCATAAGGTCGAGCGAATCAATCAACTCCCTATTGAGCCGAATGCTCATAATTTCAGTTTTCATACCTCACCCCATGCGCCGGTCGCATCGATTTTTCCCGGCGCTGGTTCGCCGGCACCTTGCGAATTTTCGCCATCGCCACCGCCGACCAGGCGGTGAAATGCCGCCTCTATGTCCGCGGGGTCAATGTCGACTGCCAACGCGCCCGCGCGGGTTGCTGCGCGGACGATCTTCGCCTTGCGGGTCTCTCGCGCCGCGGCCTCGGCCGCTGCCAGCTCTTCGCGCATCGCCGCGATCTTTACCTTCAGTTTTTCCGCTTTGCTCATTTTTTCGCTCATCTCATTCTCCGGTTGATTACATCTGCAATGTTTGAAATCAAAAACTTACCACCTACCTGATTACACTATTTGCTCTGCCGTATACACCTATAAATTCCGGTAACCTCCTGTTTTTTAATGGGTAATCCTTGGACGCCCCGCGCAGCTGTAGCACCCGCTAGGTGCGTGGGGTGTGAGGGAGAGACACGCAAAGCGTGGCTCGACCGACCCGTGTATTTCTCCGGTCCTCCCGCCGATTCGCCAGCCCTCCCTGCCCGCCCGCTTCGCGAGCGGTCTGGGGCCCGGGGCCGGCTCATGCTGTACCTCCGTCTGCCGCGTCTTCATCATCGAAAAGGGAGGCCAAGCCGGTCGGCACCGCCACCGCGTCCTCCAAATCTGGCGCGGGGGCGACGGGGGCGTTGGCAATTGCGGGAGCCGGTTTAGCGAGCGGTGCCGGCGCGGCGGCGCGGACAAGCGCGGGGGTACGTCGTTCCAAGCCCTGGACGATCGGGACGCACACGCGGCAGATGCCTGTGCCCGCGAGGATCAGATAGCCCTCCAGGTCTGGCAGAGCCTGGATCTCTGATGGCAACACCGCGCGGCGGACCTCGCGCACCACGGTACTACTTTCGCTTGAGCTCCCGCCGGCGGTCGGATTCGTGTTCGAGCTGCTGCTCCGCGAGTGCTGCACCCTCTCTTGTTCTACTTCACCAATCGCCCGGCTGAGCCGATCAGCAGTGTCGGGGTCAGGGCTGCGCAAAATGAGAGCGTGCCCAGTGCAGCCCATAATGCTTTCCGCCCCATCGCGCCCGTAGACCTCACGAATTTGCGAAGCGGTCTGATAGCCAAGGACGATCCGCAGGCCATATTTGCGCCCCCTAGCCGCGGCTGCGGTCAGGATTTCTAGCTGACCATGAGCATGCAGCTCATCGAGAATCAGCCATGTACGCCGGCCGCTGTCCGGCGGAGAATCGAAAATGCCACGGACCAGAACATCGAGCCATGTCCGGCGCAGAGACCGGGTGGCCTCTGCGGCAGAGTCGACATACGGCATCCAAAGCCAGCCCGCGCCACGCTCTGCCCAGTCACGCAGTGACCAACCATCTGCTGATGCGGCGGGGTCGAGGTGCTGCATGCCGGATACATGAGTACCAACGATGCCAAGGACCGAAGAGAGCATTTTGTCTGCGCCTGGGGCTGTCAGGCGTGACGCAGGAAGACCCTGCACCAGCGCGTCCAGTTCTTCCGCCGGCCCGGTGGTCAGATAGTGCAGCAGCTGGCCAGTCGTAGTCTCGTCGCGCTCCAAGGTCCGGCGCAAAACAGCTGAAACGAGAGTCCGGGCGTAGCCATGCCACTCAATCCCGGACCCATGCCCCGGCGGAATCAATGACGCTGCCAGAGTCTCAGATTCACTAACATCGCGCAGGTCGGCGTAGGGCGACCAGGCCACGCTCCGCGCATCACCCGGCGCTAAAATCGTGTCACCAGGCGCATGCAGCCGAGACATGATGTCACCCGCGCTATCAACGATGATGCACCGGTCGCCGCGCTCCCGGGCGGTTCGTAGGATGGCGAGAATCGCTTGGGTTTTACCGGTGCCTGGAGCCCCGACCATAGCGATGCCGCGCGCTTCCAGGTGTTCAGCGAGCGGCACCCTCGCGATGTGAATGCCTGCTCGCCGCCGTGGCAGGATGAGGGCAGCAGGAGCCGCGGTGGCAACCGCGGAACCGCGCACCCGTCGCTCTATATCAGCGCGCAGGCTCCAGAGCCAAGTCACCGCGAACAGAGCCGCGGGCAGTACCGCCCCCGCGCCCAGGGTCAGCGCGAATGGCCCAACATCGCCTGCCAGACGTGGGTCGATGCTATAAAAGCCCCGACCAATGGACTGCACCGCGGGGCGCAGAGCATCAGCTAATCCGCCGTGCTCGCGCAGGGCGTGATCGACAAGCCACCACACCACCCCGCCGAAACCCAGCACCCACGCACCCGCCCAAGCGGCCGCTAGGGCCTGGCGGCGGCCAGCGAAAATCACCGCTACCAGTGCAGTCAGGGCCAACACCACCGCCAGAATTGCGATTTTTTCGTCGTAGCTCATGATCAATCTCTCCAGTCCTGAATTTCAGTGCCACGGCGCGCTTCGGGCTCTTCGCGCTCTACAATTGCTACGCCAGCGGCGTGAATTTTCCAGCCGTACCAGCGATTGAGTACCTCTCCTGCCAGCCACCAGCCGGCGCCAGCTACCGCGACCGCGGCGGCAGGTAGGCTGAGCATCGCGTTCATCGCGTGGTCGGGCTCCATAACAAAAAATGCGAGAATAAATGCAGCGCCATAGGCAGCCGCGGGCCGGCGCCAGTCGCGGCGCAGATTCGGAGCGCGAATCGCGAGCGCCGCATGTGTCCCGAGCGCTGCGGCGAGTAACAGCGTGCCGACCCCTTCATCCCCCGCCACCACCAGGGCGCCCGCCACTACCGCTGCGGCGGTGATAACACCGGCATACAGCCACCGCGCGACGCGAATTTGCCACTGCCGGGTGCTACGCTGGCACCCCAGCAACAGCGCAGCTTCCGCTTCCTCATCCAGCTCTTGTAGACGCGGCCCGCTGTCCTCGCGCTCGACCTCGATACGTCCGATCTCACTCATTTTTCGTAAAAAATCATTCATTTTTTCACCTCGGCTAGTTGATTTTGATGCTGATGCTGGCAAAAACCGCGGGGTCGCGGATGAGGCCGCCGATGGGCGGCAGGGCGCTGACAGTAGCGCTGAGGCTGCCAGCGGACAGAGTCAGTGTCGGAATGGCACCGGGGGTCAGTCGGCGGTCGCCGCTGACTGACCAGCGACGGTAGGTAACGCCAGCCAGGTACCCAGCCTCTAGTCCAATGCCGGCCTGCTCGAACAGCCGCCAGCGCTGACCGCCGCCCACGTACCACGCCTGTCCGTCGTAGCTGTCACGATATGCGCCCGCGGATAAGAGCAAATTCCGGCCGGTGTAGCGGTATGTCAGCCCCAGGCCGGTATTCGTCTCGCGCAGATCAGCGCGGGGCGTATGCGACGAGTAATGTCGGCTCAGGCCATTGATATCCAGGTATAAATCTCCAGCTACAACTGGCGACAAGGACAGTGCCATGGCCAGAGCTGGGATTCCTCGAAAAATGCGCATATTGCCTCCGGGTAACTGCTGTAAATGCAGATCCAGAGTAGCGCTAACTCCAATATTAATTCAATAAAATCAGCTATTTAGTAGAGTGAGGTATAATAAAGTAGACTGAGGTAGAAAAGGGCTCGGCAGGAATTGCGCACCTAATACTGTAAACACTACGCCCGTCATTTCTATGCAGACTGCGCCCGGCGCGAGGGCGCGCCGGAAACCAAAACGTGCAAGAGGGGGGTTGGGATCAGGGCAAATCAAGAGCAAAAATGCGCAAGGTGCAAAAAGGCGGTTTTATGTAAAAACAATGGGTTATAGATATGTTGGCGGCCAAGTGGTGGTCAACTGGCGGCCAAGTGGTAGCCAAGTGGCGGTTTTGATGGGTTAAACCGCACCCCGCTCCTGCATGTCGAGGGTCTGGGGCGCGCCCTCGCGCCTGCTTTTGATTTTTTTGATCGCCCAGCGGCCTCCAGCCGCCGGGCGATCTCCTATAGGCCTATAGGGCCTATAAATACTATAGGATCGGGCCGCTGTGGCACGCTATCGGGCCGCTGTGGCACGCTATCGGGCCGCTGTGGCACGCCATCGGGCCGCTGTGGCACGCCCTCACTAAAAATCCACGCTCAACCACCACGCCAGCCGCCTCCATGCCGCCGGCGTCGGCCGCGAGCCGGCGGCGAGCATTCCGCCGCCCTTGCCCCTGTCCGACCCCCAGGTGGTCGAGCACGGTCTCGACAGAATACCGCGTGCCGCCCGGTTGTCCGAGCATCAGCCGCGCTGCGGCCTGGCTGATGCCATGAGCCAGGGCGGCAACCGGTGCCGGATCGTAGCGCAGTGCTATATCTGCACCAACGAGCTGCACCCAGGCAGCTCCGAGAGTTACGCGCCATAGCGCCCGGGAGCGGCCGCTCAAGGGGTCGCGAGCGGTGACCGGAGACTCAACGACATCATCAATAATATGCCCCAGACCCCGGTGCCCGGCGGTCGATTCCCATTCCACCACGGCACCCATTACGTCGCGTAACAGCACCCATAGGCGCTGGTGGGAGTAGTGCTGTCCGATAGCTTGTCGGACGCGGTACGGATCGACCAGCAGTCGCATGCGCCCATCTGGTTCTATGTACGACTGCTGCGCGCAGTGCTGACACGCCTCGATCGCATCAGCATGCCGCTGCCCTAGCCGACCCTCGACCCGCGCGCGGCCCCATGACGTCTGCATCCATTCGCCTACCCGCCGCCCCGGCTTCTGCGTCGGTTCGTATATCGCTAGCCGCGCAGCATGTGCCGGCGCGGTTGGCAGTTCTCCAGGTCTTTTAGAATGGGCAGCCATCATCATCACCTCGCATACCGTATTTCTGGCTCATGTCCGCCGCCCACTCGCTTTTTTTACCACCACTACGCCGCGGCGGTGGCGGGGATCCGCGCATCTGCTGACGCTCCAAGACCCCACCCTCGCCTCGCCGCAGCCAGCCATCCGGCGGTGGCGGACCATAGTTGGTTTTTACAGTCGCGACACGGCACCAGGACCGGCGCATGCTCTCGTCAATGCCGTACTGCTCAAGCTCGGTTTTTGACGGGGGAGTTATATTAATTTGCAGCCTAACAGCGGTTGTGAGGGCACTAGCACCGCGCGCAGCGGTCCAGTCCTCACCGCCTTGCCCGGCTCCTTTGCTGACGTGATGCAAAACTAGGATCGTGCAGCCGGTCTCGCGAGCAATGCCCGCGAGCGTTTGCATCAGCATAGTCGCCACGCCGTTGTCGTTTTCGTTACCATCGTGCAAAAATGCAAGCGGATCCACGATGACCAGCCGCCTTCCATAGCACAGTGCCGTGAATGACTCAACGAACGGCCCGGCCCCGATGCCGCCACCAGCACTCACCAGTATTCGCATGTCGAAACCAACGCCAGACCGCACATCCATGGCATCATCTATCTGTTCAGCCGCCGCTTGATCAATACCTTCAGCATGCCGCAACCAATGCAGCCGATCCTGCAGCACCACGGGAGCATCCTCGCCTGCAATGATCGTCACCGGCCCAGGCACTGGCGCGGGCCATAGCCCCCCGGCAACAGGCCGGCCGGAGGCAACCGCGAGACCGATGCTCAGAGCGAGCATGCTTTTGCCTACAGCCCCCTGACCGACGATCATCCCGACCGATCCCGCCAGCAGTCCCGGCAGTACAAAATCCATTTCAGGCCGGACAGCGGCTTGCGCGAGCGTCACCCGTGGCAGTTCGATCACCGCGCTCATGATGCACCCCCTGGGCGCATTGCATGCCGCGCGGCGGTGCGGAACTGGTGCGCGAGCTTGCCTATTTCCGCCGCGGCCTGCACCCGCTCACCAGGGTCGAGGGTTAGCAACGCCAGCGCAATCGCCTCATCATATATACGGTCTGCGATCGCAGCAGCAGACCACCACCCGGGCAGACCCGGGCTATGGGGAATGGTGCGAGGCGGGAACAGGTCAGCTATTGCGAGTCCAACGGATGACGCAATTTCACCCGCGGGGCACCCCGCATGACAGTGCAGCAGTACCGCGCCGCCAATGGTCTCAGCGAGCGATAGCGACGGAGACCGGCCGGGCCTCGGGCCATCGGCCTGGTGAGCTGGGCATAGCGCACGATGTGCTCGCGCTATGCCGTGCCCCGCTGGTGCGCGGCGCAAGCCGGTCAGGCGGTCGGTCAGTCGATCATAAGGGGTCATCATGCTGCACCCCACGCGCCTTGCGCTCTACCAGCTCTCGCCGCGCGCAGGCCTGCTCTGCCGCACTGCGGATGAGATCCAGGACCTCCGGATCCGCATCTCGAAACGACTCCAGCCAGCCGACAAAATCGACGACATCAGCCCAGAGCAGCACCGCGGCAGCGGCCGGGACTATACGCTCTGCCCAGCTGCAGCAAGTCCACCGCTCACGAAGCAGCGCCTCTACAACGCCGGCGCTCGGCGCCGGGGCGCTCACGCCGCGAGGGCGACCGGGCCGGGGAGTAGATGCAGCGCATGCATCGATCCAGTCAAGCAAATCGTCGGTGTGAATCACCCGCCGCCGACCGATTTTTACTGTGCGCAGCTCATGCCCGCCGATGATTCCGCCGCCAGCGGATAGGGCGTTGCGGACGGTTTGCTCGGCAAGGCCAGCGATAGCCGCGGCATCAGGAATTGACAACAGCACGCGGTCGTGCAGCGCCGGGCGGTCGCCGTTTCGAGTCTGAGCGCTCATTTCGCACCCCCAATGCCGACGGCATTATTGGGGACACGTTCGGCGGCCCGGGCCGCGATCCAGGCGTCAATCTCCGACGACAACCAGCCGGACGCGCGCGGACCGAGTGCGAGCTGGGCTGGGAACCTGCCCTGGGAGATATACAGATAGATTGCTGATCGAGACAGCCCGGTGCGGGCCTGGACTGCAGGGAGTCGCAGAATAATACTGTTGGTGTGCTGCTGAGACATGGCGATTGATCCATATACAGATAGAGCGCCAGCGTCCTAGCCGGCCTCTAAATATATATGCGGATCAATCGTTTAGAGCGTGGCGTCTATGCCTGCCCGCGCTCGGGCTCGCCGCTCATTTCGCACCCCCGAGGTGCCGTGCGGTCGGGGGCTTGCCTTGCGTAGCTGTTTCTGCCTCAGCTGTAGCCCGCAGCTCGCAAAAGCACCGAGGGCATCAACGTCCATGTACGTCACAATATATACCAGATGATACTATTGTGTCAATACTTTGGCGCTCTGACTTGCTCAGCGCTTAAAAAGCCCTCCAGTAGACAGGTGCTCAATGCTGACGTCGAACCGCGCCATGCCTAGCGATTTCATATAGGGTACGATGGCGTCAAGGCTGCGGAACAGGCGCGGGCCCCCGCGTTGCGTCCGCAAAACACGCTCCTGGAGCCCGATCTGCGCGATAAGCTGGAAGCCGCCATGGACGCCGCGCGCCGTTAGGCGGTCGATTGCTCCCGCGGACGCGAGTTCCCTCAATGCTGGTGTATCGATATGCTCTGTACGATTCATCAAAACTGCCGTTCTGACGGTTCAAATCAGCCAGAGCTGATAGTATAGTGCGACCATCTGCTATACATACTGTACGAATAATCAGTAGAGGATCTCATAATGTCTCGGCAAGCTGCGCGCGCAAAGAAAGCACGGCTCGACCATGGTCGGGGTCGGGCGTTCTATGAATTCTTTGCCGGAGGCGGCATGGCTCGCGCCGGGCTCGGTGCGGGGTGGAACTGCGTGTTCGCAAACGACTTCGACCACAAGAAAGGTGCCGCTTACCGGCGCAACTGGGGCCATGGCGAGTTACTGACTGCCGATGTGCGGACTGTGCAACTAAGCGACATTCCGGAGCGAGCGAGCCTCGTTTGGGCCTCTTTCCCGTGTCAAGATTTGTCGCTCGCTGGTGCTGGCGCCGGACTCAAAGGCGATCGCTCTGGCACATTCTGGCCATTCTGGGACATCGTGAAAAGCCTTATCGACGACGGGCGTGCTCCAGAGATGATTGTGCTTGAGAACGTTGCTGGCACACTGACTTCCCATGGCGGTAAGGATTTCTCAGCGATCTGCGGGTCATTCGACCGCGCCGGCTATTGCTTCGGGGCCATAGTCGTAGATGCCGCGCTCTTCGTCCCGCAATCGCGTCCGCGCTTGTTCGTCATTGGCGTACGCAACGACATCGCTATCCCGGATGAGCTGTGCAGCACTGAGCCATCACCACAGTGGCATCCGCGCGCGCTTCTAGGGGCGTACGATATGCTAACAGCCAAGGCTAAAAAAGGGTGGGTCTGGTGGTCTATGCCGGTGCCCCCGCCGCGCTCAGCGTCATTCACCGATCTCATTGAAGACGAGCCGGAGAGCGTCCGATGGCACACCGCCGAGGAAACACAACAGCTGCTGTCGATGATGAGCGACCTCAATCGCAAGAAAGTGGAAAAGGCGAAGCGGCTGTCGAAGAAGGGTGATTGTCGCCTCGTTGGCGCTATCTACAAGCGCACGCGTCGCGATGAGGACGGATATAAAGTGCAACGCGCCGAGGTGCGGTTTGACGACGTTGCAGGGTGTCTGCGCACCCCGGCGGGCGGCTCCAGCAGACAGCTGATCTTGGTGATTGATGGCGGCAAAGTGCGCTCACGGCTGATCTCAAGCCGCGAGACAGCGCGGCTGATGGGATTGCCAGACGATTACGAGCTGCCGGCTAGCTATAATGAGGCGTACCATCTGACTGGTGACGGTGTGGCGGTTCCGGTGGTGCGGCACCTCGCTGAACATATAATAGAACCTCTGCTGGATTCTACGGAGCAGGCAAGGGAGGTGGCGTGAGCGTCATTCCATGCGAAAAGAATAAAAAACTTGGACAACTGATCCGCGAGTTCGCTGAGACGTTGAAGACAGAAGCGCACACCCTGGGCAGTCACGGCTTAGAAGAAAAGGACTTCTATCAGGGTGGGTTGTTCAGGGGAGCTATAGAGCGAATCCGCGGCCAGTTTGCAGCATCGATGAGGGAAAAGCGGGAGTTCGTTAAGCATATCCTAAATCACATGCAGGATAATAATTTTATCCAGGATTGGGATTCCGCTGGAGATGCGAATCGGCATGATTATGTCGTAAAGCTCAACTCAGGTCGAATAGCGGTCATCGAGCTAAAAGGCTGCCTCGACGGTAACAACACAAATATTTTCGAGAGACCGACTAACGCGCAGGAATTTATTATTTGGAGTGTATGCACTAATTTAGGGGCTGATCCCAGACGTAACGCATGGTCTGGGATTCACACAAGATTGAGTGCCGAGATCATTTCAAAAGAACAGTGCGTTGATGGCGTGATTATCTGGGATTGGTTGTGTGGCACAGTAGGCAGGCCTTGCTTAAAAGTACAAGCCAATACCGCGCGGAACGTGACAGTAGGCCCATTTGAAATACCGCCACCGTGCATCTATGTATTTCCTGCCACAATTCCAAGCACGCGTAATAACCCGAACCCTAAGGCACAGAATATACAAGATGTGCAAATTCTAAAGGCATTTCACGACTGTTTCGGTGGCGAGAGCAATGAAATAAATTACGTTTCATTTGAAATTGCACACAAAGGTGCCGAAACGGTCAGGAAGACGAAAATCAAACGCGCAGGTGTAGTTCAGCGTGAATCGGAAGAAACCACAATCAAGCGCTCATAACGAAACGCCCGCCGAGCTTCGATCTCGCACTATGCGGGCTATACGGTCGAAGAATACAACCCCTGAATTACTCGTTAGATCACTGCTCCACCGCCTGGGCTTTCGCTTCAGGCTGCACCGCAAGGACCTACCAGGAACCCCGGATATCGTAATGCCGGCCCGGCGCACCGTCGTATTCGTCCACGGCTGCTTTTTCCATGCGCACAATTGCAAGCGAGGGCGCCGCGAGCCAAAGACCAATGCGACATACTGGCGTAAGAAGCGCGAAACCAACGCCGCTCGCGATGCTGCGGCTGCTGTTCGGCTTGCAGCGCTGGGCTGGCGAGTTGTGACTGTGTGGGAGTGCGAGACGGCCGATGCCGAGGCGCTGAGCAGGCGTTTGCTGCGGGAAGTAGATACCCCCCGACATAACCGGGGCTAGTGAACGCTCAACACAAGGGGCAACATTGGGGGCATGTAGGCGAAAATAGAATATATTTATATATTATAATCAATAAGATGAATCATATATTCGAGTCCTGGTGGGCCCACCATCTACAGCACCACGCTACCAGCGCTCGGGAAT
>OBJA01001527.1_pt1 | contig 15631 bp, 28 predicted proteins | sample 1519751 | NCBI WGS metagenome assembly OBJA01 (sample SAMEA3881238, study PRJEB22517) | soil metagenome | biome: lake sediment; feature: soda lake sediment; material: sediment, water from around vicinity | place: India | collected 2013-12-23 | depth 3 m | reverse complement strand
TAAACGGTGCATCACCTGTCACCTCTGTAAGCGATTTTCTCTTCGTCTGTCGGATTTCCATACTTGTCCAGAACCAGCAAATTGATCGGAAAAAAATTCATGTACCAGTAATAGTCACCGGTAAACCGAAAACCGTTTATGGTCCTTCCATGCTCCGCATAGTATAGATGCTCTTTGTAAAACTCAATATTCTGATAACTGAACAGGTCAACTCCTTTTGGAGGTGTTCTGCCCTCAAAAAAAGTCTGAGGTAGAACTATTTTGTTGCTCTTCTTGCTCATTGTTCGATGTAGAAAGGAGGTATCCCATCTCCATCGGTGATCTCGCAGTATTGCCTTTGGTCTTGGCTTTTTTCTTTGATTTCTCGACGTACTCGTCAGTTTGCTGTTTTGATATCAGTATGTTTTTGATATCCTTCATAAGGTCAACCCGTTTTTGATAATTGTGCAACGTGAGCTCTTCAGAGGATTCAAGCAAAGCGGTAATCTGGTCCATCTGTTTGTTGACAGCAAGGGAAAGTCTGTCCACACAGTCCTTGTTCAGGGTTACATACCAGCGGATTGCAGGCTCTATAAGTTCCTCTTCTTTTTTTGAGAATTTGTAGTTTGGTTCCCCGAATACATCCTTCTTAGCATAGGCTTCCCTGAGATTGTAGGCAATGTCCCTGTGCGGGTTTTTTTCGCTCAGACTTGCCATAAAAAAAACATACCTGAGAAGTTTAAGCGCATTCATCTTGTTTGGAGCCTTATCAGACCTCCAAATATTGTTGAAGGCACTAACCGTCAAGACTTCCGGCTTGACGGTTAACTCACCTTTTTCATTGATATCGAATTCAATCATTCCAACTATTGATCTGATGAGTTGTACAACCTCCAGTCTTTGGCAAGAAGATCTGTTGTTGTAGGGATCCATCCGTTGATGATTTCACCTTGAGCATTCTTCATGCAGAAATAGGATGTGAATTTGATCAATGGAGTATCAGGAGATTCAATTGTATTCCTGTAGTAATCTTTTAAAGCTTGGGGCAATGATTTAACATTGTTGACTACAACATCGGAAAATATTTCGTCCGAAGGACGGATGAAAACAAACATTCCTGCTCCGTTCCAGCCTTCCCTGCAAACCAATTTTCCCGCCTGTAAAGCAGTAAGTGCCCAACCGAAATCGAGGCCTTCGGCTATTTCCCAATCAAGACGGCCATAATTTTCCGGAGGCCATGCATCTTCAATATTCCCGTCTTTGGTCAATGCCTTGAATTTTCTTTCACTCTCTTTAAACCAATACCCTCTCCATTCTGGGAGACGTACTTTTTCACCCTGCTTCATCGCTTCATTTGCTTCTTCAAAATTCATAGCAGGTTCAGTCTTTGGTTAAGGGCCCATTCATAGGATTTCATCGCATGGATCTGGAGCGTCAAAAGCTCCTGTTGTCTCACATCGATCTTGGAGAAATTCTCCGAATCCAGGAACGAATCCAGTTTCTCAATTTTTTTTGACAGTTCGGATTTCTCATGAACCAGTCTTAATTTAAAGTCACTCATGTTTTTTTGATTTAAAGGATAGTAATATTCAAGTTGAATCTTCTTATAGGCTTCAAGTAACTGTTCCTTGGTCGGTGTAAACACTCCATTGAAAATTTTATGTGGATCATCGAAGTTTATGAATGCATTGAAGCCTGTGCTTGGAGTGTCTGGAGTTTCTGGCGCATTCTCAGGCTTCTCATTCAAAATCTGCCAAACAGAATCAGAAATATGAATAGTCATTCCGTTTTCTTGGAAAGTGTGAAATTTCATCGCTTGATCCGTTTTATTTTCAAGCTTACTCATAGCGGATTCGGCCCCTCCCAAAACAAACTCTTGAATTCCTTGTATTCCATGTTTTCTGTCTCTGTATAAATTCTGTTATCATCGAGGTACTTATACATTTCCATTAAGTTTGTTTTTACATTAAACCGAATCAATCTGTCATTCAATCTGACTACATGAGAGACATCATGCTTGTTAATGTAGCCTACTTGACTCATAGCTTCAATCCGTCAGCGGTTGGTTCAACTACTGCATTTGCCGGGTTTCTTGATTCAGGGTAGGTGTTGGTTCCTCCCAAGGCTTTCATATCCATCCCAACTAATCTTTTCTAGTTTACTGCTTGTACGACTGAATGAATTGTACTTTTTGCAAATCCATATTCATTAGCAAGATCGAGGTAAGTAAATCCTCCTTTGAAATACCTATTTCTTAATTCAATGACTAATTCAGGAGTCATTTTAGCCATTGGGTTTTTTACCCCAATTGTTGATCTTCCTTTTTTAGCCATATCTGCAGCATTATCCGCAACTGTTCCAATGAACAAATGATCTGGATTAACGCATTTTCTATTGTCACAATTATGACAAATAACCATTCCTTCAGGGATAGGTCCCTTGAAATGCTCGAATGAAATCCTATGTGCTCTTTTGTTTGAACCATCCAAACAAAACCCGCCATATCCATCTTTGAAACAGCCTGCAGTCCAGTTCCAACAAGTGTCTGTTTTTTGAAACTTTGAATTGAATCTTATTAAATCCTTACTTTTCATTCTCAAGAATTTTAATATCATTCTGTAACCACATCACTCCTTCAGTAAGCTTTCGGATTGCAGTGGATCGCTCAGGGCTTTTTCTTACAGAGCCTTTGAGAGATTGAATAATTAAATCAAGTTCTTGCCTATAAAGCTTGTTGTACCGAATCATTTTTTCATCATGAGTGATTGCCCCTTGCAAATTTTCTATTTCCAAAGTTTCTGCTTTTTCCATGAAAGAAAGTTCATCTGTGATGGATTGTCTTGATTCCAGTTTCTTGAAATCTGATTCGGTTGCTCCAGGAAACATCTCGCGAAACAGTTCTTTTTTGGGAAAATGATCCAACCTACTTATTGCCTGCCAAAATCCAAATTCTGATCTTCGTACATGGATCTGATCCCTGTTTTCTTTAATGGATCCTTCATTTAGATTACCAGTCGAAATCCCAGCCTCAATTTCTTTTCCTGCATAGAACTTATCCATGGACTTTTTTTCTTCTGGATCAAAATCAAATTTTTGAAGAGAGCCAGAGCGTTTAAGTACATTGGAGGAGCTGTAGGATTCTTTCGGAGTAAGAGGGTATTGGAATATAGGACCGGTATTTGTCTGTTGCCTGACATTCTCTAAAGCCTCCTTAAATCTTGTCTTAAGAGGGTTATTTTCAGGAAAGGCTATCTTCTCCCGCTCTCTTGTCAGATGAAGCATTTCCTGAAGCAGATAACCTTCTACTTCCCAGATCTTGTCGAAAGCGTTCTCATAGGCAATCCGCTCTCCAATGGCTGGATCATAATTCGCAGGATCCACACAGGCTGATTCCCCCGTGACCTGGAACCCATTCTCCAGGGTAATGATGCAATGGGTCAGTTTGTCAGAAAGCCTCTGATACTGGACGTCTTTGATCTTGGCTGTGATAGCCTCTTTGGTGACTTTGTTCATATTATGATTTGGTTTGATTTCCTTCGTTTTTAGATCCACAGAGGTTAGGCCATTCATTGGGCATTTCCACAAACTGATACTCCTCAGGCTTTTCAAAAAGCTGATTTAGCCTGTCCTGACCAATATCAGGATCCATTGTTCCGGTGATATAAATTTTTCCGTCAACAGGAAACTTCGGTTCAACTATTCTCTTTATATCCATCCTATTCCGGGAATAAAGATGTTCTGGTCTGGCTTTCGGTCCCTGATATCAGGAACAGAAGGAGCCGGTGAATTGCCGGCCCCCTGTTTGCCCTCATTTTCGTGAAGGCCTTTCATCGTGGTACATTTCATAAAGTGACATGTATACCGGGTCAGCCCGGAGTTCATACTTATAAATCGCCTTGATCCGCTCCCATAATCCCCTCTTCCTTCCGCCGTATGTTCCGGTCACGGGACCGTGGTCATACTCATAATCCCCTTCCCAAAAGCGGTAGGGGAGGATGGCCAGAAACATCAGATTGGCCCAAACAAATGCAACCAGGCACATCATGATTGAAATGATCAGGCTCACGGCGGCAAAGGGAAGGAGGATTCTTTTCATAGGAATAATAATATGAAGTTATAAATATAATTGAAATGAATATTCATTCTGAACAAAAATGCCCCTTTCGGAGCATTGCCAAGCTGAGAAGGGATCACCCCTTAATGACAGCTTCAATGTTTTCTATGAGTCTTTCTACCTCATATTGCTGGAGATCCCTTTTTATGGCTCTTTTTTCTTCCTTGTCTGAAATAGCCTCGGCTATTCTTTCCATCTCGCTTCTCTGTTTTGAAATTTCATCCAAAAGTTTGGCCTGCGTGGAATTGGTTGATACAATCAGGCAACTCTGTTTCAAAATCAGAAACCCAATGAAAGTGACAACTATGACAAGAACACTGCCGAGGACAACAACAGCGTAAACTAAACTAAACATATACGGTTTGAATTATAATGTTGACTGTAAAATTTTCGTTCTTACTCAGGGCTTAAGATGGCTGTCTTTATGCTAAGGAAGTTTCACTGAAGCCATGAGGATTTTTGAGGCTTCAATTCTCGGCGAGGTTATTTTTTTCAGATTGAAAAGGATGAACCCGTTCCTGTCTTCCGGTATCCATATCTTCTCAACAAGCCCGGAACTGAAATTGGAATCGTCGACAATCTTTCCGCTCTGCTGGATTGCATCCAATATCCCTTTCGCGTAATTGTCAAAATCAGGTTTTTTGGAATGCAGCCCCCACTCAAGCCCGGCTTTGTATTTTTTGGTGTAACTTTTTGGAACCGGAATCCCTACGGAAATGTCGATCGAATTATAACTGTCCTTTACGATTGAAGTTTCCCTGATCAACAGGGAAAGGGACTCTTTCCACCGGGTATATTCAGTAGGGTTATAAACCTGGGCAATATAAACCGGTTTTCCGTTTTTAATCCCTTTGTATTGGGCTGTAGCCCTCGGTCTTGGCGTTGCCTTCGGAAGGACTTCAAACATATACCAACCAGACTCACGGGAAAAATCAATTTTGCTTTGCCGGGAATCATCGCATTTCCGTTCATGGCCAAAAAGTTCATAAAACAGGTCATCGGACTCTCCATCGTATCCGTGCTTTGTCAAGGTTTGTGCTATCATGGTTTAAAGATGTTCATGGTGATTGTAGGCCTGTGTTCCACCGGAACAGTTTCGGGTTCCCTTCTCCTGAAGTGGAGATTGTAATGGTCTAATACGGTATGCGCGAAGATTTCTTTTCTCTGGTATGGCCTGACCCTGTTTTCCCCGTAAAACAGTAAGAGCCTGTCTATTGGGATCCCGGAAAGGAATGCAAGTATATTAAGTTTTAATCCGTAAAACGAATATGCGGAGTCAACAAAATTATGGCAGGGATATTTTGCCATGACAGGGGTCCTGAACACCTCAACGGATTCTTCGGGTATATAGAGCGCCAGAACCGTTCCCTGGTAGGTAATGTTTTCAAAGATGTCGCAGTGGTCCAGTATCCCGTATTCACCGGAACGTATTTCATGCCAGCAACGGTCCTGCTTTCTGTCAACCGCTGAATAGTACTCAACGAGCATCCTGTTTCTTTCACCGGGAAAGGACATTGGCTTATACCCGAAATAATTCCCAAGAACCGAATCTACTGTAACCATCATGTTAATTCCAAAACTCCAATTTCAAACAGCTTTGTCACCAGGGATTTTCTCTTTTCGGAATCCCGGGTGAAATAGAGGGGATTGACGTAATATTCAGACCTCTTTCCGGACGGAAGCAGAAGCTTCAGGGAAACCAGGGGCTTCACCATCTGGGACACATACTTGTCAGAAAGAGGATCACTCCCGTCACTGGACATGTACCGGATAAAGTCAGACCTTGAACCCAGATTCACCGAAACCCTGTTGTTCCCGTCCATTATCTCAGTCAGATAGTGCAGAAACACCTGCTGCATCCCGTTGAGGTTCTTCAGCATCATCAGAGAACCGCTGAACCTTGTGACACTGTTCATGCCCAGCAACGCCGAATCGTAGACCGGATAGTTGACCCCGTTCCTCGAAACAACCTTTTTCACAAACCTGAGATGATGCCGTCTTAATCCGTTCATATTCCAAAGCGAACAAAATTATAAATTATCCTTATATGCAATAACTTATTTGAATATTTATTCGTAAAATAAAATCCAAAATTTTCCTTGACTTTCAATCAATTATTCCTTATCCTCCCCCAAAAAGGCACTTAGGTAGAAAATAGCTACCTAAGGTAATGAGTTAGGTAGAAAATAGCTACCTAAGTAGGTAGAAAATAGCTACCTAACTTTTTTATAAACCATCTGTAAATCAGTTAATTAACCGAAATCAACCCTTAAGGACTCAATTTTTGTGGGACGGAAGCCCCATTACTGCGGGCATCCGTGCGCTTATATCAGCTGATACTATAGGATCTGGCACTGTATCCAGAACCAAAACAGGCAAGATGGCACCACAAGAGCCGGAACCGTAGTACTGATTAGTCAGGCAAGCGCGGCCGTGAGGCCGTAAGCGCGCAGCCGGGCAACAGGGTATTATAGCAACAAGCCAATTTATCCAGTGGCCGAAACGGTTTTTACAAGTGCTCCCTCCCAACGCCTAACGGCGGTCGGGAGCTGTAAAAACCGATCCAAGACCTATTATGTCAATTGATACTATACACACGCGCGAAAAGAAAAAAAAATTGGATGTATTTCAAATTTACGGGTGCTCATCTGAAAAACCCCCTCCCCCTATTGGCTGGGGAAAGTTTGGATGTTGATGACCCGTGGTGTGGGTTGCTGGAGGTTTGACCGTGTTCCTGCTCGGACGAGATCATCTGTTTTGCCCGGACAGGATGTATCCTGAATAGCAAGAGGAATTTACCGGCAACAACGGTGTTGTCAACAAGCCTCTCGATGAAAGGGTCAATCGAGCCTGAACCATGGAACGAACCATAGACCATTACCCTGAAAGAATCACCAAAGGATAACCAGGGACAGCATACATCTGACAGTTCGCAGGCTAAGTGTCAACAACTATCAAATCCTATAGTGTCAGACAGTTAAATATCAGGCAGTTAAGTATCAAGCTCAAGCGTCAGGCTATTTACACACAGGGTGTAAAGGAATCTGCATGGTTTGTTTGAGGGGGACTGGGTTTGGAATAGATAAATGTTCTGGACTACGGGTTGTCGGGCTGATTTGTATGGGATGGGGTTGGGGTGTATGTTTGGATGATGGGAACGGGAGCGTGAAACGGAGGTACATGGGCACGTATTGTTGAGAAATAGCAATAGATACTGCCTGATGGACTTAGAACCTGACAGGGTAGAGGATAACTGGTGACAGCATATGTATACGCTAAAGATGAATGGAGGCTATGTTTTTCAGGTCAATATTCTCAAGACGATTTATAGGAACAATGGCAGATTGGCATTGCAGGCTATTGATGCAGAAGATGGGAGTCCTGTTGCGATTCTGACCGTCAATTTGGTCAATCTGCCATGTCCAAAGGATTATGCATGGATCAAGGACTATTCAGAGAATGAGGGTTTCTTGAAGCAGCTGGTTGAACAGAAGGTAGTGTCTGAGCCTGTTCAGATCCAACCGACTGGGTATGTACAGGTTTATCTGTGTAAGGTATTGATTTGAATAATTGTGTAATTTCAGGACAAAAAGAATTATGGACAAAAACGAACGCTACCTCAGGTTCCTAAATGAAAGGATAAAAACGGCATCAAGCCATCAGACAGAGGCTGCTTATACTGTCGTTAAAGACCAGTTCCAAAAAATATTCAATATTGAAGAGAGTGGCAATGAAACCACTAACGCTCCGAAATATGAAATAAAATGCAAAAGGTGCGGGAAGATCAACAAAAAGAAAGACGTCCGTTTTAACAGTGGGAATGAGCTCGAATACATGAGATTTGAAACATACTTGCAGAGGCTCATTAAAGAAAATGTAGTGGACGACTGTCCTGAATGCGGAATAAAAACCGTACACGAGATAGTTTCATATTCGAGATATTGATTGCCGCAAGGCATAATTCAGGAACAAAAATAAAACAATTACCACCAACCTATTGACCCTGGAGAAATCCGGGGTTTTTCATTAAAACCTTTTGGTCCCGAGGTCAACCAATCTACAAAAATGTCAAAGTCAATAAAATATGCTGCTGTACTGTCATTCTTGTGTTTTATCACAGTACTGGGTCTATTAATCATAGGCGCCGGAGAACCGGAACTCATCTGTACCTTGCTGGTTCTGTTCATGGGAACAACATTTGGCTGTTTGATAGCCATCGAACTGACTGAAAACACAGACAGGAATGATCGACGTAGTAAACAAGCATAAACATGTACAGGGCTCAAACGATTACTACATCGGAAGAGGCTCTGCACTTGGCAATCAGTTTACAGGGAGCAAGGAACTGGGTAAAACCAAAGCCCAGTTCCAGGCAGGAAGCAGAGAAGAGGCCATTGCCTTATACAGGAACTGGATTCTGGAAAGGATCCGGGAAAAGGATGAAAAGGTTTGCCAGGCAATGAACCAGATATATATCATGGCTAAGAAAGGCCATGTGAATCTGGTCTGTTACTGCAAACCGCAAGCATGCCACGGTGACGTGATCAAAGAGTTGGTAGAGCAGAAGCTACGCCAATAATAGCAATAGAAATTGAGTGAATGAGCCTGATCGGAAGCGGTCGGGCTTTTTTGTTTTTAACCAAAACCATACAGCCATGAAAACAACAGTTGAAAGCATCGCAATAGGGACGATAGCCTCGGCAATCATAGCCTTTGGTGTCTATTTCGTGATATACATCGCGAAGACAGGCATCCTCATTTAACAAAAGCTCTCTACAGGAGGGCTTTTTCATTTTCCAAAAACCTTAATCACAAAACAATGTCAGATCAAAAAAACATCAACAACGTGTCATTCCAGGTAGGCGAAGATGTCTATATGGAAACACTGCAACATGCATTTGAAGTAGCCTACTTCATCGAGCAATGCCATTTTCCTGTAATTTCAGCGACCTTCAACGGGATCGTGAAAAACGCCGGGGAAGCCATCAAATTCACCGAATATGTGGGACCAACTTTTTATGTTTCCCAGTTCAAGAAACACACGCCTGACAGAATGCAGGAAATCCTTGGGGTCATAGCCTGGTATCAGGACATGTATGACAACCAAATGATGCGAGAGGCTGAAAGGCTGTCCCAATCGGAAAAGATATTCTCAACCGGCCATGATTTCTGATAGCACTAAAAGTTCATTGCTATGAATGTATTTGGCCGGTTTATGAAGCAGGATGGGCAAGGCCGTATGTCTGCTACACGGGTGGTTCCGAAACAGACCACAGTCCAGGATCTGGACGACTTCAAACTTCTTCCCACTGAATCGCTGGAACTCTGGGAGAAGAACGAAAAGAAGTATGTATCCCTGAAATGCAGGATCCACCGATCCCATTACCAGACACTGGATAGGCTGAACGCTATCACAGCCTATCTCAAAGCACTTTATACCAAGGTTTAGTGTCCCAAGATTCGGCCCCTGTTGGGGCTGATTCTTTTTGATAGCAACAAATATTGATTGAACGATTATTAACCAAAACTTAAACGAAAATGAGTACTGCAACTGCGAATTACACAAAAGAGGAAATCGATGCAATGAACGCGGCAAGAGCCGCAAAAATCGCATCCTCAAAAATCCTGAGAAACGGGGTTCAATCTCCCATTCCATTCGGAATCATGGATGTTCTTTTCTATGACAAGGAGTCCAAAAAGACCTCCAAATACACCGGAAAAGAAGGCGGAGACGGAAACATCATATTCCTCTTGCCTGTCAGAACCCAAAGGGATCTGTCAAGATGGGCAGCATACTCCATCCCCAGTTCCTGGAAGGTAAAATTCAGCCAGGGCGACCAGGTATACCCTGTAGTCAATGCTGACGGATACATCTCCAAACTGATCCCGGCAACCAACATGGGCTCTTCCAATGCCTTTGTCACAGCCAAACAGGTTATGGCCAATGCACAGGCGGAAGCTGAAAAGGAATTCAATGCCCAGCCTGAGGCAGTCGCTGAAACCGCCCAAGGCACTCAGTCCACACCTCCGGCTGACGGATTCGAGGCCGATGAGGAAGGTCCGTTTTAATCAAACAGGCCCTGCTCCATGTGAGCGGGGCTTTTTTTCCAAGGGTACATTCCGGTAAGTGTTTTGAATAACCTACATTTATCAAAAATAAACTTGATGAATATGGGTATAGAAACACTTGAGGATCTTTTCAGACTGTCTGCCCAGGAACTGATTGACCTTGGGTTTAATCCGTTTGGGGTTCAGGTCTTGAAAGATGCGGTTTCCGGTTTGGTTCCGGAGGAAAGATTGCTGGAAATGCTTGATTCGGTCCACAATAGGACTGATGAAAAACGCCTGGTCGACTTTAAATCACACGTGGACAAAAAACAGGAATTGAACAGGAAGGAAAAGAGACTTCTCGCCAAAAGGTACAGGAACCAACTGAAAAGGGGCTGAGGCCCTTTTTTTATTGGGTTTTCTGAAAAGTGTTTTATAACTTATGATTATATTAATAAATAAATGTTATAGATTTGATCCAAAACAAATCAATTATGAAAGAATCTGAGCTGATCAAGGAACAGGCGGGTCAGGAGGAAAATGACCTGAAGTACATGGGACTTATGCAGAAGGCAATCAGGGCTGAGCGGTCTGAGCGGTTCGAGGATATTTGGCTAAGCCGCCTTGAACAGAAGACCAAAGTTGAAAAGAGGCCAAACGGCAGTTATTCATTTGAGATGGAGGGAATGGGGATGGTTGATTACTATCCGAAGGCCAATAGACTCTTGATCCGAAGAAAAAACGAGTGGATAAAGCCTGCGCTTCATTTCATCATCAAGAAATTCAGACTATACGAAAAGACAGGCAATGAGCTGGAAAATAATTGACTCCGCAAGGAAAATCCATGAAGGCAACAACGAGGAGATGATTGTTGCCTGGCAGGTCATGACCTCTTCCAATCCGTTTGATTTCATTGAATGGTATCTGAAGAAACACCCGGGATCGGATATAGGCCTGATCAAAGAGCAATGGTACCTGTACAGGGAAGAAGACTTTACGGACAGCATAGAACTGGTTGAAATCAAAGAGACATGGCCGTGTTGAGTATGTTTGAAACTGCATCATTCCATATCGTGAAACCATGCAACATGAACTGCAAGTTTTGCTACGCTACATTCCACGATATGAGGCTGTCAAAGCAGCTTGAAAGGGAACAGGTTTATTTAATCCTGGACAAATTAAAGGATGCCGGCCTTCAAAAAATCACATTTGCAGGAGGCGAGCCCTTGCTTTATAGGTGGATATGCGATGTGATATCCTATGCAAAAACCATTGGAATGACGACTTCCATTATTTCAAATGGATCGTTCGTTGATGAAGATTTCCTTGTAAGGATGCTTGGTAAGCTGGATTGGATAGGCATATCCATAGATAGTCTGAACAAGGAAACCAACAGACTGATAGGCCGCTCATTCAGAAATCCAATGAATTATCCCAAGCTTATTTCCGACATAAAGTATCACGGGTATAAAATCAAAATCAATACTGTAGTGAACAGATACAACCAGGAAGAGGACATGAATGAGTTCATCAACTGGGCGAATCCTGACCGGTGGAAAATATTCGATACGTTGAGGGTTGAGGGACAAAATGATAGAGAATTTGAGGAAATAAGGTCAATTGGAAATGGGTTTGAAAGATTTGTCAAACGACATAGCCATTCTTCAATGGTTCCGGAGAACAACACGGCAATGATTGGAAGCTATCTCCTTATCGACCCGCAGGGAAGACTGTTTGAAAATTCAAAAGGTAAGCATACTTATTCAGGATCGCTTCTCAACAACGATATAAGCCAATGCCTGTCTGAAATTAGTCTGGACAGAACGATGTTTATCGAGAGAGGAGGGATATATGACTGGTGATTCATGTTTCGAGAAAGCAAAGAAGGAAAACGAGAGGCTCAAGCGGAAAGTGAACCGCCTGATCCGGAAAGTCTGCCTGCTTGAGGAACAGATCAAAATCAACAAATACTGAACTGGGAATATTTTTCATTATTTCCAAAAATAACTTTTGGTTATAATAATAAAATGAAGTTATATTTGAGTCATCAACTTACAGCTATGACAAACAGAGAACTCAAGGAGTTTCGGGAAAAACGCGGGTATTCACAAAACCAGTTTGCGGCATTGCTCGGGGTAAGCCAGCCGGCTATTTCAAATGCTGAGGCAAAGCTCGACAGACTGATGAGTGACAATCTGTTCCGGAAATTCAAATCAACGTTTCAAGCTGACCAAAAAACAACTGTAACCGACCCTGAAGTGAACATTGAACTCTCGATCAGAATGCGCAAAAGCCAGTTTGACCAGATTCAGAGCCACAAAGGAGTGGTTGACTTAACCGATTTCTTCCAGGTATTATGATTTTCCTAACTAAAATCAGAGACGAGGACAAACTTGTTTCCATCGCAATCGAGGCACTTAGCTATACAGAAGCTGAAGCGAAAAGCCTCCAGATCAAAAACGTAGTAACCAGATCCAATTCCGGGATCGAATCGATTTCAAAAACCGGATTCAAAGAGGTTTTGCTGAATGAAGAGAGCCTGAACAACGATACGCTGTTCTTCAAGTCAAAAATCGCCTATGCCATTGAGACGGGGAACGGGAAAATGAAGACTGTGAAGGTTCCGCTTCTTGTACGCGCAGCTGATTCCGTTCAGGCCTTTGACATGCTCAGAGAGTATACCGAAGGGTATCTTGATTCAGCACGGGTATTTGGTCTTGAGGAAATCGATCTGTTGGATTATTACGACCATGAAAAGTGTCTTGAGCTCAACCTTCAGGATTTCAGGAAGATGGTACTGGAAGGCAGGATTAGAGTCTCCTTCAATACGGATAACCTGAGGAAAAAGGAAGATCCGGACGAAGAAGAGGAAGGGGAAATGGAGGAGGCGATTGATGATGCCAATCCATTCTTCTAAGGGGTCTTTTTGATAGCAACAGGATTTGAGTAGTAAAGTGGTGGTTAAAAGACTGTTTGGGTGGACAGTCATCCGGGAAGAACTATGAGCGGTTTTTGGGTTAAATCCCCTTCCCGGAGCAAGTTTAAATCTGTCCCATAAGGGTACAGATCCATTGACGTATTGTTGACCTTTTGATCAGAAAACGGGAAAGACCTATGTGGCCGGGACAAAGTCACCGGCGTACCGGAGTAGTACCGTTTTTTGAAGACTATGATCTGGTTTCAAGCCGGATCATAATGGGCTAAACATTGATCCTTTGTGGACTTTCCTTGCTCAGGGTGTAAGAGAATTAACAGAGAAGTTCACAAAAAGATACTGATCCTGAATTAACGGGGTTCCGATTAGAGAGAAACAGATTAAGAAACCCAACAAAGTTGCAAAGTACTAATCCAAAAGTGTATCTAATTGTAGGAGTAATCCCAGACGCATTGTCCCCTTGAGAAAGGGATGGAAAGGTCAGAAGCATGACTCGTAATGCTTACAATGCGAATGAGCCTCAGCTTGACCCTAACCAATACAGCGCTTTAAACGCAGCGTCTATGTGATTGAAGGGTGCTAAATAAAGCAACTACTGATTAACACTAAATGTACAGGAAGCGGTAAGCAGTTCGAACCTGCCCTGTATAACACAGTTCTAAGATGTGTTTGATTTAGGTTAATGTAAGCTCTTGTTATCTATTCGTAGATGGAAGGAACATTCTTTCTCCCTGAAGTAGGGAGCGAAATTAATCTTACTCCACTTAGAGGACAGTAGTTGTTTTTGAAACCATCCGACTGCCAGTGCCCGCTGGAACTGGATGGTAAGGGTAGGGGTAAGAAGGATTATGAAGCAAAACCCTTGTGGAGTCTGGATAAGACGTATTGAAGGATACAAACAGATCACTGGCAACTCCCGGATGCAACAGCAAAGTAATAGCTCCGCAATGAGAACCAGGTCGAAGTCAATGTCGCAATGCCTTCAAAACAGTTTACCGCTTGTCTGTTACAAGTGAGTTTCCAGCCCGCTCAGGACGATATTATTTGAAGCAATTCACCGTGCATTGTTTGAATAGTAGGTCAGTTGGAGCGGGTTTTAATTTGATCAGGTGGCGAAATTGGTAGACGCGCTTAAATGTGCCCAATAATTCTAAAAAACAGGCAACGTGCCCTGTTCAGGTAAACTTAATTATAGTGGCCATAAAGATTAAGGTAACTGAATGATGGTTATTGGTACAGGTTCGAATCCTGTCCTGATCACGACAACGCATTTGTTACTGATGGGCCGTAAGAATAAGATTCTGGATTTCTTGATGCTAACAAATCGTCTGACAGCCAGGAAAGATGGGTACATAGGGAAGTAGCTCAGTCGGTAGAGCATCAGTGGGGCCGCAAGGTCATGGGAGCAAAGCCCATAACAGTGAAAATGATTAAGTAACTGTTTAGCTCAGTTAGTAGAGCATGCACGAATCTGAAGGTCGCTGGTTCAAGTCCAGTCTTTCCCACAACTAATTCAGAGTTCCACTGAGGGATAAAAGGCCCTTGAATGTCCATTGGGGACAGGGCCAGTTACAGCCGCTGAAGGCCTCCTTCCGAACAGAGGTGTCGGACTATCCTGGAAGTGCCGGGAAGCAGGGTGTTTCTCAAAGTACTGAGAGAATTCAATGAGACAATAGTCAATGCATCCTGCAATGCCTCCATGTGTGAGCGGTTAACTCCAGGACTGCAAATCCTGGCACACTGGTTCGAATCCAGTTGGAGGCTCAAACCACAAAAAAAAATGATTGTTGGGAAGCACTTGTAGCTGTACAGTCCTGGCGGTGGTAGCTAACATTTACAGGAAACTCCCCCATGTAGTTCAGTCGGTTAAGCATGGAAGGCGCAATCATATCCGGCATTTGCTACTAATCATTATCAACTAAAACAAATGTAACAATGTCAAACAAGGCAACAGTGCAAAGATCCCTTGAAATCAATTTCGGGATCAACAAAGTGAAGCATACCGATCAAGGCTTCAAAATCAATACGGATTCAGTAAATGGATCACAAATCCAATGTTTGTCAAGAATATCTCCATTGATACTTGATGTAGAGATTAAAAGATCAGGTACAGGCGTAGTCATCATTGTAGAGCTAAAACCGGAAGAGCGTGAAAGCTAAGATCTACAGCTGTCCGGCTCTGACCCAGAATCCGGTTGTGATATGTGATTCACTGGGTAATGCTCTCAACTTCCGGATCAGGAAAAACCCCTATACCGGAACTGTACAGGACACAGTCACCAAAGAGTACTTAGCGTGCTATAAAAGGCACACAGAGTATATCGGAGAAATAGAATGGGATCAACCGATTCATGGAAAAAATCAATAATAACCTTAGAAATCCAGTACAATGAAAAATTTCAAATTAGAAATAAAATCAGTTTTCGGTAAAGTTCTGTTCACTTATGAATCCGAAAAAGAAGCTACCATAAAAGAAGCCGTCATAGCAGCAGTAAGAGCAGGTGCTAACCTGTATGGTGCTAACCTGCGTGGTGCTGACCTGTATGGTGCTAACC
>OBJA01001526.1_pt1 | contig 15634 bp, 8 predicted proteins | sample 1519751 | NCBI WGS metagenome assembly OBJA01 (sample SAMEA3881238, study PRJEB22517) | soil metagenome | biome: lake sediment; feature: soda lake sediment; material: sediment, water from around vicinity | place: India | collected 2013-12-23 | depth 3 m | reverse complement strand
CCGGTTTTCAGGGTTCTTATGACATATTCAAGGAATGGGGAGAGATAGATCTGGCCGACCTGGTGCGGCGTGACCGGAACCATATCTCTGTTTTTGCATGGAGTATCGGCAACGAGGTGGACTATCCCAACGATCCCTATTCGCATCCGGTTCTCGGAGGAGAGAAAGCGGGATTTACGCAGGCCACTTATGGCGGATATAATCCCGATGCCCCTGATGCAATGGAACTGGGTGATATTGCAAAGCGTTTGGTCAAAGTAGTAAAAGAATACGACCGGGCCCGTCCTGTGACCGCCGGATTAGCCGGAGTGGCCATGTCGAACGAGACCGAATACCCGGGAGTATTGGACATTGCTGGATATAACTATACCGAAGACCGGTACGATAGCGACCACAAGAAGTATCCCGACCGGGTGATCTATGGAAGTGAGAACCGGCACGATATGGCTGCATGGAAAGCTACGCGCGACAGGGAGCATATTTTCGGTCAGTTCCTCTGGACAGGGATCGATTATCTCGGGGAGTCGGGCAGATGGCCTTCAAGAGGCTTCTATTCGGGACTGCTTGATTTCGGTGGATTTATCAAACCGAGAGGATACTTCCGGCAGTCGTTATGGTCCGACAAACCGATGGCCTACCTGGGAACATATCCCACACCGGGGAGAGGAACCCGGAGCCAGTCGAGAGACGTATTGTCGCAAACCGAAGCCGGAAATGTGTCCAACTACGTGGAAAGAGTACCGTCGATGGATGCATGGTCCGTGTGGAATTACCGGGAAGGCGAGTCGATCCGGGTGGTATGCTACACCAATGCTGCCAAAGCGAAACTATTGCTGAACGGGGCAGAGGTCGGCGAGACAAAGGAGTATGACGATAATACCGGCATTATTTTCTGGGACATCCCTTACAAAGCCGGAAAATTGGAAGTAGTGGGAATGGATAAGGATAATAACCCTGTTTCAGGTTATACCATCCAATCATCGAAACGTCCCCACGCTTTGACGATCGTTCAGGCCGAAAAGCAAATTGATAAAGAGAGGGGACTGGCCCAGATAGTAGTGCAGGTAGTGGATGAAGACGGCGTTCCGGTGATGCTGTCGGACGACGAGGTTACCTGCCGGATAACCGGTCCTGCTAAACTCCTCGGATTGGAAGCAAGCAATAATTCGGATATGAGCGATTATACCGATAATAGGCATCGCGTGTTCCATGGACGTATCCTGGCCTATGTGCAGGCAACCGGGGAGCAGGGCGAAATAAAGATAGGGTTTACTTCTCCCTGGTTGGAATCGGCGGAAATTACGGTGAACGCCGACTAACCGTTTGCATGCTGCCAATCTACCTTTGAATTGTCTGTAAGCGTTTATCCAATACAGGTAATAAATAACAGATAAAACGTATTTGTCATGAGAAAAGGTTTTATGTTTTTGACGGGATATTTGTTGGCATCCCTTGTGGTCTTTGCACAACAACCGCCACAAGGGAACAGAAGATATCAACTGCGGGAAAATATCCCCTTAGACTCTATCGTATTAAGTGATCCCGCTATTCTGGCAGATCAAAAAACGAAGATGTATTATATGACCGGTACCGGAGGCCGGTTATGGAAAAGCAAAGACCTGAAGCTATGGACAGGCCCCTATCAGGTAGCAGAGACCGATCCTCATTCATGGATGGGCCCGGCCCCAATGATATGGGCAGCTGAGTTGCACACATATAAAGATAAATACTACTATTTCGCCACTTTCACGAACAGGGCTGTAATTATTGATACGGTAAAGGGAAATCCCATTGAACGCCGTGCCAGCCATATCCTGGTAAGTGACCGTCCCGACGGTCCTTATATCCCGATGAAAGACCCTGTTTACCTGCCGGCCGATAAACCGACATTGGACGGAACTTTCTGGGTGGACACAGATGGGAAACCTTATATGGTATATTGTTATGAATGGTTGCAAAACTGGGACGGGACAATGGAGAAAATAGAGTTGAAACCCGATTTGAGCGGCTCAATAGGTGAAGGGCAATTGTTATTCCGTGCCAGTAATTCTCCGTGGAGTTGCGAAAACGACGAAAATGGCGAATTAAGGCGCAGTAAAGTAACCGACGGCCCTTTCCTGTTCCGGACAGGTACCGGCAGATTAGGTATGATCTGGACAAGCTGGGTGTTTGACATATATATGCAGGGAGTCGCCTATTCGGAAAGCGGTACATTGGACGGGCCATGGATACATGAAGAAAAGCCTGTCACTCCGCCGAATTTCGGACATGGGATGCTGTTTCAGACCTTCGACGGCAAATGGCTGATGTCGGTCCACAGTCATGAAAACAGGAATGGGCGTTACCACAGGGTCCCTTATCTGTTCGAGGTGGATCTTTCGGGCGACAGATTAGTAGTGGGGAAAAGATACCGGTAATACAATGAAGTAACAGGATATATGAACAGGATAATTATTTTTTTAGTTGTATGCTTTGTCGCATCGGCGCATACATTTACCCGTGATATCGCACAGGCAGACAGCCAGGGTATCCCCGTGAACACCATAACGGAAAAAGGAGCCTGGTGCTGGTTCGCCGATCCGCGCGCCGTCTTTTATGAAAACGAAAGCGGTACCATTAAAAGCAGCTATATCGGTTATATCGATGTGCACGGCAATATCAAGGCAACGCAGATCGATCATCTTACCAACAGGGCCAATGAAGTCCTGATCCGCTCATGGTTCCAGCCCGATGATCATAATAATCCTACATTCCTTGTGCTGCCCGATGAACGAATCATGATCTTCTATTCACGCCATACCGATGAGCCTTGTTTTTACTATCGTATCTCCCAAAAACCGGGTGATATCACCACATTGGGAAAGGAAATAAGGTTGGAAACAGCCAATAATACCACTTATCCCTCTCCTTTTATCCTGTCTGATGACCCTGACCATATTTATCTCTGCTGGCGTGGAATAGGCTGGCATCCGACCATTGCCCGGCTCACCATGCCCGATAAGGAGGATAAAGTGCATTTTGACTGGGGACCTTATCAGATTTTGCAGTCACAAAAGGGAGGAAGAGGAGTAAGGCCCTATGCAAAATACATGTCGAACGGGAAAGACAGGATATATCTGGCTTACACCACTACGCATCCCGATAACCAGAGCGTAAATTATATCTATTTCAATTACATCGATATCAACACTTATGAACTGAAAGATATAAAAGGGCAGCAACTGGCAAATGTAGGAAGTGGCACCTTGCACAATGTGGAAGCGACAGCGGATTACAAAAACAGCTACCCCGATGCGGTTGCAGAGGATTCCCCTTACCGCAACTGGCTATGGGAGATCTCGGTTACAGACGAAGAAAAACCGGTAATTGCCGTGGTAAGGATCAGTGAGGATAAGGATTCTCACGATTATTACCACGTAAGGTGGACAGGTAAGGAGTGGCGTAGAACCTTTCTTTCGAATGCCGGAGGACACTTTCACCAGACTCCCGGATTAGAGAAGTGTTACAGTGGCGGCATGGCTATCGATAAAGCCGATCCGTCGGTCATCTATGGTTCGGTACCGGTGGAGGGAAAGTACGGAGAGGTATATGAACTCAAGAAGTTCACCGTTACCCCGGAAGGATCATTGGCGTCCGTGGAGCAGATGACATACGATTCTCCCAAAAACAATATCCGTCCCTTCGTTATATCCAATGAAGGAGAAGCCCCGCAGATGGTATGGATGTATGGCGATTATTATGACTGGATCGTGAGTTCCGCCCGGCCTGACGGTTATCCGACGGCCATACGTACCAATATGGATATCCCTGCCGGTAGCATCGATCCGGATAAAGGTCTTCTGTTTCACAACGGAGCTGATCCTGTTTCACCTGGCAATATGGAAACTATCAATATACCAAAATCGGAAAAGTTTACCGTTATCGCTACTCTCTCTGTCGATCACGATGCCTTCTGCGGCGAGATCATAAAAACAGATGCATTCACATACGGTATAGCACAGGGTGAAGAGCCGAGGCCATATATAAAAATGGGAAATAATGAAATGATGAGTGGGAATGTAATGGGTAATTCCGATGCATGGAGAGCCCATAACCGGGAAACAGGCGGACACTGGTACACCCCTGTAAAACCGGAGGTATTTCAACTGGCGGTCACCTATGAAGAAGGTGTTTTAAGAACCTATATAAACGGGCTTGTCGACCAATATGCCGAAGTAAAAGGATTGTCTCTCTCGGAAATGGTTTCCGGCGGATTCAAAGGCACTATACACCACATCCGGATTTATAACAGAGCGTTGTCTCAGGATGAAACGAAGCATGTACGATAATATACATATAAAATAATGAACATGCGAGTTGCCTCCGGCTAAGATTTTCAAAGGAAGTCGGCGATTTGTGCTTCGCTTCAATTGTCATACGACCTTAATGTTAAAAATAAATATTGTCGTATGAAATAAAAGCCTTACATTGAGATGAAGCATCATTGGACCTTACCTGTTTATTCTCTATTTTGGCGCAATTAGATCCAAATGATTTTACAAAGAGAAATAGTAACCTTTTTGGAGCAACTGGTCGTATTTCTCTTTGTTGAATTTATAATAGAATGCTCCGCGTTTCGAAGTTGATTTATCTTTGTCTTTCTGTTTTTCAAGTATATCCATTTCCAGGATTTTTTTACGAAAATTGCGTTTATCCAGTGTAGTCTGATAAATGGCTTCGTACAAAGACTGCAATTGTGGCAAGGTGAACTTTTCGGGGAGCAGATTAAACCCTAATGGCTGTATAGCTGCTTTTCTTCTCAATATTTCAATAGTATCGTCCAACATCTGATTATGATCGAAGATCAATTTACCTACCTTATCCAGTTCCTCCCAGCGTGCGTTATGTTTTTTGCACAATTCTTCATCGAATAATTCAAGGTCTATAAGGGCATAATAAGCAACAGAAATCACACGCTCCCCTTCGTCGCGGTTGATGTTTCCATACGTGCCTACCTGTTCCATATATACATCCTTAATGCCGGTATATTCATATAACACGCGTGAAACTGTTTCCTCGAGATTTTCGTCAGAACGCAGGAATCCTCCCATCAGGGTATCCTGGTTTTTCAACGGTTCGAATTTACGTTTCGAGATTAACAGATACAATTTTCCTTTTTTAAAGCCAAGTATGATACAATCGACCGATAGTAAAAACTTCTCTTGTTCTATATAAAATGGTGCCATTAAGAATATTTTTTTCGCAAAGGTACACAATCTCCGATGTCTGGGTATGTGTGATACGTTTTATTTTTGTAAACTATAACCTATTGAAATGATTATTTTGATATGATAATCTTACAATTAGAGCGAGAATGAAAATTTTCAATTTTATGTTTTTAAACATACGGAAATAAGTGTATATTGTTACACTTATTATTAATTTTGTCATAATAAATTCAATAAACTATTCTTACCAACAATAAGATTAATTTATCATCATGAAGAAATTATTGATCATATTATTAACAACCTGTCTGTTTCAGTATATTTCTGCCAATGATTTCATTATAGTGAGTCCTGACCGGGATTTGCAGGTTTCGGTTTTTCTGAAAGACGGAACTTTGAATTACAACGTCACCTATAAAGGGAAAGTCATTCTGGAAGACTCGCCTTTGGGAATGATCACCAATGTGAGCGATTTCAGCCGGAATCTGGTATTTGTAAAGAAGAGCGAGCAGATAATCAATAAGACATATACCGGGAGGACCATCAAACAAAGTCATGTAGAATATCTGGCAAACGAAGTGGTCAGTACCTATCAGACACCGCAGGAGGAAAAGATCACCATCACGTTTCGTGTCAGCAACAACAATATCGCATTCAAATACGCATTGGCGCAGAACGCTGAGACAGCCCGCTGCATTATTGAAAAAGAACTGACGGGATTTAAATTTCCGCAATACACAACTACGTTCCTTACGCCGCAGGCAACGCCCATGATCGGCTGGATGCGGACCAAACCCAGCTATGAAGAAGAGTATATACCCGACGAACCGGTTGGCACACCCTCCAAATACGGTGTAGGATATACCTTCCCCGGATTGTTCCATGTGGGGGATAACGGTTGGGCACTGGTTTCCGAAACAGGAGTCGGAAGTTTGTACTGCGGTGCAAAACTCAGTGAAGGCACCAAAGAGGGGCTTTATACCATTGCTTTTCCGGAAGAAGGAGAGAATAACGGTATTGGTAGCGCCAAACCGGCTATTTCCTTACCGGGAGAAACTCCCTGGCGTACGATCACCGTAGGCGACGACCTGAAACCGATTGTCGAAACCACTATTGCGTTTGATGTGGTGGAACCGCTGTATGAGCCTTCAAAAGAGTACGGCTTCGGACGTTCTACATGGAGCTGGTTACTCTGGCAGGACGGAAGTATCAATTACGAAGATCAGAAGACATTTATCGATCTCTCTTCGGAATTAGGATATGAATTGGTACTGATAGACAACTGGTGGGATACCCGCATCGGTCGTGAAAAGATGGAAGACCTGGCACAATATGCCGCTTCTAAAAATGTGGGCATCTGCCTGTGGTATAACTCTAACGGATTTTGGAGCGATGCGCCGCAGGGACCGAAAAACCGGATGAACACTTCCGTAGCCCGGAAGAAAGAGATGGCCTGGTTGAAAAGCATCGGTGCAAAAGGGATAAAAGTGGATTTCTTCGGCGGCGACAAGCAGGAAACCATGAAGTTATACGAAGATATCCTCTCAGACGCCAACGATTACGGCCTGGCGGTGATCTTCCACGGATGCACGCTACCCCGCGGATGGGAACGGATGTATCCGAACTTCGCAGGAAGCGAAGCGGTGCTTGCTTCCGAGAACCTGATCTTCACGCAGCATGCCAATGATACGGAAGCCTACAATGCAACGTTACATCCGTTTATCCGGAACAGTGTGGCATCCATGGACTTCGGCCCCGTTTTACTGAACAAGCACCACAACCGTAACAACGACGGTGGGACCGAACGCAGAACAACAGAAACATTCCAGTTGGCCACAGCCGTACTGTTTCAAACGCCTGTACAGAATTTCGGCATTACCCCTAACAACCTGACCGAATTTCCATCATTCGTGATCGACTTAATGAAAAATATTCCCACACGCTGGGATGAAACGGTATTCATTGACGGCTATCCCGGAAAATATGTCGTGTTGGCGCGTCGACATGGTGAACAGTGGTATGTGGCAGCCATCAATGCCGAAAAAGAAACAAAAAAGCTGAAAGTGAAACTTCCGATGTTCTCAGACACAAATGTGGAAATATATTCCGATAAAAAAGACCGTTCACCACAGTTGGAACCGATAAATATCAAAAAGAACGGTGAAATCATATTGGAATTGCAATCCGGTGGTGGAGCGATATTGAAGAAAAAATCCTAATCATGCATTAGCCAGGTGATTATTTGTTAGAGTATTGACAAACATGACACGCCGATTGTTATTTTTATACCTGCTGCTTCCTCTCTCCAGCTATGCACAGCATTTGCAGTTGTCTAAAGACAATTGGAATATCTCCTATCTCACCATGGAAGATGGACTGTTGCATAATTATATAGATGATATTTACAAGGATAGCAGGGGGTTTATCTGGCTCTCTACCGGCGGCGGATTGTCACGATACGATGGTTTCTCCTTCACGAATTACCATATGGGAACGTCTCCGGTTACCCTCAAGGGGAATTTTGTGCACAGGGTTTGTGAAGATAATTTCAACAGATTATGGATCGCATCCGACGGCGGATTGGATATACTGGATCTTGAATGTTTGCAGTTAGTGAGTTTGTTCGAAGAAAGTGATCCCGAAAGAAAGACATTCTTGAAAAATCCGGTAAAAAATATAATAAAAGACAATAAAGGAAATATATGGCTCTTGTCCGGATGTATCTATAAGATACATTTCAATCAAAAAGGAGAGGTAGCCGCTATATGCAAACTTCCTGAGAACCTGCAGTCGGTACGCTATGTAGCGATGAGCGATGTGGACGGAGACGGTAATATCTGGGCGGGATACAACGACAACATATATAAACTGTATGCAAGTAATAATCACAATCTGAGACCGGTTCCCATATCAAAGAACCTGAAATTCAGGAACAACAGTATTCTCACTGAATTCCTTGCCGACAAGAATGAAGTCTGGATCGGCACAGTACATGGCCTGCACAGATACTACCGGAATGAAGATGCGGTAAGAATCTATGAGAACAATCCATCGATCCCCTCCTCTTTATCGCATAATTATATCTCTGATCTGGCATTGACCGAAACCAATCAGTTGATCATCGGAACACTCAAGGGAATAAACATCTATAATCCGATGACAGACGGTTTCGAACAGGTGTTTTCTGAAAGTTCCGGCGGGAGAAACGGGTTGAACAGTAATTTTATCAGTTGCATCTATTACGACGGGAACGCTGTATGGTGCGGCACAGAGACCGGTGGTATCAACAAGATCAATCCTACAACATTGGATATAAAAAGTTATTCCCATAGCAACTATGAACAGGGAAGCATTTCACAAAATCCGGTCAATGTGATATTAGAGGACGAAAAACAGAACTTGTGGGTTGGCACGGTAGAAGGGGGATTGAATCTGAAGAAAGTGGGAGAAGAAACATTCTCCCATTTTACGGACTCTTCCTCTACCCGCCTCAGCCATAATTCCGTAAGTGCTTTAAGTATTGACAATAAGAACCGGTTATGGGTAGGTACATGGGGATATGGTATTTCGGTTATTGATAAAAATAATCCGTTTAAACCCTCATCCATGTATATCAACTCCGGTGAATACCCGGAGCTCCTGCTCGACCTGGTGGGTGGTTTGTTTTATGATGCTATTAATAAAGGCATGTGGATTGGCTCTAATCAGGGATTATATTTCTATGACCTGGATAACGACAAATTGGTTGTTCCCGCTCCTGTGGAAACTTTCGCAAATATTCAGGGCATTATCGGAATGGCAGAAGATGAGAAAGGTTTTTTGTGGGTGGGAAGCCAGGAAGGTGTGTATGCTGTTGACCTGAAAAGTAGAACCCACGACCGATTCGGTTTTCACCATTACAGATATAAATTAGATGATCCGCAATCATTTCTGGTCGAGAAAATTACATGCTTCTGCCTTGATTCAAACAATGTGCTCTGGCTTGGAAGTGACGGTTTCGGTTTTTATAAAAGAATAGAGAATGGCGATGGGACTTATTCGTTTCAATCGTACAATATAGCAGACGGATTAGCGAATAATAATGTTAAAGGTATACTGGAAGACGATTTCGGGAATTTATGGATCAGTACCAGCCATGGGCTCTCCTGTTTTAACAGGGAGAAGGAGAGTTTTATCAATTTTTTCAAGAGTGACGGAATCGAAAGCAATCAATTCTACTGGAATGCTTACCATAAAGCCAAAAACGGAGTACTCTATTTCGGGACTTTAAGCGGACTGATAGCTGTTAACCCTACACTGATGAATCATGGGCCGGTAAATTACAAGGTCATGTTGACTGATTTTTATCTGGAAAATGAAAAGATATATCCGGGAGAAATCATCGAAAAAGATATTTCTCAGATGGATAGGATCACTTTGCATGAGAAGTATAAATCCTTTTCAATCGATTTTTCCGCCCTGAACTTTACCACAACACCCAATTTCGTATATGCATACCGGCTGGCAGGATATGAAGAAAAATGGATTGAATTACCACAAGATATGCACTCTGCAAGATATATGAATTTACCCCCGGGAAATTATACTTTCCAGGTGAGGTATGGACCGAAAAATCAAATAGAAGTGGGAGAGATCACAGCGTTACAAATTTATATCAAACCTTATTTTTATAAGACAACATGGTTTGCAGTGATTATCCTGATCTTAGTTATCTCAGCTTTCTTTATATGGTACTTCTGGCATATAAGATCTTATGAAGAACAACAGAAAATACTCAAACAAATAGTGGAAGAACGTACGAAAGAGCTGGAACTGCAAAAAGAAACGCTGGTGGAGCAGAAGAAAGAACTATCGCAACAAAACCTGACCTTAAGCCGACAAAATAAAAAAATCACCCAGCAAAAAAATCAATTGGTAAAAATGTCACGGAAAGTACATAGAATGCATGTGGATAAACTGGAGTTTTTCACTAATATCTCCCATGAATTCCGTACCCCGATTACGTTGATCATAGGGCCTGTTCAACGTGCCATGCGATTAACTTCGGATCCGTCTGTGATTGAACAATTGAATTACGCGGAAAGAAATTCCAGATACCTGTTAAGCCTTGTGAATCAGTTGATGGATTTTCAAAAAATTGAATCGAAAAAGATCGAGATAACATTTGCAAAAGAAAATTTCCTGGACTCTATGGAATCGATACTATCCTCTTTTGAACCGCAGGTGCAAGAAAGGGATATCTTCCTGCTGAGACGGTTCTCACTGTCCGATCCGCTGTTTTTTTACGACAATGAGTCCCTGCATAAAATATTAATAAACCTGCTGTCGAATGCCATCAAATATACCCCAAATGAAGGGAGTATAACCGTTTATGTAAGACCGGTATACGACAGGGAAACAGATGAAGAGAAATTATATATTGCCGTAAAGGATTCGGGAGCAGGTATTCCGGAAGAAGATCTGGACAAAATTTTCAGGCGTTTCTATCAATCCCGCCACCATACCGTATTCCCTGTATATGGACAAAGCGGTACAGGTATCGGGCTATACCTGTGTAAACAGCTCATCCAATTATTAGGGGGATCCATATGGGTTAAAAACAATAAAAAAGCGGGATGTACATTCAGGATCCTTCTCCCGTTACACAGGTCGAATCCGCAGTCGGGCGAAACGGACCATCCAATGGTCGATAAACGGAATACTCCTGAAATAGAGCAATCAGCAGAAAAACGGGAAAACAGGGAGAAAGGGCGATTGACATTTTTAGTAGTGGAGGACAATCACGATATGAGAAATTATATCTGCTCTATTCTTTCCCCCCGTTATAACACACTCAAAGCCACGAATGGCATCGAAGCGCTTGCCATACTGGAGAGCCATCATGTTGATTTTATCATCAGTGACCTGATGATGCCGGAAATGGATGGTATTGAACTGTCAAAAAGGGTGAAAGAAAAGATGTCAACCTCACATATTCCCTTTCTGATGCTTACCGCGAAATCATCCGGAACAGCCCAGTTGGAGAGCTATCGCGTGGGCGTGGATTCCTATATTATAAAACCGTTTGATGAGGAGATGCTGATAACCCGTATCAGGAATATCCTGAAGGGACGACAACGCTATCAGCAATTATTTTCTGAAAAGATGAGCACCGATATTTTAGAGATGGATAAAGATTCGAATGACAAAAAGTTTATGGATCGCGTATTAGAAGTGATGAAGGATAATTACCGGGATCCTGATTTCTCGGCAGGGGATTTTGTAAAAGCAATGGGGGTAAGTAAGTCTCTCCTGAATAATAAATTGAATGCGCTAAGCGGCAGATCGTCAGGAGAATTTATAAGGGTTTACAGACTCAATATAGCTTACAGCCAAATCCTCCACAATAAGAAAACAAAGAATAAAAATATTTCCGATATTGCTTATGATGTGGGGTTCAACGATCCAAAATACTTTACCCGTTGCTTTTCCAGACATTTCAATATAACTCCCAGCGGATTAATAGATAATGATGAAAATGAATCGTAAAAAAACTGTTATTTTCGGGTTCAGGCTGAATTTCCTCTTTATATGGTCGTTTGTCCACCTTTGAAGGTCGTTTACCTTTTATTTTTGTGATATCTATATTCTAATTGATATATAAACAATCTCATTTAAGAACCATGTGGAGTAATAATAGCTGATCAGATTGACAATAGGCAATTAAAATAATTAGTATTAACTTTACGCTTATTTGTCTGCTATCTGAAAAATGACTATTACCGTGTTGATAACTAAACCATTATGATTTACATCTTACAGGAAATCAAATGAAGATAACAATAAAAAGCAGAAAATCATGAACCTAAAAAGAACATTCCAAGTTGTACTACTACTGCTTATCGGTAGTGTATCAATCTCAGCCCAGAACCGATTAATCATCGAGGCCGATCGTGGACAGCACACGATTAACAGGCATATCTACGGCCACTTTTCCGAACACCTGGGACGTTGTATTTATGGCGGCTATTGGGTGGGTGAAGACTCATCAGTGCCCAATACCCGTGGTATCCGTAACGATGTGGTGCAGGCGCTGAAAGATATCCGTATTCCCAACCTGCGTTGGCCGGGTGGCTGCTTTGCCGACGAATACCACTGGATGGACGGTATCGGTCCCCGTGAAGATCGCCCCAAAATGATCAATACCCACTGGGGAGGTGTTGTGGAAGATAACAGCTTCGGGACACATGAATTTCTTGATCTGTGCGAACAGCTCGATACTGAGCCTTATATCAGCGGTAATGTGGGTAGCGGTACCGTAGAGGAGATGTCGAAATGGATCGAATATATCACTTTCGACGGTGAAAGCCCGATGGCCAATTTGCGGCGGAAGAACGGACGTGAGGAGCCGTGGAAAGTAAAATTCTGGGGTGTAGGTAACGAAAGCTGGGGCTGCGGTGGCAATATGACACCCGACTACTATTCCGACCTGTATCGCCATTATGCCACCTACTGCCGCAATTACGGCGACAACCGTCTCTACCGGATCGCCTGCGGTGCTAACGGGGGTGATTATAACTGGACGGAGACTGTGATGAAGAACGCCAGCCGCCATATGCAGGGCTTATCACTGCATTACTATACCGTGCCCAGGAACTGGGGTGATAAAGGTTCGGCTACCAATTTCGATGAAGAGGAATATTTCACCACCATCGAGAAAACATTGTTCATGGACGAGCTGATCACCAAACATTCGGCCATCATGGACCGTTACGACCCGCAAAAGAGGGTGGGAATGATTATAGATGAATGGGGTACATGGTACAATGTGGAGCCGGGCACCAACCCCGGGTTCCTCTATCAGCAGAACACTTTGCGTGATGCTATCGTAGCAGGTATCAACCTGAATATCTTCAACAACCACAGCAAACGTGTACAAATGGCGAATCTGGCCCAGACAGTGAACGTATTACAGGCTGTTATACTTACCGACGAGGAAAAAATACTGCTCACTCCCACCTATTGGGTGTTCCACCTCTATAAAGTGCATCAGGATGCCACCCTTCTGCCCCTTTCTTTTACAGGTAATAAATACCGGCAGGGTGACAAAGAGATAGATGCGGTAAGCGTTTCCGCTTCGAAAGATGCCGACGGTAAAATTCATATCACGCTGGTAAATGCCGATCCGAACAATGAACAACGTATCGCTACCCAACTGGTCGGCGCATCGGTGAAGAAGGTAAACGGTAAAATGCTTACTTCTGCAAAGATAAACGATTACAATACTTTTGAACAACCTTCTAAGGTAACAGTGAGCGACTTCAAAGGGGCTTCGCTTTCCAACAACGGTCTTTCAGTGGTCTTACCTCCTAAATCGGTGGTGATGATCGAACTTCAATAAATTATACAACTAAAGCAGAGACATTTAGATGTTTTGTGGGTACCCATAGCTCGTGATGAGCGTGAAAAAGAGTAGCTGTCTGAGCGAAGCGAGTTCTACTCTTTTAGCGAACGAGAGCTATAATGGGTCACAAAACATCATCAGTCGGAGGATTTAGTTGTATATATACGACTAAACTTCAATAAACAAGAGAAGACAATGAGCATACAAGAACTGAAACAGCAGGTATTCCAGGCCAATCTGGATCTGGTAAAACACGGCCTGGTGATCTTTACCTGGGGAAATGTAAGCGGTATTGACCGGGAAAAAGGATGGGTGGTTATCAAACCCTCCGGAGTGTCGTATGACGACATGAAAGCGGAAGATATGGTAATCGTGGATCTGAAGGGCAACATAGTGGAAGGCAAACTGAAACCTTCGTCCGATACACCCACCCATGTGGAATTATACAAAGCATTCCCTTCCATAGGCGGGATAGTGCATACACATTCAACCTATGCTACTGCATGGGCCCAGGCCGGGTGTGACATTCCCAACATCGGCACCACCCATGCTGATTATTTCAGTGGGGATATCCCCTGTACGCGCGATATGACGGAAGTCGAAGTGAAAGGTGAATATGAAAAAGAGACCGGTACCGTTATTATCGAGCGTTTCAGCAAACTCAATCCGGCTTATATTCCGGGCGTATTGGTGAAAAATCACGGACCTTTCTCCTGGGGAAAGAATCCGCACGAGGCAGTCCATAATGCCGTCGTAATGGAGCAGGTGGCAAAAATGGCTTTTATTGCCTATCAGGTCAACCCGAACCTCACCATGAACGAATTGCTTGTCCAAAAGCATTTCTTCAGAAAACACGGTCCCGGTGCGTATTACGGACAGGAATAATAACTGTTACAGATAATTCATCATTTATAATTCATAACTCATAAACATTCAATATTATGCAATTCAAAAATCAGGAAGTATGGTTTGTTACAGGAGCGCAACTCCTGTACGGAGGCGATGCGGTGGTTACCGTGAACGCCCATTCGGAAGAAATGGTCAAAGGGCTGAATGATGCGGGACTACTCCCCGTAAAGGTGGTTTATAAGGGAACGGCCAATTCATCGCCCGAAGTGGAGAAAGTATTCAAGGAAGCCAATACGGACTCAACATGTATCGGTGTGATCACCTGGATGCATACTTTTTCTCCTGCCAAGATGTGGATCAGAGGTTTACAAAACTTCAGGAAACCTTTAATGCATCTACATACCCAGTTTAACAAGGAGATACCCTGGAATAAAATTGACATGGATTTCATGAACCTGAACCAGTCAGCACACGGCGACCGTGAATTTGGACATATTACAAGCCGTTTACGAATGCCCCGCAAAGTCGTGGTTGGCTATTGGAAAGATGAAGAGACACTGCGGAAAATTGCGTCATGGATGCGGGTTTGCGCCGGTTGGGCTGACGCTCAGGGGATGTTGATCATCCGCTTTGGAGATAATATGAACAATGTGGCTGTAACGGACGGAGACAAGGTGGAAGCGGAGATACGTCTGGGATACCATGTCGACAATGCACCTATCGCGACCCTGGTTCCGTATGTGGAAGCAGTTACAGATGCTGAAATAGATGCTCTCGTTTCCGAATATGAACAAATATACGACTTTGCCGAAGATTGCAAAAAAGGAGGTGAAAAACATCAGTTTGTCCGTGATGCCGCAGCACAGGAAATAGGCTTGCGCCGTTTCCTTCAGGATAAGGGTGCCAAAGCTTTTACAACCAGCTTCAACGAGTTGGAAGGCATGAAACAGTTGATGGGATTCGCTTCTCAACGACTGATGGCCGAAGGCTATGGATTTGGAGCTGAAGGCGACTGGAAAACTGCTGCCCTTGTGCGTACCATGTGGGTAATGGGTCAGGGCTTACCCGGTGGACAATCGTTTCTCGAAGATTATACCCTGAATTTTGATGGGGAGAACAGTACCATCCTGCAATCGCACATGCTCGAGATCAATCCCGATATTACAGGAACGAAACCACGCATCGAAGTGCATTT
>OBJA01001525.1_pt1 | contig 15641 bp, 16 predicted proteins | sample 1519751 | NCBI WGS metagenome assembly OBJA01 (sample SAMEA3881238, study PRJEB22517) | soil metagenome | biome: lake sediment; feature: soda lake sediment; material: sediment, water from around vicinity | place: India | collected 2013-12-23 | depth 3 m | reverse complement strand
CTGCGCATCCCTGCCGAAGGACTGGAGCGGTTCGAGGCGGCCTACATTGCGACCGAACTGTCGATGCGCGCCTGGGTCGCATCCTTCAATGACAGGCCGTCCGAGTCCCTGCGGCTGATGAGCATCGCCCTGCAGGCCAATCCGCAGGACCGCTGGATCGGGTATCACATCGCTGATCGCATGTACGCCACGCTGGCGCAGGCGGTGGAAAGTGGCCTGGACAGGAGGATGGCGTTGGAACGGATCCTGTCGATCCGTCCGGACCACGTCGCGGCGATCAGGGAATTGTGGCGGCTGGCAAGGGAATCGGGGGATTCAGCCCAGGCCGACCATTACCGGCAGGTCCTCGAACGGCTGAGCCCGCTCGACGGTGAGCTTCGGGCATATGTCGAGGGAAGGGGCTAAAACGAAAACACCCCATCACAGGGTTCTGCGATGGGGTGTCGTCATCTCAGGAAATGGGCCGATGCCTCACGAGGGAGGCTCAGCCCGACGCGGATCAGAGCTCTCCGCGCTCGCGACGGCGCTGGAGGTCGGCCAGGCCAACATTGGTGATCAGGATAGCGCCGACGATGATGATACCGAAGACCAGGATCGGTACCAGCATATTCAGTCCAAGTTCTTCTACCATTCCCCTATTCCTCCCATCGACTGTGCGGCCCCCCCGCGGGGATACGCGGTCAAATATAGCCAATCCAGGGACAAATGGCAATCCTCGCGTCGTTCCCTTCGGCTTTGTATCGTGAGGAGAATCTGCTATATACTGCCTTGTCGGCAAGGGCCGGCGAATAACAAGATCCTAGCACAGGAGGACCCGGGGCCGCGGTTCCGGGAGAGGTTGGCGAGGGTAAAGCTTAGGAGTCGATTGTTATGAAGATAAATGCACTGGTGGTGTTTTTCGGGCTCGCAATGTTGATTTTCGCAATCCTGCCTTTGGCGTCACTCGACTAGCGGTATACATCGCCGCGGCGGCGCCAGAGACGGCACCGTCGCGGCGGTGGGCCACGGTCTGGCGTACCGGCGGCTATGTAACTGAAGTTGTAAAGCAAGGCGTCGGTGACAGGCCGGCGTTCAATCGGGGATCCCCATGGTAGTCAGGGTCTGCAGAGAGGCCAAGCCGGCTTGGCCCGGGCGCTTGGCCGTGTCCGGGTGTACCGATCATGGACCACTTCCATTCTCATTCAGATTGACGATCGGCCAGTGACGGCACAAACGCAATACTTCAACCTGCTGAAGTTCGTTCTCGGTTCGGCACTGTTCTTCGTCATCGGGACGGTGCACGGCGTGGCGCAGATGCTCCCGCCCATACGCGCCTGGCTGGATTCCGTCGGCAGCCCCGTTACCGGTCCCGGCCACATGATCGATCCGCTCGCGCATGCGCACATCAATCTGGTCGGCGGAGTGGTGATCCTGGGCATGGCGACCACCTATTACCTCCTGCAGCAGATATCCGGTCTGCCGGTCTGGTCGCGCCGTCTCGTCGACCATTCCTTCTGGTGGACCGCGACCGGCTCCTGCCTCTTCTATACGACCCTGATGATATTCGGCATCGTCGAGGGCAATCTGCTGCTGCAGGATCCTGCGGCCGTCCCCGCCGTGCATCGCTATTACGCCCCCATCGTCAGTGTGGTCGCCACCGTCATGGCGATGGGCTTCTGGCTGTTCTTCGCCAATGTCTTCTTCACCGTCCGTTCCATCTACCGGCACCGCGACCGCTGAGTGCGGCTGTCCGGAGGTCTATCCCGACTGGGATGGCAAGGATGTCGATCTGTGCGGGCACCACGTGCATCGGCTGCCCATCCCGACCTTCATCCATATGCCCATCGCATACGATCTCTACGTCGACAAGCAGCGGCGGGCCATCGCCAGTCTGGGCCTGAAGGAGGTCTGGCCGGGGTTCACGCTCACCCGCACGGGGATGCTGGGCGGGAGCCTGATGCGCCTGCTGGAGCCGATGCGGTCGTCCCTGTCGCGGCACGTGCAGGTGCTTCCTTGCCCGTTCAATCTGCGCGGCGTGCTGCATCACGGCAACATCAGCACCATTCACAAGGCGGTGCGTCAGATGCAGATGGACCTCATCGATCAGGGTTGCGCGCCCAAGGAGCTGTATATCTGCCACCTCTCGTGCCCGGCCTGCGCCGAGCGGCGGGGAGAGAAGATCCTGCTGCTGAGACGCTGGGTGGAAAGCCCGATGCTGAAGAAGCGGGCGAAGACGGCGGGCTAGGGCAGCGAAGGTCCGGCCTGGGCCGGCCGGCGTGCCTGCTCCAGGAGGCGGGAGGGTTTCCTAATGCGTGGTTTCCGCCTGCCCCATGGCCAGCGGGAAACGCAGCAGGCCCTCCCGGTTGTCGTACTGTATGCGCACCGACAGGACGTCCGACTTCGGGTCTCTGACCGGGAGCGCGCGGCGATAGACGCCGAGATGGCCGTCCTGGATCGCCTGATGCCAGTTGCCTTCCTCATCGATGCGGATCGTCACCAGCAGGTTGTGAGCGGGGCCGCGCGGTTGCGAACGGGTGGCGATGACGAGGAATTCGATCATGCCGGGCTGCTCGATGCGCAGAGGCCGGGTCTGGATTTCGACCGTTATGTCTTCCCATGACTGCTTGGGATACGGGGAGGCGTCTTCCCTGGCGCAGGCGGCCACAAGCGTCGCCAGCAGGACGATACAGCAGGTGTCGATGATCTTGCGCATGCGGGATACGTGCGAGCAATAAGGGCAATGAGGGCCGTGCCTTTCGCCGGCCGGGAGGCGGTCCGCCGGGCTTACTGCCGGTCCTCTCCGCCTCCGTCTTCCGGCCCCTTCTTCTTGCGGTGGCGATGGTCCACGAAATAATAGATGACTATGCTCATCGTGACCACCCAGCCCACGCCCGCCGGGATGCCCCAGTCGAACCACGATCTTTCGAAGCCCGGGCGCACGCCCCAGAACGGAAAGGTGAGCCCGGTCGCTACGATCAGCAGCACGATGAAGAGGGCGAAGAACCAGTACGGGATGCGGTGATCAGAGGTCTGGTGCATCTTCTCGACCATCTCCCAGTCTTCCAGGCCGCGCTTGTTGATCCTGTCCGCTTCGTCCTGGTAACCGAGGTGATCGTTGCGGGTCTCGCCCCATTTGATCTCGTCGATGGCCTCGACGGGAGGCTTTTCCTTCTTGGATGGTATCATGGCGTCGCTCAGTGTGCGAAATGGTGGAACTGATAGCTGCCGGTCCAGCCTCCGGCCGCCTGCGCCGTGACGCGGACGACGTGCAGCCCCTTGTCCAGCGTATCCTTGATGTGGAGATTGACGTCCTGACGGCCAGCGGTCTGGAAGGCGGTGCCGTCCGCTCCCAGCTCGTAGGATCCCTCGGGCAGACCTTCGACGCGGAAGGTCACCGTCTCCGGACGGTAGATCTTGTTCGCGATGTTGATGCGGTAATCCTGGATGCGATCGCCGTGGAAGATCTCGGCCCGGTAGACCGAGACGTGCATGGACTGATAGTTGATGATGCCCCAGGCGAGCAGCCCCACTCCGAGCATGAAGACGGGGAATACCCAGGTCGTGCGGCTGAACAGCGTCGTCAGGCCGACCCGGTTGAGGATCTCCGACTTGCCCTTGCGCTTGCCGAACTTGAAGCTGAGCAGGCCGCGCTCGCCCGGCGTCTTGCGCAGGCTGTCGCAGGCGCTGATGCATTCGCCGCAGTTGATGCAGCTGTCGTAGGTCAGGGTATCGCGCGGGTCGATGTCCACCGGGCAGACGGTGACGCAGTAGTTGCAGCGGGCGCACTCGCCGCCGCGCGCGGCGTCGTACTCGATGTGCAGCGTGTCGCGCGTCTTGAACAGGTACTGCCAGATCCGGTAGATGCACATGTAGCGGCACACGTAGTGCCGCACGACGGCGATGTTGGTGAACACGATGAAGACGAATACGGCGTATATCCAGTAGATCGAGCCGGTGACGGTCGCGTCCATCTGCAGCGTCAGGAACGATACGATCGCCCCCGGAGGAAGAAAATACAGCAGGGGGATGAGGGCGACCGCCATCGAGATGGCGAGCAGGCGAATGATCAGCCAGACCCAGTTGTACCACTTGTTCTTGCCGGAGGAGACGCGCACCCCGGTCTGTTCGTCTCCCCAGTTGATGATGGCGCGCTTGCCCAGCAGGCGGGCGGTGATGTTGTTCGCCCAGGTGGAGACGGTGTTCTGCGGACAGGCCCAGCCGCAGAATATCGTTCCCAGCGAGGAATAAGCGATGATCAGCGCGCATGCCGCCGCGAGCCAGAAGCCGAAGACGATGAAGAAGTCGCCGAACCAGATCTGGTGGTTCAGCACGACGAAGCCGGAGGAGAGATCGATGCGGAAGATGCCGAGCACCGGGATCAGCACGAGCGCGGCCAGCATGCCCGTACGGGTCAAGAAGCGGACCCAGGCAAGGTGGGGTGCGCGTTTCCCACTGCTGCCCTGCAGGATGGGGATGCCTTTGAAGCTGGGTTGACTGCTCATGCGGGACTGATGCTCCGACTGGCGCCGATACGGCCTGACGAGCTGGACTCTCCGGTTCCGGCAAGCGGGCGCGAGCCGGACCTTTCCCCCTTTTCGCCGATGGAAGGCAGCGTCACTGTGCGGGATTTATTATACTTGATACTCGTATCCGGCGCGAATTCGCGCCGAGCCGGGATGCCGAAAGGGAGCCAAATGCCGAGAGTCTCGTTGGTCAGGAAAAGGAGCGGGAGCGTTTACCGCGCGGCTGCGGCGCTGCTGCTGGCGGCGATCATGCTCGCCGGCTGTGCGCCCGGGGTCGAGGGACCGGAGGCGGAGCGCGTCGGCGAACTCTACTTCGAGGCCGTCAAAGCGGGCGACTATGAGGCCGTCGCCGCCCTGTACGATCGGGCGGTGCCGCGGGACGCGCTGATCGCGGAGCTGACGGCGACGCGGGAACGCTATGGCGAACTGGAAGGGTACACGATGACCGATCTGGTGAGCTACATCGGCTCCGGCGTGCCCAGCTACACGCTCAAATACAAGACCCGCTACGCCAACCACCATGCCACCGAGACCCTGCTCATGCAGCCGGGCGAGGACAGGAAGCTCTACATCAAGCGCAACGACTTCCACGTGGGCGGGGCCCGCTGAGCCGCGCTATTTGAAGTCCAGTTTCAGCATGCGGCCGCCCGTGCGCTCGGCGGTCCTCAGGTAATCCGCTTCCGTGAGGGGATCGGCGCGACCCAGGGGCAGGGTGAAGACCGGGCTGGGGATCTCGCTGTAGGGGATCGTATCCACCGAGGGCTCGTCGCCGATCAGCATGTAGGCTCCCGGCGGCGGCGCGTTGCGGGCGGCGGCGCGGAACGCCGCTCCGATGGTCTCACGGTTGCCCGCGAATGGGGCCTGGGTCATCAGGCGGTCCAGTATCTCACCCATGGTGCCGGTGTAGGTCGCCGACCGGTTGTCGACGAACCAGGTCAGAGCATCCAGGCGCTTGTCGGCGCGCAGGATGATGTGCCGGAGGATGGGGACGAGGAAGCTGGACATGCCGTGCATGGAGCCGGTGGCGTCCACCACCAGGTGGACCGATTCTCCCGGCAGCTCCCGCAGTCCTTCGATGAACAGCTCGAAGTCTTTCTTCCCTACACTGGCCTCCTGCAGGATCATCTCCAGCTGGCCATCTGGATCGGTGACGACGAGACGCTTGAAGTCCTTCTGCAGGGCCTCGTCGGCATCGGCAACGGTCTTGAGCTGCTCCTTGAGTACTTCGATCTGTTTCCGCAGCTTGGGAACCTCGTCATCGCCGGCAAGGCGCGAGGTGATGAGTATCATTACCAGGAGGAAGGTGAACATGGCCAGCATCAGCATGGCCATATCCGAGAACAGCTCGTAGATGTTGGTGGGTTTGGACCGGTATCGTTTGGCCATGATCTCTGGAAGCGCCGGGCGAGGCGCGTGCGCTAGCTCCGGCTGGTCGGCTTGGGCTTCGGCCGGCGGACCGAGCGGCGCAGCCGCGCCCACCAGGATCGGTTGATTCGGTTCATCATCTTGATCTCCTCCTTGAGGAGGTCGCTGTAGTACATCTGCAGTACGAGCGACTCCCGCAGCGACCTTTCCTGGTCGCCGCCATCGTCCCCGAGCTGGTGCAGCGACTTCGCCGTCTGGCGGAAGTCCTCCATGGCGGCCTTGGTCCCGTTCAGCGCGCCTTCCAGCAGCTGGACATTATTCCCCAGCGTGGCGATCTCGGCATTCAGCAGCCGCATGTCGCGTTCCAGCGAGGGACGGGTGTCCTGGGCGCAGTAGACCATGCAGATCTTCTTCAGCATGTCGGAGAGGTCGCTGATGCCGTGGTCGGTGATCAGTGCGAATATGCGCAGCAGCACGCCGCCGAGGACGGCGCCGAGCAGGGTGGTATAGAACGCCGTCCCCATGCCCGCCATCGCCCTCTCCAGGCCCAGGATCAGGCGCTCCTGATCGTGTCCGAGGGCGTCCAGCGAGGTCGTCAGGCCGGTGAGGATGAAGGTGAGGCCGATGACCGTGCCGATGAGTCCCAATGTAATCAGCAGGTTGCCAACGACGCCGACGGCATGGCTGCGGCGCTGATACTTGCCCAGCTCAACGTCGATCAGGGCCTCGATGTCGGGCGGCGTATTTCCTTCCACCACGTGCTTGAGGGACGCGAAGAAGCGCTGCACTGCGTACACGCCGAGCTTGGTATCCACGCCGGAGAGGGTCTTCTCCTGAGCGGCCCTGCCTAGCTTGACCGCCTGCTTCATCTCATTGGTGATGCTGATCGCCAGCGTGAAGCTGAGCAGGGTCCCTGCTATGAACATCCCCGAGATGAGGATGGCGATCTTGCTCTGGTCCTGCTGGATGTGGGTCCAGAGATCGGCATCGAGATAGAGCGTCAGATACACCGTCACCGAGGCCGCGGCCCACGCCAGCCACAACAGAATCGTACGGAAAGAATGCTCGGGTACCAGATCGGTACGATTGGCCATGGTAGCAGATTGATTCTATTAAAGTTCCAGTATGGTGATCCGGGATCGGGGCAGTTTTTGCGCGCTCTTGCCCCCGGGAGGGTCCGATTGGAGCACATTATTAACATATGAAACCCCGGACCGCCATTGTCGGCGCTACGGAGAAGGGGCGGATTACCGGATCCGGGGACCTGCGGCGAGGGCTCGGGCGGTCGTCAATACTTGATCTTCATCCTTGATTTGTGTCACAGTTCCGGGGCATTGGTGCATGGCGAGAGAGGGGGAGTCATGGGAGGAGATATGAGCGGTAGGAGAAAAGACTGGATCGATATCAGCAATATGGACGGACTGATCGTGATCGCGATCGCGGTGATCTGGTTCGTCCTCCTGTGGCTCGCGGCCAGCGTCTTCGCCCTGAAGGCCTGAAGCGAACGCAGTAATCCACGCTTGAAGATCCTGGCGTCCGGCTGATGGCCGGGCGCCCGTTTCCCCGTCAAGTTTCCTCAGTTTCCGTCCTTCACCTGCTTTGGGCCGGGCGGGCAGTCTCAGGCCCGGGACCGGTCTTCCGGCCTCGCAGGCGGCGGTGAGCAGGCCCCGAGCTTGTCGCGTATGCTCTGAAGCCCCGCCGTCTGGCGCGTCAGCGTCTGCTTGCGTTCCAGCTGTTCCTTCAGTTGCGACTCCAGGCTGTTCTTCGATTCCCTGATCCGGCTCAGCGTCTTCATGTGCTGTTCGATGCTGTTGCGCTTTTCCTGGATCTGGCCGACCAGCGGGTTGACCACTTCCTTGAGCCAGGCGTCCGTCTCCTTGTTGGCCTGGATGAAGATGCTGCGCGCATGGCTGACGAGCGAGATGAAGAACTTCTTCACCACGAAGCTCTGCTCGGTCATCGTCGTGCTGGGGCTGTTGCGGAATTCCTCGGCCTTGAGATAGAGCAGGTCGAGCTCCTCGGAGAACTTCTTCACCTGAAAGGGACGCGGCGGCGTGATGCGCAGGCCGTAGTCGTCGTGGAAGCGCTTGTAGATCGCCTGCACCAGTTTGAAGGTTTCCTCGGACTGGCGCGCGGCGATCTGCATGGCGTCGCGCATGCTGTCGAAGAACACCGAGATGCCGCTCTTCATGCCGGCCGTGGTCCAGCTTCCGGTCATGTCCTTGCGCGTCTTGTCGATGATCCGGTCGATCGATTCGATGTCGAGCGTGTTGAACATGCTCTTGGCCTGCAGCGCCAGCTTCTTGCGGTTGAGCTGGAACGTCTTGACGCTCTCGTAGTAGACGTTCTTCTTCTCCTTCGCCTTGAGCAGCAACTGCTGCACGACGTCTTCGTTGTTGCCGCGCATGGCTTCGAGCTCGTTGATCTGGCCATTGAGGTCCTCGAGCTGCGAAGTCAGCGGCACGTGCACTTCGTCCATGGAACGGTTGAGCGCGTCCATGACGCTTTCCCAGATCACGTGCTGGCGCTGCGGCAGGATCTCATCGCCGAGCAGCGACTCCAGGGCGGGGAGGTTGCTGCGGTTCAGCAGTTCGGCGTTGCCGCGGATCTTCGCCAGCAGCGCCTTCTGCGCCGAGATCGGGAACACGTTGGCGTCGTCGATCTCGAGCAGGCGCGCGCTGCTCAGGCACTGCTCGCGGATGGTGGCCTCGACCTCCTCCGGCCGCTTCATCTCGTCCCACAGCGTGTCGATCTTGTTCAGCACCGCCACCAGGCCCTTCTGCTTCTTGCTGCGGAAGGCGGTAATGTAGTTCTGCCACATGTCCAGGTCGCTGCGCGTGACGCCGGTGTCCGCCGACAGCACGAACAGCACGGCCTGGGCGCTGGGAAGCATGTTGATCGTCAGCTCGGGTTCGCTGCCGAGGGCGTTCAGACCGGGGGTGTCGAGGATGACCAGGCCCTGCTTGAGCATGGGATGCGGAAAGCTGATCAGCGCGTGCCGCCACACCGGAATCTCGACGGTCTCGGGCGGTGCGGCCTTGGTCCGGCCATTGCTGTGCGGCTGGATCTCCTCGATGTACAGACCCAGATTCTCCGCCTCCTGCACGGTGACCTGCTTGGTGCGGATCACCTCCTGGCAGGTCTCGGCGATCTGGTCCGGAGACGAGACCTGCAGCGAGAGCTTGGTCCAGTAGCTGGTGTCGGCCTTGAGTTCGGCGAGGCTGAGCTCGCTCAGGCGCGTCTCGATGGGCAGCAGCTTGATATAGGCTTCGTCCGCGTCGCGGTCATAGAACAGCTCGGTCGGACACATGGTCGTGCGGCCGGCCTCCGAAGGCAGCAGCCGGCGGCCGAAGTCGGCAAAAAAGATCGCGTTGATCAGCTCGGTCTTGCCGCGCGAGAACTCGGCGACGAAGGCGATGTTGAGCTGGTCGGATGCCAGCGCCTTGAGCGCATCGTAAAGCCGCAGCTCGATATCGGGACTGCTGAGCTGGTTCTCGTTCAGCCAGTCCTGGAAGTCCCGCATCGCCTTGGTCAGTTCCGCCTTCCAGTCGGCGAAGGCCTGCAGTTGATCCTTGAAGCGATCGTGTTCCGGGGCTTCCTTGAGCCCCAATGCTTTGCTGGGCATGGGTCGACCGGGCCTGCTGTGATTATTGTGTTACCCCGGGTTATCGGAATCTCGACGTTTTTCCTGAACTTTTGTGTGACGGAGTACCGCTGTGCGGGGATTAAATCCCGCTGCCGCGGACTGGATGAAAAGCGGATGGGATGTATGACCCCGGGGGCTCAGGCGGAGAGGGGACGACGGCGATGCAGCGCCAGCAGGAGGCCGAGGCCGAGCGCCAGCAGGAGCCAGGGGTCGAGCGCGCCGCCCTCGAATTCCGTATCGGGGCTGGGCAGGCCCGGGGTCTGGCGTGGGCCGACCGCGGTAACGAATGCCAACTCATTGTTTCCAGGATCGGAATCGCCCGGTACTTCGATGATGGCCACGCTCTCGGCGGGGCCCTCTTCCTGCGGGACGACGTTGACGGTAATGGGTACGCCCTCACCCGTTCCGGCGAGGCTCAGATTGATGGTGCATTGCGCCACGGTCTCTCCCAGGGCCTGGCATACCAGCCCGGCCCCCACGATAGGGGGATCCGCGAAGAGGAAGCTTGCCGGCAGGGTGTAGCGGAACACGATCTGCCGGGCATCGAGGTTACCGATGTTGGCGATATTGAATCTGAACGTCTTGAGCTGGTTGGCCGGGGCGAATTCGGGCGGATTTTCGATCTCGGAGGCGTCCAGGGAGATCAGCATGTCGATCCCGCCGCTGTTGAGGATGGTCCCCGCGTCTCCGGCTGCGACGAAGCGGGCGCCGTCCCAGGCGAGGGCCCGGATGGGCTCGGGCGCCGTGGTCGATCCGGGCTGGGTATCGCCCGCCACGCGGGCGCCCAGCATGGTCCACGACGTCCCATCGGTGCTGCGCGCGAACCGTCCGGTATCGGTTGCGGCAATGAACTGGCCGTTGCCCCGGGCGAGGGCCAGGACGCCGCCCAGGTCGGAGGGTACGGCGTTGCCGCTGAGCACCGTCCAGTCGATCCCGTCTCCGCTGCTGAGCAGGACGCCCTGCGAAGGCTCCTGGACTCCCCCGAGCACGCCGGCGGCGACGAAGCGCTCCTGGTCTTCATTCCATGCGACGGCCATCAGCCGGGCGTCGGTCCCTGAGGCGCGCGTCGTCCATTGCACGCCTTCGCTGCTGCTGATGATACGGCCTTCGCCGCCTACCGCGACGTAGACCGAGCCGTTCCAGGCGATGCCCTGCAGGTCGTCCACGTCGAGTCCGGAATCGCTCGGCGACCAGATGGCTCCGTCAGAGCTCGTCAGCACCGTTCCCGCCTGGCCGACCGCGACGAACCGGTCACCGTAGGTGACATCGAAGAGGTGACCGTCCGCTACCGGCTCCGGCAGCAGGGTCCAGTCCTCGCCGTCGTCGCTGAGCAGCACCCTGCCCACATCGCCGACGGCGACGATCAGCGGCAGGGCCGCGTCCCCGTTCCAGGCGACCGCGTTCAGGCCGACCGGGGGATTGCCCGGGTCCAGCTCGATCGGCGCCCACTCCAGGCCGTTGGAGCTGCCGAGCAGCGTGTGTTCGGCGCCGGCGGCGACATACAGCGGTCCTCCGGGCAACGCCAGGTAGTCGATGTCGCGCAGATTGCGGGACATGGCGAGGGGCGAGGTGATGTCGCTCCAGTTGAGATTCACATCGGCGCGCAGGATCAGGCGGTCGGCTACGGTGACGACGTCGCCGTTTGCCGCAGCCGCGACCCCGTTCAGTACCGCATCCCGCCCGCTCAGGGCGGGGGAGCCGTCGAACTGGGTGCCCTGGGTGGTGAGGGCCAGGCTCTCGATCTCGTTCCCGACACCGCTGCTGCCTACGGCGATGAATCTGCTGTTCCCGGCGCCGCTGCCGATCCAGGTGATCCCGTTCAGCACCGCGTTGGAGTACTCGGGCGGGATCGGCATGGGCGGCCAGGGATCTTCGCTGATGCCCTGGCTGGAGAAGGCGGCCCCCACGCCCACCGCGATGAACAGGCCGGTCGGGTTGACCGCTACGTCTCTCAGAACGGGGCGGGTCGGGTTCGAACTGAAATTGTTCACCCTCCAGTTGGTGCCGTTGCCGCTGCTGATGATCGTCTCGGACGTGCCCACCGCCACGAAGCCGCTGTTGCTGCCGACGCCGCCCCAAGCGACCGCGCGCAGAGTCGGCTGGGTGGCGCCGCCGATCGTACCGCTGCTGGAGATGCTGATATTGCGCGCGGTCCACTCGACCGTGTCGGGGCTGGTGATCAGCGTGCCGTTCTGTCCGACCGCTACGTAGATCTCTCCGTTCCAGGCGACATCGAACAGGGCAAGGCGGGTGTTGGTGACGCGCGCGGTCCACTGGCTGGCGTCGGGGCTGGTCAGCACCAGGCCGCCTTCGCCGACCACTACGTATTGCGATCCGGTCCAGATCGCGTTGTAGAGCCGCTGCGTGGTGCCGCTGTCGCGCGGCGTCCAGACACCGCCATCGGGACTGGTCAGGATGACGCCGCCGGCGCCGACGGCCAGGTATTCATCATTGCCTCGCGTCACGCCCTCGAGGTCGAAGGTGCCCGGTATCGGATTGACAGAATTCCAGCAGATGTTGAAGCTCGGCGCAGGCGGCGCGCCGGAAGATGCGGGGACCTCGGTGGTGAAACAGACCGCGTGGGCGCTGGAACCCATCGACAGCAGGAAGGCCAGTGCCAGCGCGAGAAGAACCAGGGACGGCTTGGTCATAGGGCGGAGGTCGGGAGAGGGCCCGTATCGGCGACCAGAAGCCGTCCATATTAATGCCAATCTCAGGCGTAGGCCAGCCCCAGCCCCGCGTCCCTCAGCGGTGCGACGATCAGGATCTTGGTGAGCTGTATCAGCACCAGCACCACCAGGGGCGAAAGATCGACGCCCGAGAAGCCGGGAATCATGCGCCTGGCGGGCCGGAGCAGGGGCTCGTTGAGGCTGTACAGGATGGAAAGCAGCGGGTTGTATGCGCCCGGATTGAGCCAGCTCATGATCACCTGGACGAGGATCGTGACCAGCAGGACGTTCAGCGTCAGCGCCAGCAGCTCGCTCAGCGACAGCAGGAACAGGCCTGCCATCGCGACCGCCTGCCCGCCCGCCAGGTGGATCAGCCACAGGGCGAGCATCTGCAGCAGTATCAGCAGCACCACCGATGCGAGGTCCATGCCCCACAGGCCCGGGATGACCCGGCGCAGCGGCCGCAGGGGAGGGTTCGTCGCCTTGACCAGGAACTGGCAGATCGGATTGTAGAAGTCCGCGCGCGCGAGCTGCAGCATGAAGCGCAGCAGCACCATCAGGATATAGAGCGTGAACACCGTCTCCAGCATGTAGGCGGCGGCGTTCGAGACATAGGGGTTATCCAGCATGCGTGTCTTTTCCGAGTAGATTGGACAGTTCGATCGAGCGCTGCCGCGCGGCCGCGAGGGCGCGCTCGAACAGGCCCTCCAGATCTCCGTCGCGCAGCACTTGCAGCGCGCGCTCGGTGGTGCCGCCGGGCGAGGTCACCTGGACGCGCAGTTCGCCCGGGCTGCTGGCGGTGCTCTCCAGGGCCATCTTGGCCGCGCCGAAGGCGGTCTGCACGGTGAGCAGACGCGAGATCGGCGGCGACAGGCCGAGCCGGCACCCCGCCTGCTCCAGCGCTTCCATGACGAGGAAGAAATAGGCCGGTCCGCTGCCCGACAGGGCCGTCACCGCGTCCATCAGGTCCTCTTCGTCCACCCACTGCGTCAGTCCCACGGCGCGCAGGATGGATTCCGCCGTCTCGCGCTGTCCAGCGCTCGCCTGCGGGTTCGCGTACAGCACCGTAGCGCCGCTCTGCACCAGCGCGGGCGTATTGGGCATGGCCCGCACCACGGCCACGCCGCCGTCCAGCCAGGCAGACAGGGTATCGGTCCGGATACCGGCCGCCACCGAGATCACCAGGCCGCCGGCCGGCAGTTCGCCCGCGATCTCGCGCGCCACGGATTCGACCATCTGGGGTTTGACCGCGATCACCAGTACGTCCGCTCCCTGCAGGGCCTCGCGGTTGGAGGCAACGGTCCGTATGCCGAAGCGTTCGCTCAGCAGGCGCCGCTGCGCCTCGTCGGTATCGGAGACGGCGATCAGCTCCGGCGCATAGCCATCGGCGATCAGCCCGCCGATCAGGCTGCGGGCCATGTTGCCGCCGCCGATGAAGGCGATGGAGAGCTTCTTCATGAGTGACTCGATCGTATGAAAGGCTGGCCGGGGAGACGCGCTAAGTCTAACTCAATCCGCTATCGAATTCGCCTCCGGGGGACTCCGTTCCGCGCGGCGGGCGTTCGCCGAAGATGGCGCTGCCCACCCGGACCAGCGTGGCGCCTTCCGCGATGGCGTCTTCCAGGTCGTCGCTCATGCCCATGGACAGTGTATCGAGCGGCAGGCCGGCATCGATGAGGGCGTCATGGATCCCGCGGAGTCTGCGGAATGCCGCGCTCCTGCGCGCGGAGTCGGGATCGGGTGCGGGGATGGACATCAGCCCCCGCAACGCCAGCCCGGGCAGGAGGGCCACGGATCGGACCAGCTCCGATGCGTCTTCCGGCGCGGCGCCCGATTTGCTCGCCTCGCCGCTGATATTAATCTGCACGCAGACCTGCAGCGGAGCGCGTCCGGAAGGGCGCTGATCGCTCAGGCGCTGCGCGATCTTCAGGCGGTCCACGCTGTGTACCCAGTCGAAGCGCTCGGCGATGGCGCGGGTCTTGTTCGACTGGATCGGACCGATGAAGTGCCATTCCAGTCCGAGGTCCGCGAGGGCCTCGATCTTGGGCAGCGCCTCGCCGACGTAGCTCTCGCCGAAGCGCCGCTGTCCGGCGGCGGCCATGGTGCGGATGGCTTCCGCGGGCCAGCCTTTGCTGACGGCGAGCAGTCCGACCGATCCGGCCGGTCTGCCGCTGCTCCGCTCGGCGCGGGCGATGCGTGCGCGCACCTCTGCCAGGGCGGCGGCGCGGTCAGTCATGGCGCTCCGAGGCGCGCCGGAGCCGTCGCGCCCTGCTCAAGATACAGGCCGGTTTGCCGCTAGTTGTCTGGGATTCCCTTTGCACGGACACGCCCCAAGGAGCCTGCGCCAGTGTGCCACAAGACCCCTGAGGAGAAGTAGATGGACATCGCGGAACTGCTTGCGTTCAGCGCCAAGAACAAGGCGTCCGACCTGCACCTGTCGGCGGACCTGCCGCCCATGATCCGCGTGGACGGCGACGTGCGCCGCATCAACGTGCCGCCGCTCGACAACAAGACCGTGCAGACCATGCTGTACGACATCATGAGCGACAAGCAGCGCAAGGACTTCGAGGAGTTCCTGGAAACGGACTTCTCCTTCGAGATCCCGGGGCTCGCGCGGTTCCGCGTCAACGTCTTCAACCACAACCGCGGCGTCGGCGGCGTCTTCCGCACCATTCCCTCGACCATCCTGTCGCTGGAGGAGCTGGGCGCGCCCGAGATCTTCAAGCGCATCGCGGAATATCCGCGCGGCATCGTGCTGGTGACCGGTCCGACCGGCTCCGGTAAGTCGACCACGCTCGCCGCCATGCTCGACTACAAGAACAACACCGAGTTCGGCCACATCCTCACCATCGAGGACCCGATCGAGTTCGTGCACCAGAGCAAGAAGTGCCTGGTCAATCAGCGCGAGATCGGCCGCGACTCGCTCGGCTTCGCCGAGGCGCTGCGCTCGGCGCTGCGCGAAGACCCCGACATCATCCTCGTCGGCGAAATGCGCGACCCCGAGACCATCGGCCTGGCGCTGACCGCGGCCGAGACCGGCCACATGGTGTTCGGCACCCTGCACACCAGCTCGGCCGCCAAGACCATCGACCGTATCATCGACGTGTTCCCGGCGGCGGAGAAGGAGATGGTCCGCTCCATGCTCTCCGAATCGCTGCGCGCGGTGATCTCGCAGACGCTGCTGAAGAAGATCGGCGGCGGGCGCGTCGCGGCGCACGAGATCATGATCGGCACGCCGGCGATCCGCAACCTGATCCGCGAGAACAAGGTGCCGCAGATGTACTCCGCCATCCAGACCGGCCAGTCGGTGGGCATGCAGACACTGGATCAGTGCCTGCAGGAGCTGGTGCGCAAGGGGCTGGTGAGCAAGCAGGATGCGATGACGAAGGCGGCGAACAGGGACGGTTTCAAGGACTGAGGCCCCGGTCATTCGGGGAAATAGAACTCCCCGCGTTCCGT
>OBJA01001524.1_pt1 | contig 15642 bp, 12 predicted proteins | sample 1519751 | NCBI WGS metagenome assembly OBJA01 (sample SAMEA3881238, study PRJEB22517) | soil metagenome | biome: lake sediment; feature: soda lake sediment; material: sediment, water from around vicinity | place: India | collected 2013-12-23 | depth 3 m | reverse complement strand
CGCGTTTGCCGGGAGGCTGAGATGCCGCCTCCTTTTTTTCAACCCTGCAAAGGTGAAATTTTTATGCTGCTGCGCAACTACGCCCTTTCCTTTTTTGCCCTGGCCCTGCTGCTTACCTTGGCCATCCTGTCTCCCATGCCGCCCTCGGCGACAGCCGACGAGCGGGAGCGCCCCCCCCGGATCGCCATTCTGCCCCTGGAACTGTTAGCCCCCCAGGATCTGGCCTATCTGGCGGAAGGGGTTCGCACCATGTTGAGCAGTCGTCTGGCCGCCAGCGGTCAAGCCGAGCTGGTGGGCCGCGGCGCGGTCCAGCAAGCCCTGGCTGCCGCTGACCAGCCCCGGCAACCGGCCGAATTTGCCGCCCTGGCCGCCGCCCTGGACGCCGACTACCTGCTGGCCGGCTCCCTGACCTCGGTGGGTGGGGCGCTCAGCCTGGATTTGGATTTGCACGGGCGCGATGGAGCAGCCCCGCCCCGTTCTTTTTTTGCCAGCGCCGAGGATGAAAACAGTGTAATCCCCGCCGTTGACCGCCTGGCCCGGGAATTGGGGCAGGCCATCGGCACCGTCGCGGCTGCACCGGCTCGCCCGGCAGCAGTGGCCGAGCAACAGCCCACCTACGTTTCACCCCATCCCGAACGTCAACTCTACGGGGGCTGGGGCACCGGAGCCTCACCTTTTATCCGCCCCACCGATATCTCCTGGCTGCGTGGCTTCAGCAAAAGCCACGACATCCTTCTGGGCCTTCACGCCATGGATGTGGCCGACATCACCGGAGACGGCGAACAGGAGTTTATCCTGGCCGGCCCCAACCGGATCGAGGTTTACCGGCGGGAGTTGGGCCGCTTTACCCGAATTGCCCAACATGCCACTCTTAACCGTTACACCATCCACTATCTTTCCACCGCCGACCTCAGCGGCGACGGCAAGGCGGAAATTTACGTCAGTGCCGCCGACCACCAGCGCCCCAACTCCCTGGTTCTGGAGTGGGACGGCAACCAACTGGTCCGCCGCCACGATGCCCTGCCCTGGTATATCCGGGTCATGGAGTTGCCCATGGAAGGCCAGACCCTGGTGGCCCAACGAGCCGGGGCCGGCAGCTACCTGATGCCCGGCTTGTTCCGGCTGCAAACCGGCAGCGGCGGCGAGCTGGAGTTGGGCACCGCGCTGAGTGTGCCGGCCCAGTTCAATCTTTTTGATTTTACTTACGTCGATCTGGACGGCGACGGCAGCCCAGAAATCGTGGCCATCACCCAGGGCGATCGCCTGGAAGTGATGAATGCCGCCGGCGGCCTGCTGTGGCGCAGTGACGACCATTACGGCGGCACCACCCGCTACCTTGGCGGTATCGACCCCATGGGCCGGGAAACCACCCAACCCCACGAAACCGCCCGCTACTTCGTGCCCTCCCGGGTTGTGCCCCGCGACATTACCGGTAACGGGCTGCCCGAGATTGTTCTGGTCCGTAATATTTCCACTCTTTCCCGGGTTTTCGGCAAGTTGCGTTCCTATTCCGGCGGCGAGATCCACGCCCTGCGCTGGGATGGCAGCGGCATGAATGAAGTCTGGCGCACCCGCCGGATCAGCGGATATCTGGCCGACCTCCAACTGGGCCCGGACCTGGAGTTGCCGCCCCAGGAAGAAGGCGCCCAGGCCAAAAAGGGTGCCGAGCTTTTCGTGGGGGTAGTGCTACGCAGCGATGGCTTCAACATTCTGGCCGGCAGCGAAAGCGCCATTTACGTTTACCCGGTGGAATATCTCCCCGGCACAACCGGTGACAACCGCCGCTGACAGCAAAGCCTTAGCATTACTATAAAGTTTGTCGGCGAAGAATACCCCTTACCGGCCGACGACTAAATCACCAAAACCAAAAAGGGGCAATGAAACCATCCCGCCAGGATGGTTTCACTGCCCCTTTTCTTTTTTAATGGCGCACCCGGCAGGATTCGAACCTGCGACCATCGGCTTAGAAGGCCGGTGCTCTATCCGGCTGAGCTACGGGTGCGTACGATGACAGCAAAAATACCTTATTTCGTTGCGGTTTGCCGCAGCAAAAAGCAACGCCTTCGATCAAGGGAGGGATGATCGAAGGCGTTGCTGGTACTGACTGCTGAATTTTCAGCGGAAACCGGCAGGGTTGCCGGCCCAACCGACTGCAGGCGGCATGCGAAAGCGGGCCTGCCCGATGGGGCGGCCGACCCGCCATTCGCGGCCTGGTTTTACATCATGCCGCCCATGCCGCCCATGCCACCCATGCCGCCCGGCGGCATACCCATACCGCCGCCACCCTTATCCTCTTCCGGATGCTCGGCGATCATGCATTCGGTGGTGAGCAGCAGGCTGGCCACGCTGGCCGCATTCTGCAGGGCAAAACGGGTAACCTTGGCCGGGTCGATAACCCCGGCCTCCAGCAGATCCTCGAACTTCTCGTTGTCGGCGTTGAAACCCTTGGCGTCTTTCATGCCCTTGACCTGCTCGACAATCACCGAACCTTCCAGGCCTGCGTTGTTGGCAATCTGGCGCACCGGCTCTTCCAGGGCGCGAGCCACGATCTTCTTGCCCAGCTCCTGCTCGTGGGGCAGCTTCAGATCTTTCAGCGCCTTCAGGCAACGGAGATAGGCCACGCCGCCGCCGGGAACGATCCCCTCTTCCACCGCCGCGCGGGTGGCGTTGAGGGCGTCCTCGACGCGGGCCTTCTTCTCCTTCATCTCCACCTCGGTGGCGGCACCGACGTTGATTACCGCTACCCCGCCGATCAACTTGGCCAGGCGCTCCTGGAGCTTCTCGCGGTCGTAATCGGAGGTGGTTTCCTCGATCTGAGCCCGGATCTGCTTGACCCGGCCTTCCAGCTTGCCCTTGTCGCCGGCGCCGTCAACGATGGTGGTGTTGTCCTTGTCGCAAACCACCCGCTTGGCCCGGCCGAGATCGTTGATGGTGATATTTTCCAGCTTGATCCCCAGATCCTCGGAAACCACCTGGCCGCCGGTGAGGATGGCAATATCCTCCAGCATGGCCTTGCGGCGGTCGCCGAAACCGGGAGCCTTAACCGCGGCCACATTGAGGGTGCCGCGCAGCTTGTTGACCACCAGGGTGGCCAGGGCCTCGCCGTCCACGTCCTCGGCGATGATCACCAGGGGCTTGCCCATCTTGGCGATCTGCTCGAGAATGGGCAGCATGTCCTTCATGTTGCTTACTTTTTTCTCGTTGATCAGGATGTAGGGATCTTCGAGGTTGACCTCCATCTTCTCGGGGTCGGTGACGAAGTAGGGCGAAAGATAGCCGCGGTCGAACTGCATACCTTCAACCACGTCCAGGGAGGTTTCCATCCCCTTGGCTTCCTCGACGGTGATAACCCCTTCCTTGCCCACCTTATCCATGGCCTCGGCGATGATATTGCCGATGGTGGCGTCGTTGTTGGCGGAGATGGTGCCGACCTGGGCGATCTCCTTCTGGGCCTTGGTGGGCTTGGCGATGTTTTTCAGTTCAGTCACCACCGCAGCCACGGCCTGATCGATGCCGCGCTTGATGTCCATGGGGTTGTTGCCGGCGGCCACCAGCTTGGAGCCTTCGGTGTAGATGGCCTGAGCCAGAATGGTGGCGGTGGTGGTGCCGTCGCCGGCCACGTCGCTGGTCTTGGAAGCCACTTCCTTGACCATCTGGGCGCCCATGTTCTCGAACTTGTCCTTGATCTCGATTTCCTTGGCTACACTCACCCCGTCCTTGGTGATGGTGGGGGCGCCGAAGGATTTTTCGATCAGCACGTTACGGCCCTTGGGGCCCAGGGTAACCTTAACGGCGTCGGCCAGGGTGTTTACTCCCCGCAGGATCGATTCGCGGGCTTTGGTTCCGTATTTCAGGTCTTTTGATGCCATATCCTAAATAGCCTCCAGCTTTGGTCAACTTTGGTTGTAGATTTTTCCCGAATTTACTTACTTTTCCACCACGCCCAGGACATCATCCTCGCGCATGATCAAAAATTCCTCGCCCTCGATCTTAACCTCGGTGCCGCCGTACTTGGAGAAGAGCACCCGGTCGCCGACCGCCAGTTCCACCGGCACCCGCTCGCCCTTGTCGTTATGACGGCCCTTGCCCACGGCCACCACGGTGCCCTCGGCGGGCTTTTCCTTGGCGGTGTCGGGGATGATGATCCCGCCCTTGGTTTTCTCTTCTTCCTCCAGTCGCTTGACCAGAATGCGATCATTCAATGGCCTGATTTTCATGGACTACCTCCGTTAAAACGTTGATCTGAATAAAAAACAGGGTGATTAGCCGCCTGAATCTGCCCGATGGCATCCGCTGATCCGGACCGGCAACCGACAGATTTAGCGGGACGTAATCGCGATTGGGCCAAACGATATGTACGGCCCCGGGAAAAATCAAGAGCCGCACATAAAAAAAATTATAAATGGAAAACAGGGAGTTAGAGGCGAACCACCCAGTTGTGGTGGTCGGCTTTGCGCCCGTACTGAATGGCGGTGAGTTCGTTGAAGAGTTTTTGGGCCAACTCGCCGGTCCGGCCGCCGTTGATTTGGCAATCCCGCCCCCGGTAATGGAGGGAGCCCACCGGGGAGATCACCGCCGCGGTGCCGGTGCCGAAGACCTCCTGCAACTCCCCGCGTTCATTGGCATTGAGCACCTCGTCAATGGTGACGGGACGCTCCTCCACCGCCACCCCCCAGTCGGTGAGCAGCCGCAGCACCGACTCCCGGGTGATCCCCGGCAGAATGCTGCCGGAAAGCGGCGGGGTCACCACCTTGTCGCCCAACGCGAAGAAGATGTTCATGGTGCCCACCTCCTCGACATAGCGGCGCTCGCGGGCATCCAGCCACAGAACCTGGGTAAAACCCTTCTTTTGGGCCTCCACCGCCGCCATGATGCTGGCCGCATAGTTGCCGGCGGTCTTGGCCTCGCCCACCCCGCCGGCCACCGCCCGCACATAGGTGTCGGTGACAAAAATCTTCACCGGGTTGAAGCCTTCCGGGTAATAGGCCCCCACCGGGCTGAGGATGATGAAGAAGAGATATTCCTTGGCCGGCCGCACTCCCAGGCCGGCCTCGGTGGCCACCATGGTCGGGCGGATATAAAGGGTGGCGCCCTCGGCGGAGGGAACCCAGTCGGCATCAAGCCGCACCAGTTCCTTGAGGCCCTCCAGGGCCAGCTCCAGCGGCAGCGTGGGCATACACATCCGGGTGGCCGAACGGTTCATCCGCTCCAGGTTGGCTTGGGGACGAAAGAGAAAAATCCCGTTATCATTACCCCGATAGGCCTTCAGGCCTTCAAAGATGGCCTGGCCGTAGTGCAGGACCATGGCCGCCGGGTCCAAGGAAAACGGGCCGTAGGGCTTGATCATCGGGTCGTGCCAGCCCCCCCGATCGGCATGGTAGGGCATAACGAACATATGGTCGCTGAACAGCTTGCCGAATCCCAGGGATTTTTCATCGGGCCGGGCCTTACGTTGGGACGCCGGTACGGTTTCCACTTCGATATTCATAAGGACGAATCCACTGTCGTGAGGTAGTAACCGTGGACGGTTACGGTTGCCATGCGCTTGCAATCAGCGCAAGCGGAACTGCGATCAAATCCGAGACCCCGCACTATAACGAGCTTTCAAGTCCATTGAAACAACTATTTCGCTTGGCAGCGGCCCGTTCTTTTAGGTACACTGGCCTAGTTTATTCTGAACTATTAATCAGCGCGAGGTTGAGCAGGAACAACGGATATCGCCCATGCATGAAACTCCCCCCTCCCCCATGGTGCTGCGCTATTTCCTGCTACTCTTCCTGATTTCCATCCTGCTGATGGGCATGCTGCTCTGGCCCTTTCTCTCCATCCTGGTCCTTTCCTACCTGCTGACCAGCATTTTCCGGCCGATCTTCAACCTGCTCAACCGCAAGCTGCCGGACCTGCTGGCCTCGCTGCTCACCTGTACCCTGGTGGTGCTGCTGGTCTTCATCCCCCTGGTCTTTTTCGTCAGCGCCCTGGCCCAGGAGGCCCAAAACCTTTACGAGTGGGGCCGGGGGGCCGGGGTCAACCTGGGGCTGAAGCTGCGGGAATTTCAGGAGAGCCCGTTTTTTATTCGTTTCCAGGAGACCGCCGCCCTTTTTGGCTACTCTTTGGAGCCCGAGGATATCGGCCGCTCGCTGGCCGATCTTGCCCGCACCCTGGGCCTCTTCCTTTACAACCAGGCCAGCGGCTGGGCCGCCAACCTGGTGATGTTCGTCTTCAGCTTTTTCCTGATGATCCTGACCATTTTCTTTCTGCTGATGGAGCATGACCGACTGCTCAACTTCATCCTCCGGCTCTCCCCCCTGCCCGACGACCAGGAACGACGGTTGTTCGCCAAGTTTGATGAAATCACCGGGGCGGTGCTGATCGGCAACGGGATCTGCGCGGTGATCCAGGGGGTGCTGGGCGGCCTGATCTTTTTGGCTTTTTCCCTGGGGCCGCCGGTGCTCTGGGGGGCGATCATGGCGGTGCTGGCCTTTCTGCCCATCTTCGGCATCGGCCTGGTGCTGGTGCCGGCCGCCGTCCTGCTGGCCTTCAAGGGCCAACTGGCGGCGGGGGTGACGCTGCTGGTGATTTACGGGCTGATTACCGTCAGCATCGAATATTTTTTGAAGCCCAAGCTGGTGGGTAGCCGGGTCAAGATGCATACCCTGCTGGTTTTTCTCAGCATTTTGGGCGGGTTGAGCGCCTTCGGTTTTCTCGGCATCATCTACGGACCGCTGATCGCCACCGCCTTCCTGACCCTGGCGGAAATCTACCTGAGCAACTACGACCGTTACGTCAAGCATGTAAAGCCGGAGTGATAGGTCAGGGTAAATCTGCCCCGAATCTGCGACCGTGCTTAACGGCTACAGTCCGTCAAATAGGCAGGTTGGTGCCACTGGTGAGCAGTGACCGGGTTCACCGGCCGGGGGTTGCTACTTGCTGTCCATCACCCAAACCCCGTTCCAGTCGTCGGGGGGCGGGGCCTCCAGCAGCCGGCGGGAGCGCTCCACATAAAGCCGGCTGGGCCGATCCTCGGGGTTGATGGCCAGGCAGCCGTTGAAGAGCTTGAGGGCGTTTTCCCACTTGCGGTTGCGGTAGGCGGCCAGCCCGTCCTTGAAAAGATCCAGCACTTCGCCCAGGCCGGGGAAGCTGTCGGCGGTGTGGTAGGCCAGAATCTCATAAATCGCCACCGGCTCGCTTTTGCCCTTGACCACCACCCGGTCGATCTCCCGCTTGCGGTAGGTGCCCTGCAGATTCTTAACCGTAAACTCGCTGACCAGGATTCTGGCGCCGTACTGCTTGCAGGCCGACTCCAAACGGGCCGCCAGGTTGACCCCGTCGCCGATGATGGTGTAGTCCATCCGCTTGCTTGAGCCGATGTTGCCGGCCACCACCGTGTCGGTATTAAGCCCGATCCCGATATTGATGGTCATCCTGCCGTGGGCCCGGCGCTCGCGGTTCCAATCCTCCAGGCTTTTGATCATGGCGATGGCCGTCCGCACCGCCCGGTCGCAGTCGTCCTCGTGGTTGAGGGGAATGCCGAAGGCGGCCATCACCGCGTCCCCGATAAATTTGTCCAGCATCCCCTCCTCCCGCTGGATGCACTCCACCATCAACGAAAAATACTCGTTGAGCAGGGCCACGGTACCCTGGGCCCCCAGTTGCTCGGTGAGGGTGGTAAAGCCCCGGATATCGGAAAAAAGCACCGTGGCCTCCACGCTCCGGCCCCCCAGCACCTCGGCCCCTTCGGCCACCAGGCGGTCGGCGATACCGGGGTCCATGTAGCGCGACATCGTGCTTTTCAGCCGTTTCTCCGTGGAGATATCCTCCAGCACCAGCATGGAACCGATCCGCTGCTGCTCCATGTTCCAAAGAGGCTGGACGGTGAGGTTGACCGACAGGGTTTCGCCCCCGGCCTGCAGGGGGGCGTCCATGCTGATCTGCTGCTCGCCGCTTTCGTTGACCAGCTTCAGCTTTTCCAACACCCAATGGTTGGGCGGGCAGAAAAACTCCGCCACCGGCCGCTGCACGATATCATCATGCTGGACCCGCAAAATCCGCAGGCCCGCCGCGTTGCAGGTGGCCACCTGCTCGTTTTCATCCAGGGTGAGCAGGCCATTGGACATGGACTCCAGCATGGCCTCGTTGTAATTTTTCATGGCCTGGACATCGGCAAAGAGCTTGGCGTTCTCCAGGGCGATGGAAACCTGGGCGGTGAAGGCCTTGAGCCGGGCCTCGTCCTCGTCGGTAAAGGGTCCGCCGCGCTTGTTCAACACCTGGGTCACCCCGATGATCGCCCCCTCCTTGTTGACCACCGGCACACAGAGAATTGAGCGGGTGAAGAAGCCGGTTTTTTTATCGAAGGCCGGGTTGAAACGTAAGTCGGCGTAGGCGTAGGGGATATTAATGGTCCGGCCCGAAGTGAACACCGCCCCGGCAATCCCCAGGTGGTTGGGCAGGCGGATCTGCATGGCCTCCAGCCCCTGCCCCACCTCGGACCACAGCTCGTTGCTGCGGGCGTCGTTCAAAAAGAGGGTGGAGCGTTCGGCGTTGAGCATCCGGGTGGCCTCGCCCATCACCTTCTGGAGCAGGGAGCCCAGCTTGATATCGCTGGTCATCTCCGAGACGATGTTGATGAACTCCAGTTCCTGGCGGCGTACCCGTTCCAGGCGCTCGATAAACTGGGCGCTTTGCAGGGCCAGCACCCCCTGGGCGGTCATCGCCCCCAGCAGGGCCAGGTCGCGGCGACTGAAACGCCCCTTATTCTTGTTCAGGGCCTGGGCCACTCCGATAATTTCACCCTTGGCGCTTTTAACCGGCACACAGACCAGATCCCTGGTGACGAAACCGGTGCGTTCGTCCACCGAGTGGTTGAAGCGGGGATCGGCGTAGGCGTCATGGACGATTTCCCCCACCCCGGTGGTAAAGACATGGCCGGCAATCCCGCTGTTGTTGAGAAAGCGGATCTCCCGCTGGAGATTGCCCAGGGCCACCCGGGAGTAAAGCTCGCCGGTATCGGGGTCGTTGAGGAAGAGGGAACCGCGTTGGGCTCCCAGCTCGGCGGTGGTCATCTCCACCAGGGTCTGGAGTACCCCGTCCAGGGTCTCCATGGCGGAAATGCGGCGGCCGACCTCCAGCAGCAACTCGGCCTCGTGGAGCCGGCGCTTGAGGGCGGCGCCGCCGGTGGCGGCAACCTTGGCACTCTCAGCCATGATCATTTTCCTCCAGCCTGGTTCTTAAGGCGGCGATGGTAGCCTGGAGCTGGCGGCGCTCCTCCTCCCGGGCCTGATTGGCGGCCGCCAGGGCCTGTTCACCATCCAGGCCGGCCAGCTCCAGCCGGGTCCGCAGTTCGGTGATCGTGGCTTTAAGCTGCTCAAGCTCGGCGTTGGCCGCCGCCACCGCCCCCTGCACCGCGCTTTCCCGTTCCATCTCGGCCTGCTCCAACGCCCCCCGCAGGGCGGCGGCGGTCCGGCGCAACTGCTCAAGTTCAGCCTGATGACCGGCAACGACCCGCTGCACCTCCTGTTCACCCTGAAAACGGGCCTGTTCCAACTCCTGGCGCAGGGCGGCAATGGTGGCCTGCAGATGGGCCACCTCCTGGCTGCCGGCGGCCACCTCCCGCTGGCGAACGGCCTCGGCTTCCACCTGGCTTTCTTCCAGCTCCCGGCGCAGACAAGCCACTGCCCGTTGCAGGTCGCGGATTTCAGCCCGCAATTCCTCGGGGGCGGCCGTTTCCTCGGCGCCGGCCGGCGAAGTAGCCGGGACAAGCGAGGCCCTGGTGCTCGGTTCGTTTGCCATTTTCCTCAACCCATCATAGCCCCCAAGCGCCAACTGCCAAGCGGCCGCCGGACCGGGAGCAACTGAAAAAATGATGATCTCGCAAAAACCCGCAAAGCATGGCGGGCGGGAACGTGCAAACAACAAGTTGCAAGGCGTGGCCCGTCGGCGGCGCTGCTTTTTGCGGCGTCGACAAAAACCACTGAAAAAATTGTAGCAATTTGCCGTCGGCTTGCCCAGGCAAAATAGTTGGCCGCCCGCTGAGGGGCAGCGGCGGCCCGCAAGAAATGAAGCGGGGAGCGATACAACTGACGGAAGAGACAAGACAATGGTCGGGGCGAGAGGATTCGAACCTCCGGCCTCCTGCTCCCAAGGCAGGCGCGCTACCAGGCTGCGCCACGCCCCGACACAGAGTAAGGTAAACAAAGGGGAAAGAGAATTGACCTTATTAGCATCAGCGCTACGGGAGGTCAAGAACAAAGCACCAGAACAAAGCAACGGCCCAAGACCACGACAACGGGCCGATAATTTTGCCCGACGGCATAAAACCTGATTGCTAAAACTGTTGACTCCACCAGAGGCAGTTGCTATATTTGCCGCTCTTTCGTTCCCGGGTAGCTCAGCCGGTAGAGCAGGTGGCTGTTAACCACCCTGTCGGGGGTTCGAGTCCCTCCCCGGGAGCCAAGCAAAATCAAGGGGTTACGGTTTGTGCCGTGACCCCTTTTTCTTTTTTCCCTTCCGGTTACCTCTCTCCCACCGCTCCCTGCTCAAACTCAGTTGGCATGAAAAATGCTTTTCCATGCCGGCAATTCTTTTTTTGTCAAAAAACTGACCCAAGGAGCCTCGCATGGACAGCAGCTATTTTTCTACCCGAATCGGCAGTGGTAGTGACTATTGGCAACCGCAATCATCGGCCGGCGGCGCCAATCCGCCTTCATCCGGTCCCGGATTCGCCGGGTTGTTGCAGGAAAGCAGCCTGCGTTATCAGGAACCTCCCCGGCCCGCACCGCCGGTTGCTGCGGTGACTGGCGGACGGGAGGAAAAATCGGTGCCGCAGCCCGGCTATGAGGTTCGGCCCGGCGACACCCTTTCGGGGATTGTGGCCGGTAAGTTGCGCCGTAACGGCCTGAGTTACAGCCGGGGCGACCTTTACGGCCTGGTGAACCAGGTGGCCCGTGACAATAAATTGACTAACCCGGATCGAATCATTGCCGGCCAAAATCTGAACACCTCCCGCCTGCACGATCCCCAACTCTCGACCCGGTTGACTGCTCGAGGCACCAGGGCCGGCGGCACCGCCAGCCGCATCTCCGTTGCCACCGGCGGCTCCCCGGCCCCAAACACGGCCGCCGGCATCGCCCCCGCCCCAACCGCCTGGCCGCAGGCGGCCAACGGTCTCCAGACCCCGGCCATCGGCCGCGTCACCTCCGAGTTCGGCCCCCGCAGCCACCCCATCCTGGGTAACGGCCACCACCACGACGGCATTGATATCGGCCTGCCGGCGGGCACCCCCTTGCGGGCCATCGCCCCCGGTACCGTCACCTTTGCCGGGGAAAACGGCAGCTATGGCCTGACGGTGGAGATCGACCACGGGGAGGGCCTCAGCTCCCGCTATGCCCACCTTTCGGAACTGCGGGTCAGCCCCGGCCAGAGGATCGATGGTGAACGGATCATCGCCCGCTCCGGCCGCTCCGGCCTGGCCAACGGCCCCCACCTCCACCTGGAAGTCCACCGGGACGGCCGCCCCGTCGATCCCCTGAGCCTGATCGGGCAAGCGGTGATCGAAGGCGACACCGTGCTGGCCGCCGAAGAGGGTCAATACACGGTGCGTCACGGCGATACCATGGGAGATATTGTGGCCCGGGAGCTTAACAAGCGGGGAGTCAACTACTCCCGCCGGGAACTTTTCAGCGCCGTGCAGCAGTTGGCCGCCGCCAACGGCCTCAACAATCCCGACCGAATCTTCGCCGGCCAGCGCCTGGATTTGAGCAGCCTGGAAACCCTGGCCGCCCGCTCTGTCGGCACCGAGCAGCCGGCCTGAGGTTGTGATCAGGGCTGACGGGCGGCCATGTTGACGGCCTGGCCGCCAACAGCTCCTTGACCTTTTGCCGGTTTTACAGTTAAAGATGGGGCAAGATCCAAGCCGCCGCTCCCTTCCGGGCCAGCCCCCCAAAAGAGTTGGCGGTTGGTTAACCCCAAGCATTTTCCCTCAAACATTTTCCCTCAAACATTTTCAAGGAAACGACCATGGACGGTGCCACCGAGACCCTGCTGAACCGACTGAAAAACGATCTTAAACAGGCCCTACGGGCCAAGGACGAGGACCGCAAGAACACCATTCGCCAGATCATCAGCGAATTTCCCAAGCTGACTGTGCCCATCACCCTGGAATCCGGCAAGAAAAGCACCCGCCTGAAGAAAGAGGATGAGATCACCGACGATGACATCCTGGGAATCATCGCCGGCCTGGTTAAGTCGGAAAAAACCACCCTGGAGCTGCAAAAGCGGGAGAGTTCCCCCTACCTGGAAATCCTCAACTCCTACCTGCCCCAGCCGGCCGCCGACGACGAGATTCGGGAGTGGATCAGCGCCAACCTGGATTTAAGCCAGTTCAAAACCCCCATGCAGGCCATGGGGCCGATCATGAAACATTTCGGCAAAAAGGCCGACGGCAATCTGGTGAAAAAGATTTTGGCCGACCTGGCCGGCTGATCATGGCCTGGCTGCAAGCCGCCCTGGATCTGATTTTTCCCCCGGTCTGCCTGGGCTGCGGCATCGGCCTGCCCTCCTCCCGGCCCCCGCTTTTCTGCGCCGCCTGCGCCGACGAGGTCCAATTGCTGGCTCCGCCCCTCTGTTCCTGTTGCGGGCGCCCCCTGGCCGGCGGCGGAGTCGACGACCCACCGCCGGCCAGGGATCACGGGAATTCAGCTCTGGCGGCAGCCCCCGCCCCCCGCCCGGCTCACCATTGCGGGGCCTGCCTGCTCAAGCCGCCCCGTTTTGAAAAAGCGCGGGCGGCGGTGCTTTACGCCGGGGAGGCGGTCACCAAATCCATCCAGACCTGTAAATACCAGGGCGACCTGGCGCCGCTGGCCACCTTCGCCACCCTGGCCCGCCAGGCCCCGGCCTTGGGCGAACTGGATGACTGCGACCTGATCCTGCCGGTTCCCCTCCACCCCCAACGCCTGCGCCAGCGCGGCTTCAACCAGGCCCTGCTGCTGGCCCGGTGCTTTTTCCCGGAGCAAAAAGCGAAAATCAACGGGGAACTGCTGCTCCGCCAACGCCCCACCGCCACCCAGACCGGGATGAGCGGCGGCCAGCGCCGCCGCAACCTGCGGGGCGCCTTTGCCGTGGCCAGACCGGAGCTGGTGCGGCAGCAACGCATTCTGCTGATCGACGACGTTTTCACCACCGGCAGCACGGTCAACGAGTGTGCCAAAGTATTGACCGCCGCCGGCGCAGCCCGGGTGCAGGTGATGACCCTGGCCCGGGTAAAGGAATAGAAAATCAAGGAATAACCATGAAAATCAATGGCATTGACTACCGGACCATCTGGGTCGATCCCACCGATCCTGCGGTGATCAGGATCATCGACCAGCGGCGGCTGCCCCACGCCCTGGTGGAAGAGGAGCTGCGGCAGGTCGAAGATTTTGCTCGAGCGATTGCCGAAATGCATGTCCGGGGGGCCGGCCTGATCGGGGCCACCGCCGCCTTCGGCATTTACAGCGCCACCTTGGCGGCTCCGGCCACCGATCCCCGGCCTTTCCTCCGCCAGGCCGCCACCGCCCTCAAGGCCACCCGGCCCACCGCCGGCAACCTGGCCTGGGCCGTGGAACGAATGCTGGCCATCCTGGACTGCTGTTGGCTGGACGATTACACTCCGCTCCAGGGGCAGGCCGGCGGCGGCGATGAGCAAAAACCAAATCCCCGGACTGCCGAGCCCGGCCGGCGGCTCCAGGTTCTACAACAAACCGCCTTGGCCGCCGCCCGGGCCATCGCCGATGAGGATGCCGACTGCTGCCGGCGGATCGGGGAGCATGGCCTGGAACTGATTCGTGAACTCAGCCGCCGCCGGCCGGGCCGGCCGGTCAATATTCTGACCCACTGCAACGCCGGCTGGCTGGCCTTCGTCGATTACGGCTCGGCCACCGCCCCCATCTACGCGGCCCACCGGGAGGGCATTCCCCTCCATGTCTGGGTGGATGAAACCCGGCCCTGGCTGCAGGGTGCCCGGCTCACTGCCTGGGAATTGGCCGGCGAGGGGGTGCCCCATACCCTGATCGCCGATAATGCCGGCGGCCATCTGATGCAGCACGGCCAGGTGGATCTGGTGCTGGTAGGCACCGACCGCACCACCCGCTGCGGTGACGTGGCCAACAAGATCGGCACCTACCTCAAGGCCCTGGCCGCCCATGACAACGGGGTTCCCTTCTACGTCGCCCTGCCCTCTTCCACCTTCGACTGGACTATTTGCGACGGCAAAGCCGAGATTCCCATTGAAGAACGCGGCGGGGATGAGTTACGCTGCATCAGCGGCCTGGCCGTAAGCGAACAGGGGGCTGGGCCCGGGACCGGCGGTCACGGGGAGCAACGGGTGCTGATCTGCCCGCCGGCCACCCCGGCGGCCAACCCCAGCTTCGATGTCACCCCGGCCCGGCTGATCAGCGGTCTGATCAGCGAGCGGGGAATCATGCGGGCCGAGGAGGCCGATATTCTCCGGCTCTACCCGGAAAAAAGGGGTAACTAACCACAAAGGAGCGCGACCATGGCTGATCAGCATCACCACCACGAGCCCGAAGATCCCACGGTCTGCGTCAAGGCCGGTATTTTTTTTATTGCCGTCCTGGCGCTGATTACCCTGCTGGCCGTCTATAACTAAGCTCTCTACGCCACTACGACTGGTCGCGTTCGTCGGTTGTCGGCAGGGCGGGGAAATTCTCCAGCGAGCCCAGCTCGTCCTTGTCCCGCAGGAAGGTGGGCTCACTGCCCATGTAGTGGATCAGCAGTTTTGCCACCGAAAGCAGGGCGTCCACGTGGGTTCGTTCGTAGCCGTGGGAGCTGTCCACCCCGAAGCTGACCAGGGCGGTGCGGATATCGTTGCCGGCCTCCACCGCCGAGGCCGAATCGCAGCGATAATAGCGAAAAATATCGCGCTGGTGGGGGATATCGTGGCGGTGGCAGAGGTCGATCAGCTTGTGGGTGAGGTGGTAGTCGAAGGGGCCGCTGGAGTCCATCATGGCGATGGTCACCCCGAACTCCCGCGAGTTCTGGCCCTTGGCCGGGGTGGCGTTGTCCACGGTCAGCATTTCGGCCACATCCCGATGGAGGACCGCCGAGGCCCCGGAGCCGATCTCTTCGGAAATGGTGAAGAGCAAATGGCAATCCACCGGTAACACCATCCCGGCAGTCAGCACCGCCCTGGCCGCCGCCAGCACCGCCGCCACTCCGGCCTTGTCGTCCAGGTGGCGGGAGTTGATAAAGCCGTTGGCCATGATTTCGGTGCCCGGCTCCACCGCGACAAAATCCCCCACGTGAATCCCCAGCCGCCGCAAATCTTCCTCCCGGTCGCTGAACTCGTCAAGCCGCACTTCCACCTGCTCCCAGCTCACCGGCTGCAAATCAACCTCCTGGTGAAAGGTATGACCGGAGGCCTTCAACGGCAGCACCGTGCCGCTAAAGCAGCGGCCCCCATCACTGAACACCCGCACCCTGGCCCCCTCGGCAAAGCGGCTGGACCACTGGCCGATGGGCACCAGCTCCAGCCGACCGTTGTTTTTCAAGCGTTTGACCATGGCCCCGATGGTGTCCAGGTGGGAGACAATGCCCCGGTCCGGGCTCTGCCGCCGCCCCTTCAGATCCGCCCGGATCGCCCCCCGGCGG
>OBJA01001523.1_pt1 | contig 15643 bp, 14 predicted proteins | sample 1519751 | NCBI WGS metagenome assembly OBJA01 (sample SAMEA3881238, study PRJEB22517) | soil metagenome | biome: lake sediment; feature: soda lake sediment; material: sediment, water from around vicinity | place: India | collected 2013-12-23 | depth 3 m | reverse complement strand
TATTTTTAAACAAGATGTACTAGCAGGCTTATCCAGATATTCTGATTAAATATCTTTAAAGGGATAGGTTACTCATAGTTTTAGCATAGGTTTGTCATAGCTTATTAATTACCTATTCACCCTTCTAAATGCATCAGTGTTTAAGGTTCTATAACATGTACCTGATGATAACTAATTTTTGGCCAGTAATCTTTTTTTTATTAGATTTAATTTATACATTTGCTATGAAAGTTCTTGTAGAGATGAATTTTCTGCAAATTAGATAGTTCAGGAAGGCTATTATAACTACTATTGAATGAAAGTCCTGCTAGACACTAACATCATAATCCATCGTGAAGCAACTCAAATCTTGAATAAAGATATTGGGGTTTTATTTAGGTGGTTGGATAAAGGAAAATATACAAAATGTGTTCATCCTGTTACAGTTGAAGAGATTTTAAGGAATAGTAACACTCAAACCGCTAGTGTATTTCAGACCAAATTACAAAGCTATGAAGTCCTTTTTACTGTTTCTCCGCTTCATCCAGATGTAAATAGAGTTTCAGATAAAGTTGACGTTAACTCTAATGATAGTAATGACACACTTCTATTAAACGAAGTATATTCAGAAAGAATTGATTTTCTTATAACAGAGGATCGCAAGATTCATAAAAAAGCTGCACTTTTAGGAATTTCAGATAGAGTCTTTAAGATAGATTCTTTCCTTGAGAAAGTCGTTTCCGAAAATCCTGAATTAGTTGATTATAAAGTTCTTTCAGTTACCAAATCTCATTTTGGTAATATCAATTTATCAGACTCATTCTTTGATAGTTTTAAAGAAGATTATGCAGGTTTTGAAAAATGGTTCAGAAAGAAATCAGATGAGATTGCATATATTACTATTAACAAGGGACAGTTACTTTCATTTTTGTACTTAAAGGTTGAAGGGAATGATGAAAACTACTCAGATATTACACCTAGATTCTATCCTAGAAAGAGACTTAAAATAGGTACATTTAAGGTAATAAGTAACGGAGTTAGATTGGGTGAGCGTTTCATGAAAATCATATTTGACAATGCCCTTCAATATAAGGTTGATGAAATCTATGTAACCATATTCAATAAACGTTCAGAGCAAAGTAGATTAATAAGTTTGTTAGAGGATTGGGGATTCGTACTGCATGGTATAAAGACGTCTATTAACGAAGAAGAGTTGGTATATACAAGAGATTTTAAACCTATATTTAATCTTGCAAACCCCAAATTATCTTTTCCCTATATATCAAGGAATACGAACATTTTTATGATTCCGATTTACCCGGAGTATCATACAGAATTATTGCCTGATTCTATTCTTACTACAGAATCACCTTATGATTTTATAGAAAATGAACCTCATAGAAATGCAATAAGTAAAGTCTATATCTGTAGATCCTACAAAAAGAACATAAAAAAAGGGGATGTAATTGTGTTCTATAGGACTGCAGCTGCAGATAGATCGGCTTATTATTCCAGTGTAATTACAACTATAGCTATTTGCGAAGGTAAAATTATCAACATAACTAATGAGGATGATTTTATCTTAAAATGCAGAAAAAGAAGCATCTTCACTGATGAGCAACTCAAACAATATTGGAATAGGAATCCCACAAACAGGCCCTTTATTATTAATTTCTTGTACACTCATTCTTTTCCCACAGGAAAGCGAATTAATCGACAAAGATTACTAGATTTGAGGATTCTTACCGGTGAGGAGAATGAAATAAGAGGATTAAAAAAGATATCGAAGGAACAATTTGAGTTGATATTAAAAGAAACTGCTACTAATGAAAGTCTTATTGTCGATTAAGCCTGAATATGCAGAAAGAATTTTTGATGGAACTAAAAGGTACGAGTTCAGGCGCTCACTTTTTAAAAATAGTAATGTAAAAACAATTATTGTCTACGCATCTTCTCCTGTAAAACAAGTTATAGGGGAATTTGAGATAGACCATATTTTGCATGATGATATACATACACTCTGGAACAACACGAAAGAATATTCAGGTATTTCAGAAGAACGATTTCATGAGTATTTTCAAAATTTAGAAAGAGGATTTGCAATTAAGATTAAGGGGATTAAGAAGTATTCTAAAGCTAAATCTCTTAAGGAAGATTTCAATTTATCCCCTCCTCAAAGTTTCCTTTATATTAGATAATTATGACCAAAGAACAAGAACGCGACGAACTACACCGTGCTATATGGCAGATTGCTAATGACCTTAGGGGAAGTGTGGATGGATGGGATTTTAAATCGTATGTCCTGGGATTTCTCTTTTATAGGTTTATTTCTGAGAACCTTACAAGATACATTAATCATGGTGAACGGGAAGTTGGCAACACTGACTTCCATTATGGTGATATATCAGATGATGATGCTGAGTTTGGCAGGGAAGCAACCATCCTGGATAAAGGGTATTATATCCTGCCGTCAGAGTTATTCGAGAATGTAAGGAAGAAGGCAAAGACAGACAGCAATCTGAATGAGACTTTAAGTAAGGTCTTCAGGAATGTTGAGAACTCAGCCAAGGGGACTGATAGTGAGGATGACATGAAGGGCCTGTTTGATGAAATTGATGTAAACAGCAACAAGCTTGGTGCTTCAGTTCAGAGAAGGAATGAGAAGCTTGTTAAGATCATGGATGCTATCGGTGGACTGAAGTTAGGAGACTTTCAGGATAGTAACAATGATACTTTCGGTGATGCGTATGAATTCCTTATGACTATGTATGCGAGTACTGCTGGTAAATCTGGAGGGGAATTTTTTACACCTCAGGAAGTATCTGAATTGTTGGCTAAAATAACCGTGGTCGGCAAGAAAGAAGTCAATAAAGTATATGACCCTGCCTGTGGTTCCGGTTCTTTACTGCTGAAGTTTGCTAAAGTCCTGGGTAAGGAAAATGTCAGACAAGGTTTCTATGGACAGGAGATAAACATTACTACCTACAACCTTTGCCGTATTAACATGTTCCTGCATGATGTGAATTTTGAAAAATTTAGCATCGCGCATGGTGATACACTGCTTGATCCTAAACATTGGGATGATGAGCCATTTGATGCTATTGTTTCTAATCCACCATATTCTCTTAAATGGGATGGCGATAGTAATCCTTTGCTAATCAACGATCCGCGATTTTCACCTGCAGGTGTTCTAGCTCCAAAAAGTGCAGCCGATTTAGCTTTTACTATGCATATGCTGAGTTGGCTTTCAACTTCTGGAACCGCAGCTATTGTTGAATTCCCTGGCGTCTTATATAGAGGAGGAGCAGAACAAAAAATTCGGAAATATCTCATTGATAATAATTATGTTGATGCTGTTATTCAATTACCGGCCAACCTGTTCTTTGGAGTGAGTATTGCTACCTGTATAATTGTACTTAAAAGGAGTAAGAAAGACAACAAAACGCTTTTCATTAATGCATCTAAAGAATTTATTAAAGGAGGAAATAAAAATAAACTAACTGAAGAAAACCAACAAAGGATTCTTAATGCATATATTGCTCGTAAAGACGATGCGTATTTCTCAGCACTTATTGAAAACGCTAGAATTACTGAGAATGATTACAATCTTTCAGTAACAAGCTACATTGAACAAGAAGATACCCGTGAATCTATTGACATTGTAAAATTGAATGCTGAAATACAAGTGATTGTAAAGAGGCAGAATGAGTTAAGGACTGATATTGATAGAATTGTGTCAGAATTAAAAGAAGAGTATATAGATTTTGAAAATAGGGAACAAAAAGCCATTGAAAGGGAATGCAATGAATAAGTTCAATACTCTATTAGTTCAGTATTGTCCATATGGTGTTAAATTTGAAAAGATCGGTAGTCTTGGATATTTCTTCAGTGGCTTAACTGCAAAATCTAAAAATGATTTTACTGATGGAAATGCAAGGTATATCTCTTACATGACTGTTTTCTCAAATCCCTCTATAAATTTTGTGGGGAATGATTATGTAAAAGTGATGCCATCCGAAAATCAAAATAGTCTTGAGTATGGAGATGTTATTTTTACAGGTTCATCTGAGACACCGGAGGAATGTGGTATGTCTTCAGTAGTAACTCTAAATATCCAAGAAAAACTGTATTTAAATAGTTTCTGTTTTGGATTTCGTTTAAATGATCGATCATTATTTATACCTGATTTTTTGAAGCATTTATTTAGAAGTCACTCTGTAAGACAACAAATTAATCAAACGGCGAATGGTGTAACTCGATTTAATATTTCTAAGAAGAAGTTTGGTGAGATCAAAGTCCCCATCCCTCCCCTCCCCATTCAACAAGAAATCGTAAACATCCTTGATAAATTTACTCAACTTGAGACAGAACTTGAGGCAGAACTTGAGGCAAGGAAGGTGCAGTATGAGTATTATCGAAATGAGCTATTAAGCTTTGATGAAAAGCATGAGTGGAGGAAGTTAGGAGATTTATGTACTATAAATACAGGCTCTAGGCCTAGTGAGAGTATTTCTAGCATAGGCAATTACCCATATATCAATGCAGGAACTACACCATCTGGATATATATCGATAGGAAATACTACTTCGGACTGCATTACGATTCCTTCCCGTGGGCAAGGTGGAGCAGGATATATTGGATATCAAAAAACTGACTTTTGGAATGGGCCCTTATCATATGCAATTAGAAGTAAGACAGAAGCAATACAGACAAAATTTATTTATTTCTATCTCAAGAGTATTCAAAATCAAATAATTGAACTTAGACAAACTGGTAGTATTCCAGCAATAAATCGGAAAGAATTAATTAAGGTACTATTGCCCGTTCCATCAAAAATAAAGCAAAAACAAATTGTTTCAACTCTTGACAAATTTGATAAACTTATCAACGATCTCTCCTCCGGTATCCCCGCAGAAATCAATGCGCGTCGTAAACAATATGAGTATTACCGTGAAAGACTATTGACTTTTAAACCTTTGGCTGATGGATAATTATAATCTTGTTGCGGAGAACCCTGAAAGTACTGTTGTTGCTGAATTCCAGTCAGCTCCACGGCGGGAGATGAGTTACCAGTCGGAGGCTGAGCTTGAGAAGGAGTTTATTGGCATCCTAGTTACTCAGGCTTATGAGCACTTAATTATCACAAGTGAGCAGGACCTGATTAAGAACCTGCGTCTGAAGCTTGAAAAGCTCAACAATTATACATTTACGGAGAATGAGTGGAAGCAGTTCTTTGCAGGTAAGATTGCTAATCTTAATATGGGTATTGTTGAGAAGACTACCATTATCCAGGAGGATTATATTCAGTTGCTCAATAGGGAGGATGGCACTACCAAGAATATTTACTTAATCGATAAAGAGAACATTCACAATAATTCGCTCCAAGTAATCAACCAGTATGAGGTGCATGATGGCCAGCGCGAGAACCGGTATGATGTTACCATTCTCGTGAATGGCTTGCCTCTGGTGCATGTTGAGCTCAAGAAGAGGGGAGTGGATATAAAAGAGGCATTTAACCAGATAAAAAGGTATAACCGCGAATCGTTCTGGGCTGGTAGCGGATTGTTTGAGTATGTTCAGTTGTTTGTAATCTCAAATGGCACCTACACAAAATATTACAGCAACACAACCAGACATTCGCATCTGAAGGAAGTTAGCAGTGGTGCCCTTCGCAAAGGGAAGCGTACAAGCAACAGCTTTGAGTTTACTTCGTGGTGGGCTGATTCAAACAACAAGCCTATCACTGATCTTGCCGACTTTGCCCGTACTTTCTTTGCGAAACATACTTTACTGAACCTGCTCACCAAGTATTGTGTCTTTACCGTTGAAAAGATGCTTCTGGCCATGAGGCCTTATCAGATAGTCGCCACTGAGCGTATCCTGGGAAGGATCAATGTGGCGCATAATTATAAAAACTACAGAAAACTGGAAAGTGGCGGATATGTCTGGCATACTACCGGAAGCGGTAAAACCCTTACTTCCTTTAAAACTGCCCAGCTTGCCACCAAATATCCTTTTATTGATAAGGTACTTTTTGTCGTTGACCGGAAAGATCTCGATTATCAAACCATGGTTGAGTATGATAAATTCGAGAAAGGAGCTGCCAACAGCAACACAAGCACGCACATCCTGAAAAAGCAACTGGAAGATACTTCTTCGCGCATCATCATCACAACCATCCAGAAGCTGAGCATCCTGATTAAAAAGCATAAAGGGCTGCCATGTTATAACCAGCAGATTGTGATCATCTTTGATGAATGTCACCGGTCGCAGTTTGGCGATATGCACAAGGCCATCACAAAAGCTTTCAAAAAATATTACCTGTTTGGCTTTACAGGCACACCCATCTTTGCTGTTAATTCAAGCAGTAGCAGCAGGCCTGATCTGAAAACCACCGCCCAGGCATTTGGTGATAAATTGCATACATATACTATAGTTGATGCCATAACTGACAAAAATGTGCTTCCTTTCCGGATAGATTATATCAGTACTATGCGGGAAGAAGAAAATATTGCAGATGCAAAGGTTTGGGATATCGATAGGGAAAAGGCGTTGGCTGCACCTGAACGCATAACCAACATTGCCAATTACATCAGGGAGCACTTTGACCAGAAAACCAAGCGTAATACGTTTTATGAATTGAAGGACAGGCGCCTTGCCGGATTTAATTCAATATTCGCGGTTGCTTCCATTGATGTTGCCAAAAAGTATTATGCTGAGTTCAAACAGCAGATGGAAGGCCTGCCTGCCGATAAGAAGCTCAAGATTGCAACCATATACAGTTTTACCGTCAATGAAGATGATCCTGAAGTTGATGGCATCATTGATGATGAGTGTCCTGAAGATACCAGTATCCTGGATGCCGGTTCGCGCGATTTCCTGGAAATGGCCATCAGGGATTACAATCAGATGTTCAAGACCAACTATGATACATCAAGCGATAAATTCCAGAACTACTATAAGGATGTATCGGAACGGGTTAAGAAAAGAGAGCTTGATCTTCTGATTGTTGTCAACATGTTCCTTACCGGATTTGACGCTACCACACTCAATACGCTCTGGGTTGATAAGAACCTGCGTTTGCATGGACTCTTGCAGGCATATTCCCGAACCAACCGAATACTCAATTCTGTAAAGACCTTCGGTAATATAGTTTGCTTCCGGAATCTTGAAAAAGCCACCAACGAAAGCATTGCCTTGTTTGGTGACAAAGAAGCTGGTGGTGTGGTACTTTTGAAAACATACCAGGAATATTACAATGGTTATAAGGACGGTGAAAAAGAGGTAAGGGGTTACAAATCGATGATCGACGAATTGCAGGAGCGCTTTCCTGTCGGAGAATCTATCATTGGCGAGCAGAACCAGAAAGAGTTCATCAAATTATACAGTGCAATCCTGAAAGCCCGTAACATCCTATCAACCTTCGATGAGTTCACAGGCAATGAGATACTTTCAGAGCGTGATGTACAGGATTACCATAGCATGTACATCAACCTTTATAATGAATTCCGGAAGACAAAGAAAGGTGATGCCGAAAATGTTAATGATGACATTGTCTTTGAAATGGAACTCATTAAGCAGGTGGAGATAAATATTGATTACATCCTCTCCCTGATAAGAAAGTACCACGAAAGTCACCTGAAGGATAAGGAACTTGTCCTGAGCATCAACAAGGCTATTGACTCAAGCCTTGAGCTGCGAAACAAGAAAGACCTGATAGATCAATTCATTGCCTCACTCACCCCTTCAAGCAGTGTTGATGACGACTGGCGCAAATTTGTCGACTCCAAGAAATTTGAAGAACTCGACCGCATCATCACCGAAGAAAACCTCAAAAGAGAAGAAACCTACACCTTCATAGACAACGCCTTCAAAGACGGCGCCATCCAATCAACAGGGACCGCCATCACAAAGGTATTACCCCCAGTCTCCCGCTTTACCCCAACCGGTGACCTCACAAAGAAACGCATCACAGTATTTGAAAAACTAAGCGATTTCTTTAATAAGTTCTGGGATATTTCAGGGGGGAGGTTTAGAGAAACTTAACTTCGCAATTAAAAACCTATTTAAAGCAGTAAAATAATCGATCTTTTCTCCTACATAAAACTAATCTTTTACATAGTAACCAGTACCAATTTTAGCTATAAGAATTAAAGTATCCCCAATCTTTATATATTTTCTATTTGTTGGTCTTCTAAATACCCAAAGTGGGAAGGCTTTCAAAGCATGGGTCATTGCCCTATATCACAATCCTTTAATTTTTTATACAGCAATGAAATGCGATTAAATAGCTTCTACTCATGATTTAGGTTGAACATTTCTTGAAATTATTACTAAGGGGTCATGACTATTTTAGTTCTGGTTTTATTGACTTCTCCAAGTGGAAAAAGAAAAATAAATGCATTAAACGAATTATTAAAGAAGTGATATTTAAATTCAACATCTCCATTCTCTGTCGATAGATTAACAAACCCATTTTCATGGTATTTCTTTCTATGGTAATAGTCTTGAGTAAAAGGCCATTTATAACCAAATATACAAGGTATGTATATCTCACCAAATGAATCAGTGAATTTAGATGATTGGAAAAAATCTCTTTTTTTGCATTGAGGGAATTCGCCTTTTTGAGAGATGTTTTCCAGTACTAATAGTGCACATCGTTTCTTTGAACACTCAACATATCTTCGTAATGATGCGTGAACTGAAGCCCCAAATTTTTTTGCCAGATACATTGGAGTTTTAATACTTAATTCAAGGCTTTTTATTTCTCTTTCAAATCTATCATGTTGGAATAGGGTTACAGATGCAAAATAATTTGCCTCTGCCTCAAATTCTTCCTGAGTAGCCGGATCAAGGGTATGGTCATCATCTAAGTGTTCTAAAATTTTTTTCTGCCAAAACAATGTATCATGCCCAACTTCATGGAGTTTAATAAAGTTTTGCCTTTGTTGATTCTGGCTTAAGTCCAAGTATATTACCTTTTCACGCCGATCAATAAAACCACGCACCTGTTCAAATGCTTCTATAAACTTTGTAGCTGCCGTTTCGGTTAGTTTTGATAAAAAAGATTGATTAATTCTGGACAAATCAATTTTCTTTTCAATATACAGGTTGGCGTATTGAACAATATTGTCAACAGGTGTAGGAAAAATATCTATAGATTTACTCTGTTTTAATAAATCAAATGAAATTTTCTCAATATCATTCTTAGAAGGCAGATCAATCATCTTTCAGATTTTTTATGAACCTAATGTACTCAAGTATTTTCTGCTTTTGATCATCCGATAATTCTTCTGTATAAAATGCGATTCTCTTTTCCCATTCCGATGAATCTGATTTCCCAGCTTCTGTGCTTTTTTCAATGATGCCAGCAAGGCTAAGTAAAGTGTTTAATTCAATTTTGTAAAGAGAACCCAATTTGTACAAAACGCTAGCAGATGGTTTTTTAATCTTATCATTTTCTAATTGACTTAAATAAGCATTAGAAATCCCTGAAGCCTCCTCGACTTGACGAAGAGTAAGAGAAATTAGCTCTCTCGCTTCTTTTAGAGCAGTACCTAGTGATTTCATGTTCAAAATAGTTTGATTTACTGTACAAAGATAGCAAAAAATCTAAGTAGATCAAGTGTTGATAACTTTATGCTAAATATTTATTAACATTGCTTGGTGTATTTAGATTTTTATTTTTACATTTGTATCGGCATTCAATTTAACCATAAACTGGATCCCAAAGAAAACTAAAGTTTAACTTCTAAATTTAATAAACAATGACAGAACTAGAAAAAAACAAATCAGAAGACTGGGTGCAAGAGCATGCGAAGAGTTACACGATTTTTGTAAATACAAGAGTACACACCTGGCCTGATAAGGAGATTTCTTTTGAGCAAGTTATTATCTTGCATTACGGTTCAATTTCAAGCGATCCAATGGTTATTTATACAGTTACCTATAAAAAAGGGCACAGTGATAAGCCAGAAGGAAGCATGGTGAAAGGTACTATTGTTAAAGTTAAAAATGAAATGAGATTCAATGTATCAGACTCTATTAATTCATAATCAGGACTTAAAAAACCTTCTTGACGAAGGTTATGAAATTGAAATTAAGGAAGATCACCTTCTTGTACATAGTGTTCCATATTTAAATAGCAATAAAGCAATTAAATATGGAACACTTGTCACAGAACTTTCAATTTCTGGTAATAAAATTGAGAAACCCAAAAATCATGTCATTAACTTTATAGGAGAATATCCTTGTCATGTTGATGGTACTGAAATAATTCAACTGAAGCATGATTCGCGAACGAGAAATCTGAGTGATAATATAATCATAAATCACTCCTTTTCCAACAGACCAAAACAAGGTCTAAATAATTATTACGATAAAATTATTCATTATATTCGAATTATAAGCAGTCCAGCAGAGCAGATTGATAGTTCAGTAAAGGCAAGAACTGATAAAGTAATTCCAAGCACTGACGAAGAATCTGTTTTTCAATACCATGATACTAATTCCAGTAGAGCTGAGATTATTCAAATTTCAAATAAATTGAAGAATCTTAAAATTGGTATAATAGGTTTAGGTGGAACTGGGTCATACATTCTCGACTTCATTGCAAAAACGCCAGTAAAAGAGATACATATTTTCGATGGCGATAATTTTATTCAGCATAATGCTTTTCGTGCTCCAGGTGCCGCAAATATTGCAATATTAAACAATAGACCCAAAAAAGTAGATTATTTGGCAAGCACCTATTCCAACATGCATAAATATATTTTTGCACACCCATATTATATTTCTGAAGAAACTCTTGATAATCTAATTGGACTAGATTTCGTATTTATCTCAGTGGATAAGGGTGAAATAAAATTACCAATAATAACTAAACTTGAAAATCTACAAATCTCTTTCATTGATGTTGGAATGGGAGTAGAAGTGGTGGATGATTCATTAATCGGAACCCTAAGGATTACAACAAATGATATAAATGATGATAAATCAATATTAGTTCGCAATAGAATATCACTCACTGATAATGGAGTAGCAGATTATAATCAAAATATTCAAATTGCAGAATTAAATTCTTTAAATGCAGCACTTGCAGTAATAAAATGGAAAAAGATAATTGGCTTTTATCTTGATTCAGAAAGAGAGCTGCATTCAACTTATATTATAAATGAAAATCAATTACTAAGTGAAGACCATAGAACATAAATTTGTTGATCGTATCCCGAAAGATATTCCTGAAGGAGTCTTATACATCTCTATTGAATTTGAAACAGCAATTCATAAATGTGTTTGTGGGTGTGGACGAGAGATTGTAACTCCAATTGCACCAACAGGATGGAAGCTTATTTTTGATGGAGAAGCAGTTTCTTTACATCCATCAATAGGAAATTGGAGTTTTTGCAAATCACACTATTGGATAAAAGACAACAAAATCATTTGGTCAGACAACTGGTCTACACAAGAGATTAAAAAAGCAAAAAAGTGTGAGGAGATAAAGATAAAAAAATTCTTTAGGAATAAAGATAAAAAGAAAAAATGGTGGACTTTTTTACATTACCTTTAGTTGTTCCTTTGTTTTTGCCCGAATATTAATAAATTTGTAATACCTTGTAATATATAGATTATGAACAAAAATGATTATTTGAAAGATGTTATGGAGTCCCATAGGATGGCTCATATTGATAAATTAATTGATAAATACAAGTCCAGAAGGAATGAAATTAAAGAGGCTTGTGAGGAAAAATATTCAGATAAGATCTACAGTCCATTTAATTCAGGATCTTTTGCAAAACATACAGCTATAAATACGAAATTTGATTTAGATATAGTTGTACCTTTTAAAAGAAATTCATTTGATACACTTGAGGCTATGTATCAAGATATGTACGATTTCCTTTCTGATAAATATGCTAAAGAAGGAATTGCTCACGTCAGGAAACAGAAAGTTTCAATTGGAGTAAGATTCCTTGCAGATAACGATAGAGATGAAATAAATATTGATGTTGTTCCAGGAAGGGAGTTAAATTTAGATTCTTATAAGATCTCGAAAGATATAAATGTCTATTTTAATGATAATCATTGGGGTTTTGCTAAGGGTTCATATACCAAAACCAATATTCATAATCAGATAGATCATATAAAAGCCAAAGAAAATGAAAGACTTGTAATTAGACTATTAAAAATATGGAAGAATTCTAATTGCGAAAACTATAAATCTTTCTTACTCGAATTGATAACGATTAAAGCTTTTGATAAAATCGACATTTCTGGTTCAATTTGGGAAAAATTAAAATCAGTGTTGGAATTCATCCGTGATAATGTTACTAAGGAAGACTTTAACCTTATTGATCCAGGTAATAGTAACAATAACATAATTTCTACTTTAGAGGCATATGAACGCTCTAATCTTTCAAATAAGATGAACAACATCATTAATCGGATAGAAGAAAATGAAGAAAATATTAAAACATACTTTCCGATTAATGATAAATTTGCTAAAAAACAACATAATTCTGCATATGGTATTAAAGGTCTTACAATAGAACCATCTATTCCTCCCACTAATAATCGTTTTGGTTAATGCAAGTTAAAATTGAAGAAATAAGGACAGTAATTGCAAACATTCCTTTTGTCAAGAATGTATTTGTAATTGAACAAAAGGAATTTGATATAATGGGAAAGGTTGAAATTTTTTTTGACGGATTAGAAACTCCTTTGTTTTTTGATTTTAAAATTGCAAAGCAGTATCCATTTAAAACCTACAATTCAGAATCAATTATATTCAGTAACAAAGATTTAATTGATTTTAGTCATGTTATGGCTGATGGACACATTTGTATTCATTCGGCCTCCTGCCCTGATACTCTCAAAAAGATCTCTATAGATTTTTATTCACTTAGAGAGTGGATTATTAAATATTATATTAATCAACATAAAGATATAAATTATGAGCATATTATAGTCAATGAACAATCAGTAAATGGTATTTCCTTTGCCTATTGCTTTACCGATAATGATGGCAAATTTGTAAAAGGGGAGTTTGGGAAAACCCAATTATCCTTTCTTAGCAGTGGTTTATATAAGGACAATAAAATCCAGAATTTTTTAGTTCAAGGATTTGAATCTTCAACCGGTGAAGAAAAAAAGTGTCAATGGAGTGATATATATAAAATTGTACCCCTTACAAAAAACGGGCTATACTACTTTATTGGAGAAGTCCCAGCTACCCATGGAAAATTCATATTTAGGAACTGGATAGAATTTAAATCATTGCTTTCTATTAATTTTTTAAACTTGCTATACACTTTTGAAAAAAATAATATTCAAAAGCATAATGGAGAAATTTTTCCAATTTTTTTAGGATACTATATAAATGAAGATGAAATACATTGGCAGGTTGCGTTATTAGAAATTGGAAAGTTTCCATTAAACGGAATTCCTGAAAGATCAAATGGTATTAAAACAGGGGTGTGGAATAGCCAACTAATTGAACAAGAAATAAACTGGGGACTAACAAGAAATTCAAGCTATAAGTATTTTTTTGGCAGAGGAACTTTTTGCAGCGAAATAACTACTCAAAAGATATTAATTATTGGCGTAGGTGCTATTGGAAGTATGATTGCTACAACACTTACAAGGTGTGGTTGTAAGTATATTGATTTCATTGACTTCGATATAAAAGAACCAGAGAATGTCTGTCGATCAGAGTATACATTTTGGAGCGGTATAATAAACAAAACTGAAGAACTAAAAAAAACATTATTTGCAATATCACCATTTGTTAATTCAAATCAATTGGACAACAACTATTTTGAGATGATAGTAAAAAGTTTTAGAGACGATACTATCTATCGGGAGAAATTTTCTAATGAGTTAAATAATTATGATATCATTTTTGATTGTTCAACTGATAATGATTTGATGTACATTCTTGACCACTTAGATCTTAAGTCAGAATTAATCAATATTTCGATTACTAATCATGCAGATGACTTAGTTTGTGCTTATTATCCAAACATTTATAGATTTGTAAATAATCAGTTTACAAATGTTTTGAATAACGATGTAACTGACTTGTATAACCCAACAGGATGTTGGAGTCCCACCTTCAAAGCTTCATATAATGATATCAATTCATTGGTTCAATTAGCGTTAAATAAAATAAATGTTCAGTTTCAAAGAAAAAATAAAAAAGAAAATTTCGTTATTAAGCAAGAAAATAGTACCGGACATCTAAAGATTCTAGAATATTGAAACTTGTAAATAAATCAAATGGGCTAACATTAAATATTGATGATAGTCTTTTATATGAGTTAGGCCAGATCGGTAGCAAGCATTTCCCAAATGAATTTGGGGGCTTCCTTATTGGTCGATATTCAAATGACTTATCTTCTGTTGATATACTTGGTTATATCCTTCCAAAAATATATCAAGGATTCCCTTTTTCTTTTACTTGGTATATAGATGGTTTGATCAAAATATTTAAAACAATATTCCGTGATAAGAAACAGTATTATATTGGAGAATGGCATACTCACCCAGATGGTTCTACTGCTTATACTGAGATGGATTTAACAGCAATGACAAAAACTGTTGATTGTAACACAGTATACATCAATAATCCAATATTATTGATTTTGAGTGTGAATAAAACTGATTTGTTGGATTATACATTTTATTTTTACGATAAAAAGAAATTAATTCCTTATGAGTAACATAGACATCAGAATGTTGTTTTCTGGCTTACAAAACCAAATGATCGCTCAGTTAAATACAAATAGAGAATATATCACTCACTCAGGGTCTAAAGGAGATGCCTTAGAAAATGCTTGGATAGAATGGTTGCGTAGATATCTTCCTAATAGATATAGCGTAGATAAAGCAATAGTAATTGATCATGAGGGAAATACCAGCCATCAAATTGATGTTGTTATTTATGATAACTGGTACACTCCATTCATATTCTCACAAAATGGATTTCATTATATTCCAGCTGAGGGAGTTTATGCAGTTTTTGAAGTAAAGCCAGATATTGCCGGATACTCAAGTGGCAAAACTAACATTCAATACGCTTCAGAAAAGGTTGAAAGTGTTAGAAAGTTATTACGGACCAGTGCTTGTATGATAAATTCAGGGAATAAATGTAAACCTCGTCCATTAACTAAAATTATTGGCGGCATTTTGACAAGCACGAATAGTTTTTCTGAAGACAATGAAACTCTAAAATCACATATTAAAGAGCAAGTAGGATTAAGGGCTATTGATTTAGGATGTATTGCTGATTATGGTAGTTTTTATGTTGATTATATTCCCGATGAAGAAATTACTGAAACTGACTTTACAAAGTACCTCGAGTTTTATGAAAATAGGACATTCAATGAAGTGAATTTCAGCCAAAAAGAAAATTCTTTGGTCACTTTCTTTATGCAGTTAACAAGATATCTTCAACAAGCAATAGGCACGGTGCCAGCAATCAATTTGCAATGTTATTTAGATAAGATAGGAGAAAGACTTGATAATGAAATATAATCAAGTAATTAAAAGTATTCAATTTACCCCAATTAACTAAACTTTAGCTAAATTCTATCAAATTAGACTCATTTTAGTCAAATTTGATTGGATTTAGCTAAAGTTAGGATAATTTGATAAAGTTGTGGCA
>OBJA01001522.1_pt1 | contig 15649 bp, 18 predicted proteins | sample 1519751 | NCBI WGS metagenome assembly OBJA01 (sample SAMEA3881238, study PRJEB22517) | soil metagenome | biome: lake sediment; feature: soda lake sediment; material: sediment, water from around vicinity | place: India | collected 2013-12-23 | depth 3 m | reverse complement strand
ATCCCCATCAACCCATGTTATGTTGACAGATTTGGCGGTATCCATACCTGCCGAGCGCAGTTCTGCAGGGCTCGCATTTTCGGCTTCGGACCTGCGATCACGGGATGACCATTCCGGCGAACCGGACGTCACCGCCGCGATTGTGGCCGCTTGAAGCGTTGGTTGAGGCGGCGGCGCAAACGCCTCCCAAAACATAACTGCCGCAAGCAACAGGAGGCAAACTGCGGTCCAGAAGGCCAGCCCGCCGGCAGGTCCCATCACTTTGGCCCGTGCTATTTTCCTTTGGGAGAAACGCAGCTTCTTGCCACGCCGAGGTCCGGGCGCCACAAACTTTCGCTTCGGCCGCCGGAACTCCAGTACATTACCTTTCCGTGCCATTTTGGCGTCCTCCCGCCCTCTCAGCGGGGAAACCTGCCTGCAAAGCCCTGAAGCAGCGTTGTTTCATCCTTTGAAATTTCATCAATCTGCCGGTCGCGCGACGCCTGTCGGGTTCTATTTCCCGGCTAGCCCCGAAGCCCGGATAGGGGCACAAAGACTGGCGAACCGCGAAAGGACGATCCCATGCGCCCCCGCCCGATTTCCGCGCTCCTGCTGTCAGCCATCCTCTTCAGCGCCTGCATCAGCGCGCCCCAGGCGACCGCCCCGGAGTCCAGCCCCGCCGACGCCGCCATTGCGCCGGTCACCCCCGATCCTGCGCTCGCCAATGGCGCTGGTGCCGGCGTTTACCGGCTCGACAAACACCATGCGAGCCTCGTCTTCGCCGTGGATCATCTCGGCTTTTCAAACTATGTGGGCCAGTTCACGCGCTTTGTTGCCACCCTGACGATCGATCCCGCCGCGCCCGAGGCCGCCACCCTCACTGCTACGGTCGATCCCAGCTCCCTCACCATCCCCACCCCGCCCGAAGGCTTCCTCGAAACGCTTCTGGGCGCAGACTGGCTGAACACGGCCACCTTCCCGGAAATCACCTTCACCTCCACGCAAATCCGCCAGACCGGCCCCGCAGACGCCGATGTCACCGGCGATCTCACTTTCCTGGGCGTAACCGTCCCGGTTTCCTTCCAGGTTCACTTCAATGGCGCTTATCCCGGCTACCCGCCCTATGATCCAAATGCCCGCGCCGGTTTTCACGCCGCCGGCAGCCTCAACCGCTCGGATTTCGGGATGACCCATGGCCTGCCGCCCGAAGGCTCCAGCATGGGGGTCGGCGATAAGGTTAAATTCTGGATCGATGCCGAGTTCACCGGCCCGCCCCCTGAGGCCGCGCCGACTTAACCGCTTCAATCCGGCCCCCTGCCCCGCTATATGCGGGCAATGACACAGCCCCTGACGATCCTCGGCATCGAAACCAGCTGCGACGAGACGGCCGCCGCCGTGCTGCGCTATGAGGACGGCCGGGCAACGCTATTGTCAGACGTGATCCGCACGCAGCTCGCCGAACATGCGCCCTATCTCGGCGTCGTGCCGGAGATTGCCGCACGTGCCCATGCCGAACTGGCCGACCTAACGGTCGCGGCCGCCATGAACACGGCAGGTCTATCCTATGCCGATCTTGACGGCGTCGCGGCCACCGCCGGCCCCGGCCTCATCGGCGGCGTTCTGGTCGGTTTGATGACCGGCAAGGCGATTGCCCAGGCGGCCGGCAAGCCCTTCATTCCGGTAAACCATCTGGAAGGCCACGCGCTCTCCCCCCGTCTGGGTACGGATTGCCCCTTTCCTTACATCCTGCTGCTGGTCTCCGGCGGGCATTGCCAGTTTCTGGAAGTGCGCGGTCTGGGGGATTATCGCCGCCTCGGCTCCACCATCGACGACGCCGCCGGCGAAGCTTTTGACAAGGTGGCCAAACTGCTCGGCCTCGGTTTTCCCGGCGGGCCGGCGGTAGAGCGCATGGCGGCGGCAGGTAATCCGGAGGCGCATGATTTTCCGCGCCCGCTGCTCAATCGGCCGGGCCTGGAAATGAGCTTTGCAGGCCTCAAAACGGCCGTCGCCCGCGCTGCCGAAAACGCTCGCAGCGACAACGAAAAGGCCGATATCTGCGCCAGCTTTCAGGCCGCCATCTGTGATGTCCTCTCGGCGCGGGCCCGGCGCGCCCTGGAAGCGTTCGATGCGGGTGCGGACGAAAAATGCTTCGTCGTGGCCGGAGGCGTCGCCTCCAACAAGGCCATCCGCGCCGCGCTCGAAGCGGCCGCAGAGGCGGGCGGCGCGCGCCTCATCGCGCCGCCCCTGCGCCATTGCACGGATAATGCCGCAATGATCGCGCTGGCCGGCGCAGAGCATCTGGCCGCCGGTCAGTCTACGCAAGACGGTCTCGCCTCAGGCGCGCGGCCGCGCTGGCCGCTGGACGAGGCCTCAGCCAAGGCAGACCCCGTCTTCGGCGCAGGCCGGCGCGGCGCCAAGGCCTGACCCGAATAGAGACTTGCTCTTGCCTCAAATGATTACGGGCGCCTGCAGGAGGCGCCCGTCTGGCCGGTATCCGGGTGGGAGGAAGCCCGGAAGTTTCCGGCATCAAGCTGAACGCGGCAGGGGAAACGCGCGCAGCGATACCTGTGAGCGCCGGCCTTAGCCGACGAAATAAGCGAGCTGCACGGTGGCCCACATGACAAGGGCGGTGGCAGGGATGGCCGCAAGGAAAGACAGAACGGCCTGACGATTTTCCTGGGAGGACATGGGGAGAGCTTTCTGACGGTGCCGGGCAGCGACCATCGCCGCCCATGAACGTCATATAGCACCCCATTGAGGAATAATCAATGAATAAATTTGATTTCGTTCACTCGTCAGCGTTCAGGTGCTTTTTCATGACGGCATCGACGCCCGGAACGCAATGCGGATCAACCGCTTCGGGCAGGCTCTCCCAGGCCGCAGGCGGGGTCGCGCCGGGAGACAGGCCCGCCAGCAGCAGATCCATCACCCCGTCTATTTCGCGCTGCAGTTTGGGCAGGGTCAGTTTCGAGAAAAGCTGCGGAAAGCGAAACTTCATCAGCGCCGCCTGCCACATCTCGGCAACCTCTTCAGGATTGTCGATGGACCGGAATTCGCCGGCAGCCACACCATCCTTCATGATCTGAACCAGATAGGTGCGTTCCTTGGCGAGCTTTTCATTCATGTAGAGCGGACGTTCATCCGAAAGGACTTCGGCCACTTCCAGAATCTTCGCCTCTTCTGCAATGGCAGAATAGGTCCGCGTCAGTTCGTAATGGAAGATTTCCCGCATCCGGTCCGCCGCAGACACTTTCTTGTCCGCGATCTTGGCGAAGGTGGCGTAGGCTTCCTCATTGAACTTGCGAGCCATGGCCTCGGCAATGTCGAGCTTGGAGGCGAAGAAGCGATAGATATTGCCGGCGGACATGTTGCAGTCCTTGGCAATCTCCGCCATCGTTGTCTTCGAATAGCCATAGTGAAGAATGCGCTCCACGGCAGCGTGGAGAATCATCTTCCTTGTGTCGTCCATCTGGGTCATTTGGTAAGTCTACAGCAAATTGCTGAACGTTCAATATATTGTTCAGCGTCCATTTTGTGTCATCTACCTGACATTGCACGCGCCAAACGTCTACTTCAAACCGGCACCAGAACAGCGATGACACTGCCCTTCTGACTGTGCCATAGCGGCGGCAGATCAAAAGGGAGATGCCTGCAATGCCGCTTTACTGTCTGCACTGTCTCGACAATGAAACCGACGGCGCCGCGCGCCGCGCTGCAACCCGCCCCGCGCATCTGGAATGGGTCGCCAGCCTCGGTGATACCTGCCGCATGGCCGGCCCGCTGCTGAGCGAAGAAGGCGGCATGATCGGGTCGGTCTTCCTGATGGTGGCCGAAAATGCCGTTGCCGCCCGCGCCCTCAATGCCGCGGACCCTTATACGAAAGCCGGCGTCTTTGGCCGGGTCCATATCAGCGAAACGCGCTGGGCCTATGGCGAGGGAAAACCCGCATGAGGAAGTTCATTTCCGGCAATCTCAACTACTCCAGCTGGTCGATCCGCCCCCTCATGGCCGTGCGCAAGGCGGGCCTAGGCATTGAGGAAGAGATCCTGCCGCTGGATTTCCCCGAGACCACGGCCCGCCTGAAGGAGATCAGCCCAACCGCCAAGGTGCCGCTGCTGATCTGGGATGATCTGATGATCTGGGAAAGCCTGGCGATCACCGAATTTGTCGCCGAACTGGCCGCCCCCGGCGTGATCTGGCCGAAGGATACGGCCCGGCGCGCCATTGCCCGCGCCGTCTCTTCGGAAATGCATGCCGGCTTTGCCGCCATCCGCAACGCCTGCTCCATGGACATTCGCGGCCGCACGCCCGCGCCAGAGATGACCCCCGCCCTGGAAGCAGACATTGCCCGTCTTCAGGCGATGTGGTCCCAGCTGCGGGAAACCCATGGCCGCAATACAGGAGAGCCCGGCCCGTTCCTCTTCGGCGCCTGGTCGGCGGCCGATGCCTTCTACCTGCCTGTAGTGACCCGTTTCCGTACGTTCGGCCTCCCGCTCACGGGCGCCGCCGCCGATTACGCCGCCGCTGCTCTGGAAGATCCGGACTTCAAACGCCTGGAGGCGGAGGCAGCCGCTGAACCCTGGTGGGTCAAGTACGGGCCTGAAGGGCGCTCGGCCGGACTTCTGAAACCGGCGGGCTGAAAAGGTCGTAGCCAAGATCATGCCGGACGAGGTCTCTGACCCGTTCGGCATAGATCGCCATAGCCTCGCCGGTAAACAGCTCGTCCAGCGTCTCCCGGCGGTTCTGCAGCACATTAGGCTCCGCCGCAGGATCAACGCGCGTCGCCATCGCCTCTTTCGTGCCCGCTTCCAGCGCAGCCTGAATCGCTTCCGGCTTCAGCGTTACGCCCCAATGCTGCGCCATGGCATGTAGCGCCGCGCGCGGATTGGCGCTGGTGGCCTCATACTGCAGCACCCTAACCTCACCTGGAAAAGCTGCGTGGATATCGCCCCACCGGTTCCAGAACCGGGCGATCCAGTAAAGGTCACACCGGAACTGCTTTCCGGCCGGATCGCCGCGCAGATAGTCCAGCCAGCTCACCTGGATGTCGTCCTGCCATTTGGCATAGTGGGAGGCCAGAATGCCCATCGGGTGGCGCACGCACAGCACATAGGGCGGCAGTTTCGCCGCCTTGCGCGCCCACGGCCAGCTGGCCATCTGATGGGGTATGGAATGGCTTTTCGCCAGGCGCGGCAATTGCCCAAACACCGGCGCATCCGTTGCAAAGCCGATATAAGGCCGCGTAGCGTTTTCGGAGAAATAGGCTGGGCGCTGGATGCCGTAGGTGTCGGCCAGCGCCACCGAAAACATGTAAAGCATCCAATGCGTGCCGGAATTCTTCGAACTGACAAAGAACCCGTCAAACGCGCCGTGTCGTAGCAAGGAGAAATTCGTCCATCGCTCTTTGCGGTCCTTTGCCAGGAAGGCTTTGGGCGGAGAATGGGGCATGAGGGGTGGTAACCGTCTCTGTTGGAGCGATGCAACAGCCCGATGCATTACAGGAAGGTGTTGCACAGTTATGTCTTGAGACCGGCCATATCCCGATAGATCTGCAACAAGGACAGCTGTGCCCGTATCGGCAGCCCTTCTGCCTCCGAAACCGCCACCAGCATCGTGTCCAGGTCTACTACTTCCTTGGGGCTCAACTGCGGCGCATTCACCACCAGCCTGCTCAGGCGGCGCATCTGCTCCTCCCCCGGCAGCTGGCTGCCTGCCACCCAGGCGGCATGGGCTGCCAACTCTTCCGCTTCCTGCACGGAAAAGCTGAAATGTGTGCGGATCTCAGCTTCGATCATGTCGGCCTGCCGCGCGGAAAGCGGCGCCCCGCGCCCCAGCGCCACCATCATCATCATGATCGCGGCGGCTTCCCGCGGATCCTCGATCAGCTCGACACCGCCCCTGCCCGCGCGCCATTTGAACGCCAGACGCCGGGGCGCATTGGCAACCGTTTTTGCTGCCTGTCCCAGCTCATCCAGGCCGCGCCTCGCCATCCGCAGACGCCAGGACCACACGGCGACGGCGGTGAGTACGGTAAGGATGGCAAAGACAATATGCATAAGGACAGTTTAGTCCGGCAAAGATCGGCGCGCCATGACCAATTCGGTAAGGTTGGATTTCCATTCTTGCAACTGCTTACAAAAACGGCGCCCTCATGAGGCGCCGTCCTGAAGTTGTCAGTTCCTGGCCAGGCAGGATCAGTTTTCCGGCGCCGGTTCTGCCGCCGCATGGGCCTGTGTCAGCACATAGGCGCGGATCGCCTCAGCCTCGTCCGGGGTGACGTATTCGGCAAACGAGACCATGCCATTGGCAGCCAGGTTACCTTCCAGCACTACGCCCTTCCAGGCGTCTGAATTGGCAGTGATCGCCGACCAGCGCAGGTCAGGCAGCACGCCGGAAGAAACCGCCAGCGGGCCGTGGCACACCGCGCAGTTGCGCGCATAATGCACCGCGCCTTCCGAGATCACCGCCATCGAGCCGAAAGCCTCGCCTTTCGGGGTGGCATCTACCGGGGCAAGCCCGGAATCGGCAATCTCGCCCGTGCCGCCGATCTTGAAGGTCACCACCTTGCCAACGGTGGAGGCGACTTTCTCGTCATAGGCAAAGCCCGCCGCCAGCGCGAAGGCAGAGCCCCAGCCGGTAGTGATCGTGACATATTGCTCGCCATCGATCATGAAAGTGCCGGGGCCAGAGGCACCACCCGATTTGAGATTGTGGCTCCACAGCTTGTCTCCGGTAGCCGCGTCATAGGCGACGAACTCACCATTCAGCTTGCCCTGGAAGACCAGCCCGCCGGCCGTCGACAGCACCCCGCCATTCCAGGCATTATCATGCTCCACGCTCCAGCGCGGGGCGCGCGCTACCGGGTCCCAGGCAATCAGACGGCCCTTGAGGCTGGCGCGGAGGAATCTTGCCACTTCCGGCGGCGCAATCGGCGGCACGCCGGCCGAAAAGTCCACGCCCGTATTCCAGCCGACAGGCCGGGCCGAGAAGCGCGGATCTTCGGCATATGCCTGCGGAATTTCCTGGGCCGGAATATAGGCAAGGCCCTCATCCGGGTTAAACGCCATCGGGTGCCAGTTATGGCCGCCCAGCGGGCCGGGGGTCTGCTCATAGGGCTGTTTGGCATAGCGCGCTTCGGGCACTTCAATCGGCCGGCCATTTTCATCCAGGCCTGTCGCCCAGTTCATCGGCACATAGGCATCGCCCGAGATGAACTCGCCCGTCGCCGCATCGACCACATAGAAGAAGCCATTTTTCGGCGCCTGCATCGCTACCCGGCGCGGCGCGCCATTCTCGCCCAGCGGCAGGTCCGCCAGGATGATTGTCTGGGTTGCGGTATAGTCCCAATTATCGCCCGGCGTTGTCTGGAAGTGCCATTTATAGGCGCCGGTATCCGCGTCCACCGCAACGATCGAGGAGAGGAACAGGTTGTCCCCGCCGGCAGGATCCCGGAACGTCCGGTTCCAGGGAGAGCCGTTGCCAACGCCGAAGATGATCTGGTTGTTCACCTCGTCATAGACGATCGAATCCCAGACGGTGCCGCCGCCGCCATCGGTCGTCCAGGCGCCTTCATCGCCCCAGGTCACATTGCCGACCTGCACGAACGCGTCATCCGAGGCCGCCCCGTCCGGCTGTTTCAGAGGGTTGGGAACGGTATAAAACCGCCAGACGAGATCGCCCGAACTTGTGTCGTAGGCGGACAGGTAGCCGCGTACGCCCAGCTCTGCCCCGCCATTGCCGATCAGCACCTTGCCGTTCACCACGCGCGGCGCGCCAGTGATCGTGTAGGGCTTGTCCTGATCAACCGTCACCTTGCTCCAAATGACTTCGCCGGTCTCGGCGTTCAGCGCTTCAAGGCGTCCGTCGATCACGCCGACATAGACTTTGCCGTCATAGACCGCCACGCCGCGATTAACGACATCGCAGCAGGCTTTGACGCCCACCGCGCGATCCGCCTGCGGATCATACACCCACTTCTCCGCGCCGGTCTTGGCGTCCAGCGCATACACCACCGACCAGGCCGAGGTGACATACATCGTTCCGTCCACGACAATCGGCGTGGATTCCACGCCGCGATTGGTGGCCAGGTCATAGGTCCAGGCAACGCCCAGCTGGCTGACATTCTCCCTGTTGATCGCCGTCAACTTTGAATGGCGCTGCTCATCATAGGTGCCGCCATAAGTCAGCCACTCATTGCCGGCGCTTTCGCTGGAGATGCGGGCGGTATCGACGGCCGCAAAGCCGCGCGGTTCGGCCTTCTGCACCTGCCCCTGTCCGCAGGCCGCCAGAATAAGCGCCGCGCTCGCAGCTGCCATGAAGGGCAAGGCCCGGCGGGCCATTACATACTTGCTCACGATAATCCTCCCAGACCACGTCCTGCGGCGCCTTGCGCGCAGGATCAGTTCGGCAGGAGACTAGCCACTCGCCCGGTAAAGTCGAGATGTGACGCGGCGGGAGCATCCGCCGGCGGCTGCCTCAGGCCACCGCCGCCAGGCGAAGCTCGTCGCGCGCGGCAAGGATGGCTTCTTCAACCGCGCGCCGCCAGCCTGCCATGTCCCCGGCATTGGCCGCCGCCTTGGGAAAAGTGACGGATCGTGACGCACTGACCACGCCGCCCTCGCCGTTCACAAGCCCGGAACACGCCTCGGCCGCACCGGCCCCCTGCGCGCCATAGCCGGGCACCAGGAACAGTGCCTTGGGCGCGAGGGCCCGCACGGCGCGGGCCTCTTCGGGCGCTGTCGCGCCGATCACCATCATCAGGCTCGACCAGCCACACGGGCTCATGAGCCGCTCGGTCAGCGGCTGAAGCGCTTCGGCCACGCGCACATAAAGCGGCGCCCCGCCCATGATGCGCGACTGGAAATCCGCCGCGCCGGGATTGGACGTACGCACCAGAACGATCACGCCCTTGCCGTGCGCCTTGGCGAGCTTTGCGTAAGGCTCCAGCGTGTCGAGCCCCATATACGGGTTCACGGTCAGACCGTCGCCTTCAAACGGCGCGCCCGGCGCCAGATAAGCCTGCGCATATCCTTCAGCGGTCGAGCCGATATCGCCGCGCTTGGCATCCATCAGCACGATCAGCCCGGCGGCCCGCGCGGCTTTTGCCGCCGCCTGCAGCGCCGCCATGCCTTCGGGCCCGTGACGCTCGAACAGGCTGACCTGCGGCTTCACCACCGCCACCTTGCCGGCCGCTGCCTCGATGATCGCCTGCGACCATTTCCTGACACCCTCGGGCGTATCCCCGCCGAAAAGCTCCGGAATCATGCCCGGATGAGGGTCGATCCCCACACAGAGCGGGCCGAATTTCCGTGTGCCGTCAATCAATCGGGATGCAAAATCAGTCATGCGCCCACCTCGCACATAACCTTCACCACCTGCAAGCGCCGCCGGGCGGTGTCGGAGGCCGCGCCGTAATTGCGGATGCGGAACGCGTCGGATGGGCCAGCTTCGCGCGGCACGCCCATCGTGGTGAGGAACGCGTCCACCGATTGCGGCGCTGTTGTATAGACGCGGCCCCGGCGCGGGCTTTCGGCCACGATCACTCCGCGCACCGCCCCGTCCTTGCCGAAAACCGGCCCGCCGGAAATACCGCCGAGCGTCCCGGTCAGACCATTCGTGCGGCCAACCTCGGCCCAGGCGAGGATCGGCATGTCCGCCTCGCGCAGGCCGCGCGTCACCAGCCGCGAGCGGCCCACCAGCTTGCTGGCAAGCTCGCCGGGCTGGCCCTGCGGGAAGCCGACCAGATAGCCCTCGCTGCCCAGAAACATCGGCGATGTGAGGTCCAGCCTCACCGGATTGGGGCTGCGCCCGGTCGAGAGCAGCGCCAGATCATGCCCCTCGTCCAGCGAAACCCGCGCCACCGGCACATAATTGCCCGGCGCCACTTCCAGGCTGACCTTGGAACAGCCATCGACCACATGCCGGGCGGTCAGCCAGTCGCCGCGCGAATTGATCGCAAAGGCTGTGCCTACGCCGTTCTGCGGCGGCCCGGTCTGCACCACGACCAGCTCGTCCAGCGGCGATGGGTCGGGCAGCAGCGGCCCGATTTCCTCGGCGATGATCGACGGCGGCGGCGGCGCGGGCGCCTCGGCCTCCGGCACCAGCGAGAATACGACCAGGAGGATAAAGCCGAGCGCGGCGGCATAGATCACCCAGTCAAACGCGCGCATGCTCTTCAGATCCTCTGCAACACTGGATCCCACAGCCCTGCCGCAAAGATCAGCCCGGTGCCGAGCTTTGCAGCGGCGAGCACCACCGCCGCGCCCATTTCATCATTCGAAATGCGGCGCGGAATGCCTCGCAGGATCAGGTCCACGATACGGTAGGTAATGAGTTGCATGAGCAGTGCAATGGCCCCCCAGAGCACAAGTTCGGGAAGAGACACCGAAGACGCCAGCGTCGAGGCGATTGGAATGGCCAGCCCCCCGATGGCCCCGGCCAGCGCCACACCGGCGGACGCATTGCCATCCTTGACGAGGGCAAGTTCCTTCCACGGCGTGAGCAGAACATAGACAGTCGACGCGATCAGCAGCATCACCCCGGCCATGCCCGTTGACATCAGGAAGCGCGGAAAGGCGGCATCAAAAGCGCTCAATTCTCCCAGTATCACCCTTGTTTATCCTCGCTTGCGGGTCTACGCCCGGCTTCTGGAACCACCGGTTCGACCCTATCGAGTGCGCCCCCCAGCCTCAAGGAGAGAGGAACATGCTCGCCGGAAAAACTGCCCTCATTACAGGCTCAACCAGCGGCATCGGTAAGGCCATCGCGCTGCAGCTTGCAGCCGGCGGGGCTAACATCGTGCTGAACGGTTTCGGTGACGCAAAGGAGATCGAGACACTTCGCGCCGGCATCGAAAAGGATCATAAAGTAAAAGCCACCTTCTCCGGCGCAGACCTGACAAAACCAGACGCCATTGAGGCAATGATGCGGGAAGCCGCCGATACGTTTGGCGGCGTCGACATTCTAGTGAACAATGCCGGCACGCAATTCGTCGCCCCGATTGACGAGTTCCCGGTCGACAAGTGGAACCTGATCATCGCGCTGAACCTGTCAGCCGCCTTCCACACTACCCGGCTCGCCCTGCCCTACATGAAATCGAAAAAGTGGGGCCGCATCCTCAATATGGGCTCGGCCCATGCCAAGGTCGCCTCTCCCTTCAAATCGGCCTATGTCGCGGCCAAGCACGGCCTTTCCGGGCTCACCAAGACGACGGCGCTGGAAGGCGCCATCCATGGCGTCCGCTGCAACACCATCTGCCCCGGCTATGTCTTCACCCCCCTGGTCGAAGGCCAGATCGCCGACACCGCCAAGGCCCGCGGCATGACCGAGGAACAGGTCAAGAATGATGTCCTTCTCGCCGCCCAGCCGACCAAGGAATTCGTCACCGCCGAGGAAGTCGCCGCCTTTGCCCGCTTCCTCTGCTCCCCCGCCGCCGCTCAGATCAACGGGGCAGACCTCTCCATCGATGGCGGCTGGACCGCACAATAAGTTTATTTGACGCTTCGGGCAGACCACGGCACTTTCCTCTGCGATGCTGGCACGCAGTCTCCTTCTCTCCCTCAGCCTATGGCTGATGATCGCCGGTGGCCTTGCCGCCCATGCGGGCCCCTGCCATGTGCAGGATGGGATGAAGTCCATGACGGCCAGCGCGCCCGTGGAAGCAGGCGCCTCCCATGATCATTGCGACATGATGGCCGAAGCCGCGCCAGAACACCCTTCTGGTGATATGCCAGGCAAGGCGCCTGCGGCTGACGGCATCTGCTGCTGCCCGGCCGTGCTTGCCGCGCTGCCGGCCCCCGCCTTGCCGCAAGCCGCCGCCCCCGCCTTCTCCCTTCCCGCCAGCTTCCCGCTGGACGCCCGTGCCCCCTCGCGCACGCTGATCCCCGAGCCGCCACCCCCGAAAGCCTGACCTGTCGATCATCCGCCACCGGATCAATCAACAGACAGGACAAACGGCTCATGCCACCTAAACTCATTGTTGCGGGGCTTGCCCTCGCAGCGCTAGCCGCGCCTGCCAGCGCGCGCCCCGTCTCCTATGCAGGCGGCTGGACGGTAATGCAGGACAATAACGGGATGTATTCCTCCTTGCTTGTCCACTATTCGCCCACGGCCACCGACTCCCTCGGTCTCCTGGCCGAGCAGAACTGGTCGATGGACGCCACCTTCACCGGCCTGCAATACACGCGCCTGGCCAAGCGCTGGAACGCGCCCCAAAGCCAGGGCAATCTCTACATCAAGCTCGGCGCTGGCGCGGCCGACGCGTTCGATGGCGGCCAGAAAGCCGCCGGCTTTGCCGGCCTTTCGGCTGACTGGGAAACCCGGCGCCTCTTCGTCTCCTATGACGTGCGGGCCCGGGACTATGGCTTCGATCAGTCGGTCTCTCACGCCGCACGGATCGGCGTTGCGCCCTATGTGGCCGAATTCGGGAAACTCCATACCTGGGCCATGCTCCAGGTGGAAAATCATCCCGAGGCGGATAATCCCGTCCAGGTCACGCCCCTCCTGCGCTTGTTCGAAGGCCCCCTCCTCGTGGAGGCAGGCTACACCCTCGAAGAAGACCGCTTTCTCCTCAACTGGATCTATCGTTTCTAAAGGATACCCATCATGAAAACCTTCAAAACACTCGCCCTCGCCGCCCTCCTTGGTCTTTCTGCCGCGCCCGCGCTCGCCGCTCCGGATGCGCCCGCCGTAGCCGCGCAGCAGGCCAAAGGGGAGTTCGTCACCGCCCATGTGAACGGGCTTGTGTGCGACTTCTGCGCCCAGTCCATCCAGAAAGTCTTCAAGAAGGAAGCCGCCGTGAAGGGCGTGCATGTAGACCTCGACAGCGGCGAAATCCACATCTCGATGAAGCCTGGCCAGAGCATGGATGACGCTGCCATTGAAAAGCTCATCCGCAAATCGGGCTATTCCCTGACCTCAATCGAGCGGGAGGCTGCCGAATGACGGATACGGACGAAATCCGCCCCCCAAGCACCCTGCCGGCTTTCCTGTCTCTGTTCACCTCGACCGGAACGCTCATCTGCTGCGCCCTGCCCGCCCTGCTCGTCAGCCTTGGCGCCGGCGCGGTGATGGCCGGGTTGATCGAGGCTGTGCCGCAGATCACATGGCTTGGCAGAAACAAGGAACTTGTCTTCGGTATTGCCGCCGCCATGCTGGCTATCTCCGGCCTCTGGCAATGGCATGCCCGCAGCCTGCCCTGCCCGGTAGAGCGGGCGAAGGCAGCGGCCTGCGCGCGAGCGCGAAAAGTCAGCTGGATTGTCTGGGGGCTGAGTGTCTCCTTTCTGGTGATCGGCGCATTCTTCGCCTTCTTCGCAGCCGCCATCTTCTACTGAGACGACCACTTTAAGAACGGCAAAGCCCCCTCGGCGCTCCGCTGAGGGGGCTTTTCCTTCTTGCCTATTCGGCTGCCTTCATGATCGCTTCCATCCGCGCGATCCATATCAGCCACGCCTTGCGGCCCGTGTCCGTCAGGAACACGCGCGTCTGGGGCTTCTTGCCCACAAACCGCTTTTCCTGTTGCACATAACCTGCCTCTTCCAGCTTCTTCAGATGAGTAGACAGGTTGCCATCCGTCGCGCCCACCTTGTCTCTCAATTCCCCGAACACCGCCGGGCTGACAGAGGAAAGATATGCCATCACACCCAGGCGCAGCCGCCCATGGATCACATCGTCAATGTCATTATGGTCGAAGGGGTTGTCCTCGCTCATGGCGCGCCCCCCTTCAGACCGTTTCAGAGGGCTCAGCCCGCATCATCATGATCCCGGGAATGAAAACCGCCAGGAAGGCCGCTGCCGCGCCAACCAGCCAGACATAATGTGTCCCGGACAATACACCTGCCAAGGCAGCCGCGAGAAGCGCGGCCACTCCAGCAAATTTTAGCGTGCCGCGCTGCGTCATGAGACCGGTGACGAGCTGTCCAATACCATAGAGCCCGATCACCATGGGAACAGACCACACAAATCCTTCCAACCCGGTGCCGAAAATAACGATCCGGCCGATCACCCCGGCAAAGTAAGCGAAGAGGAAGAAGCCCGACACTGTCCAGAGATCTGCCTGGATACGGTTTCCGGTCGAGGCTGCACCCGGCTTTGCTGGAAACTTCAGTGAAAGCACAATCTGTCCCAGCACCCCAATCCCGGCAACGCCGCACCAAAGCATCCAGAATGCATCAGGCCCGAGACCAGCCATCTCCGCCGCGATCAGAAAATGCCCGGTATAGGCCAACGTTATCAGCGCGCCCCACATCACCAGAAACCGCCCCCCCAGAAGCGGCGCATTCTGCCCGGCTTCAGCAAGGTCTCGAATATAGCTCAGGTCTTCGGCCAGGCTGTGCGAACGGGTCATGACATCATTTTCCTCAATAACTTTGATTTGCAAAGTACTTATATTTTCAAGACCGTCAACCCCTCTCCGAACAAAGCTGGCAGTAAGCCCCCCACTGTGGGACAAGCCCCCGCCCTATCCAACACGCCCCGCGCCCCTCGTATCATCCCGGCCAAGGCCGCGCAGCGACCGCAGAAGCGGGACCTTCTCACGGATTGCAGGGCGCCTCCCACAGGAGCCGCACCGGTGCCGTTCGGTTTGGGGGGGGCGGTTGAGAATCCCGGCTGGCCCGCCTTCTGTGAAAGCAGGAGGTCACGAGAGTGAGGGGCTCCGAGGATCAGCAATCGCACTGCGATTGCCCGAGGGGCGGTCAAGGCCCCGCAACGCCGAACTCATCCTGAAAACTGCCCGAAACTCCGGTTGGCAGTGCGCGGCGGGCGAAAGCGCCCACTCCGCAACGCAAAACCAAACCAACCGGGCGCTTCGGCGCCCGCCGCGCAGGCTCCACGTCAAGAGCCCCCCGAACTGATCCGCCCCCGGATGGCGCTGCCAGTCTGGCCAAAGGCGCAGGGAGGCAGGGCCTGCCAGGCATCCGATAACGGACTATCCAGCGAACACCCGCACCGGTTCGAACTGGCCGGCACGAACCTCGCCCAGCGCGATTGCCTCCTCCCCTACCAGGGCAAGGGCAACCCGGTCGTCCTCATCGCTGCGGCCGGCGCGCCAGCCTTCCACCACATGCGGCAGGAGGACAATCGAGCGCCCCTGGCGGATGTTGGCGGCGTCATGCGGGCTGATCTGCACCTGCGGCATGCCAGAAAGCACCGAATGCAATGGCTGCAGCTTCGCCATCAGCGCGGGCTTGTCCTCCTTCAGGGCTTCAAGGTCCGCGATGGAGACTGCCGACTGGGCGCCGAATGCGCCAACACGGTTCCGGCGCAGCTGGGTGATATGCCCCTCCGCACCCAGATCGTTGGCAAGGTCGCGCGCCAGAGCGCGAACATAGAACCCCTTGCCGGAGATGACATGAATGACCGTATGATCCGCATCCGGCATTCCGATCACGCTGGCGCCGTGAACATCCACCTCGCGGGCCTCCAGTTCAAATGCCTCCCCTTCCCGCGCCAGATCATAGGCGCGCTCACCGGCCACCTTGATGGCAGAATATTTCGGCGGCACCTGCTGGATCGTGCCGATATAGCTCTCCAGCGCAGCTTCGATGGCGGCCCGCTCAGGGCGAACATCGGATGTGGCAATCACACCGGCTTCGGCGTCCTGGCTGGCGGTGGAGATGCCCCAGCGGATGGTGAACACATATTCCTTGTGGGCATCCATCGCCCATTGAAC